>VTLG01014536.1_pt1 | contig 43964 bp, 58 predicted proteins | sample 4694571 | NCBI WGS metagenome assembly VTLG01 (sample SAMN12604809, study PRJNA352737) | marine metagenome | biome: ENVO:00000447; feature: ENVO:00000209|ENVO:00000569|ENVO:01000036; material: ENVO:00002151; isolation source: viral sequences binned using virsorter ...
ATTTTATTCTGAACTCTGAATTCATTTCGAGATCCTTCTCCATAATTTGTAGTTTAGTTGCGTGTGTATTTAATTTTTCCTGAATGGTGAAGAAAGCCCAGGTCCCGATCGCGACCAGCGCGATGAGACTCGCTACCGTCTTCATAGGCATTTGAACTTTTGCTTCGTCGGAAATTTTTAGGGCCATTAACTACACCCTGAATAATGAATATAAAATAAAAATACTATAGCTATAACTACCGCAACACGATATTCAAGTGCGTAGTGATCTAAAAAAACATTTAGTCTTTTTTTAAGTTCTGTCATTGTTTCCATTTCCAAGTTTGAGTGATGAATTTTTTCTCTTGTAGTTTATTGTTTTTAGCATCTGTTTCTGTTGTACCATACTCTATTTTAGTCTCGTTTGGAACCATTCTATAGCTACATCCAGCTAAAAGTACTATTACCAATGCTAGGCCAATTATCAAAGCCTGTACCCATCGGTCAGTTTTCTGTCTTATTCTTCTTGCGTTTCTTCTTGCCCTTAAAATTTTTGCTGTTCTGAATTTCATTTTCAATCCCCGATACTTTTTCTTTAAGAACTGCCACATCCGACTTAAGCCCGACTGTTGTTGTGAGACTCCAGCCAGAGAGGGCGATGAGAATAGCCAAGAGTGCAGTAATAATCTTATCATTCATTTATTGACACCACTCGCATTCATTGGTGTCATCAACTACGTATTCAGATTTTGATTCCGTTTCACTACTACAACTACATGCTGTGCAGGAACAAACTCCATACGCGTCTGAATGTTCTTTTAAAGAACAATGACAGATACAGTTACAATTTTTACATTTACTCATTAACTATACTTACACCAATGGCTATACTTTTTACTCATTTTATTTTTATTTAGATTATATTGCTATGATTGCAATTACAATAATAATTGCCACTCCAATAACGACTTTTTTATGGTCAGTCCAGAGATGTTTAGCCTGATTTATAATATTTTCCATAGTAGTTTCCTCCTATTTTATGTCTCCCCAATTAGTACCTGATTCATAGTCTACCTTATTTGGAACCTGTAGTACAACAGCTTCTTCCATAATTTGTACTATTTGTTCAGCTTTCTTATCAGATTCTACAGAAATATCTACTTCATCATGAATCTGAATGTGAGGTATTATACCATTTTTATACAAAGCTACCATGCTTTTTTTGGTCATATCGGCAGCTGATCCTTGTATTAATTTATTTAAAGCCTTGTACGTAAATGCCCGTTTTAAAGGTTCATCATATTCTTTTCTAGCTTGTTCTAAAGGTAATGGTTTAAAAATACCAAACTGTGTAGGTTGCCATAAATCAAAATGACATGCTCTTCCTAATAAAGTTCTAATTTTTCCTCGGTCATTAGCTTTACGAGAAACATTATCCATTAACTGTTTTACAAAGGGTGCTCGCGAATGATATTGTCTAATTAATTTTTCTGCTGCCTCTTTCATCAATCCTAGTTCAGCCATTAATTTATTTTTACCCATTCCATACATTAAGCCTAAATTAATTGTCTTGGCTTGCTTCCGTTCTATGCCCGCCATCTCAGCCACAACCTTATGGAAATCAGCGTCTCCGGCCCTGTATGCGTCTACAATTTCATGAACTCCAGGTAAATTTTGCAGTTTTGCGTAATGTACTAAAATTCTGGGTTCCTGTTGAGAGTAGTCAAATGATCCCCATTTACAATTTTCTTCTGGAATAAATATGGATCTAATCAATGGACCTAATTCTGGATGACGTGCCGGAATTTGTTGTAGGTTTGGATTACTCATTGAGAATCTTCCAGTTACTGTTCCTCCTTGATCTGATCTAATCTGATTTATGTCTGCATGTATTCTACCCTTATGTGCATGTTTAGTAATTGAATCTATAAAAGTTGAATGAGCTTTATTTATTTCTCGTGCGTCAGCAATAGACTGCGCTAATTCATGAGGATGATTTTGTAAAAAGTTTTTTGTAAAACTTGGCTCATTGGATTTTGTAGTTCGATCGTAAGGTAATTTTAATTTGTCAAACGCTTTTGCGATAGAACGGGCTGCCATAATTTCTACATCAAAACCTGTTAAGTCCTTGATTTTATTGAGTATTTTCTGCTCTCGCTCTATTAGATTTTTTTTAATTTTCTGAGCTTTTTCTAAATCAACTCTTACACCTTTAAATCTCATTTCAATTAGACATGGAAATAATTGTGTTTCTAATCTAAATATATCTATTAATTCTTGATCGTGTAATTCTCTATGAAGTCTTTGCCAAAGTTTTAAAGTTGCTTCCGCATCACGCTCTGCATATTGACCTACAAACATCGCGGGTAATCTCCATAAATCTTTTTTAGGATCTATTCCATATTCTTTTGCAGCGCTGTAAAGAACTTTTTCATCTTTACCTAAGCCTCCATAATGTTTTGATAAAGCATTTAATTGATAGGACAATCTATTTTCATCAATTAAACTTGCAGCAATCATTGTGTCTACAATTTTACCTTTAATATTTATACCGGCTGCTTTTAACCAACACACATCATACATTGCATTGTGAAAAATAAATGTTGTGTATTCTTGACTGCACAAATCTTTTAACCAATCAATCACTAAAGTTCTATCCATATTGCCACCTTGTTCATGTTGAATAGGATAATAACCAGCCCAACCTTCAATCGCTAAAGAAACACCAGCAATATGTCCATTACCAATAACATTTCCTGATCCTAGTTCTTTTAAATCTGGATCATTTGTTTCTAAGTCTATGGCAATTTCTTTAACACCTTTTAAATTTTTTAGTTCTTCGGGCATTACCCACTCAGTTTCTGGAGTGAATAAAGGTTGTTGAATCGTTCTCACTTATAGTCCCTTTCAATTATCATCTCAATAAAGTGAATTGCTTTAAGCAAATCTTCTTTTTTACCTTTATCGCGATGACGAATTATATATTTTATAACGCATCCTTCTGGATAAAGCAACTCATTCTCAATTACAAATTTACTTGGTTGAATTTTATATTTTTGGTAATGAGATCCTCCAATTTGTTTTGCGTAAGCATGTAAATCTTTAAGTTTCACATTACTATTTATGACACCTTTTTTTAATAATTTTTTATATAATTTTTTCATAATATATAAGCTTTATCAAAATTTTTAGGATCTAATACATGTAATTCTTTTTTTGCTCGGGTTGCTCCAGTATAAAATAATCTATGTAATTCATCTGGATCATAACTAAAAGTTTCTAAAGCTGCATTGGTTACGTCTTGCATTAATAAAACTTTATCTGCCTCACCACCTTTTGCACCATGTATGGTAGACATTATAATTCTTGGATTTTTATTTATTTTTTCTCCGTTGGCTCTCATATTTCTTATATAATTTTCGGTAATAGGATCAAGTCCTTCAAAAGCTTGATACCAAACACTATCAGTAATTAAACCATGATCCACTCTACAATCTCTCATCAAATATTTTGTATCTGAATGTAAAGTTTTACCTTTTTTAAATCCTGGTAATACATTGGATCCTAAATATTCATAAATATTTTTTATTTCTAAATGATTTAATTGTGCATCTTTACGCCATGCTTCCCAATTACTTAAAGCTAATAATAATTTTAAAGATACGGAATTGATACCTCGATATTGATAATACCATCCTTGAATTTCACATAAGTCTTTGGCATCATCTAAAAAATAATTAGCTGAAGATAAAATTAACCATTTACCTTCTGACATATCTACTTGAGTTATGTCTGAATATCTTTTTAGAATTCCTTCTTCAGGTCTAGGTTTATATTCTTTTTCAAATCTGTTCTGTATTTTATTTATTATTTTTTGAGAGAGTTCGTGTATGGGTCCTCCAGGTATTCGATAAGATTGATCTAAAGTTTTAATGTCATCGACTTCTTCTTTTAAAGCAATGAAGTGATCTACATCGGCCCCCGCCCATTTAAAAATAGCCTGATCATCATCACCTGCAATATAAGTTTTTTTTGCATTAGCCCAAATACAACGAACCATATCCCATTGAAGTAAAGACAAGTCTTGCGCTTCATCTATAAATAAAACTTCAAAGCTGGGATGAATTTCTTTGAGAATAAAATCTTCTAAAAGATCTGTAAAATCTTTTAATCCTTTTTCTTTTTTAAATTTTTTTAATTCTTCCGAAAGTAAATATAAAGTATTTCTTTCTATGTCTAATATGTTTTGTCTAGAATCATAATACTCCAACAGGTCCATACGTTTAACCCGAGCTGTATTAATAATGGTAAGATATTCATTGTCCGAATTAAAAGTTCCGTCATCATTAGAAAACGAAGTAGTCTTAATAGGAATACCACATTTTATTCCAAACTCTCTGTAATCATCAGGTCCCATCATTTTTTCTTTGGTGATTCCTAATTTTCTAAATGCAAAAGAATGAAGAGTTCTAAAATTTTCTAGATCAGTTTCTATATCTAATCCAAATTTTTCAGAAGCTCGCGTTGCTGCTTCATTGGCTGCTTTTTTAGTAAAAGAAAAATACCCTATTTGTTTAGGTCTAATTCCTGTTTTTATAAATTCGTCCACCAAGTTCAACAACGTTGTTGTCTTGCCTGTTCCCGGTGGTCCTAATATTATTGTTTTCATATTTTTTTAGTTTTCTTTTGATTTCTTTGTTATGGATTTGTACATCTTCTAATTTATGTTCCAGCTCGGCAATCTTAGCCTGGAGTCTTACATACCAATTGATTCCTATGGTGGTTGCCATTAAAAATCTTCTTGTTGGTATTGGGTTTTAGAAACACTCGCTTCAATTTTTTTCATTGCTTTAATTTTAATTAATCTTGGTTGTTGGTTTTTTACTCTGATTCTTTCTTCTTCTACAAAAATATCTTTTAATCTTTTTAATAAGTTTCCTGTTTTAACTTTGTCTATTTCCCAATGATTTCTTTTACAGAAATTATAAAAGTCTTCCATTCTAAAATAAGTAAATTCTCGTTTGTCATCTGTGTATGGAAGTTTATTAAAAATATCATCCAGAGTTCTGGCATTTTGTCGATTGGTAGTCCAGTCTTGTAATAAAGAAGTTAATTCATTAATTGGATCTAAAGATTCTAATGGTTCGATCTCTTGTAAATTTTGCATTAAAGGTTTTAAAAATAATTCTTTCCAATCTTTAGGTTTAGGTACGGGTATTACTAGGTTAGCTTGATCTAAAGATGCTAGTGCAAATAAAGGGGAACTATAAAGTTGTTCTGTTTTTAATTCGATCCGCGATTCACCCACATCTAAAAACCATTGAGGTGGACTAGACGTGTACTTCGTTAAATTACCCAGCATCGGCATTTGTTCTTCATCATAACCTACACCGAATCGTTTTGTTCGGCATAATCTAGATTGACAAACGGCGTTAATCGGTGCGTCCTTACATCTGTATTTGTCATAACCTTTACGACTGACAGATTTAATTAATTGTTGAACCTCATTGTTATTAAGTGGAGGGTCCATATAAGTGTGATTCGCTTTAACTAATTCATCTTCCCAAGAATCCGGTTGAGCTTGTTTATAATAAACGGCAATATTAAATAATGCATTATTTCTAGCTCCTTCTCCAAAACCTTCCTTGGCTAATTGATTCAGACAAGGAGGTCCTAGAGGAAAAGCTTCTTCTATTTTTTTCTCTTCGATTTTAATTTTCTCCACCTCTTGCCTTCGGCAAGCCAGAAGATCATAGAGCTTATAAAATTCCTCAAGTGTACTAGCGGAGCCATTATCGTTGATAGCATAGCGTAGTCCTTTCGTTCCATTGAAGTAGGGTAAATTTAAAAAATTACCTGTGTCCCCACGTTCCACAAGTATTTCTGTTTGTTTAGGGAAGATTTCACAACCTTCATAACCTAAAGTTTTTGATATTTTTTTTAAAGTGTTCTGCATTAAGGATGCAGGAATAAATTCTGTAGTAAATAAAAAGATGTGAGCACCGCCTGATTTAGAACGGCATACGATGAGAGGAAGTTTTAACTCCCTAATAGTTTGAACAAGATTGTGATGTTTAAGATTATAAACGTCGACGTCAATACAACCCCACTTACAATTATTATCTTCTGTAATAGGGATAATCCCCAAAGCAGGAGGATCACCTGCGAGGTGACGTTTCCATAAGTCATCTGTAACGTTTTTCCTAACGATAAAAGCTTTTCCTTTAAGTTTTCCGTTAGTACCACGGTCACCCTTCTGATATTGTCCATATGCTATAGTTAATCCACTAAAAATTTCTTTGAACTTCTTCATATATATTTCTTCCTTCTAAAAGTAAAGGGCCCTTTCGGGCCCTTCCCAAATTTAATTTAATACGGTGTTGCCGTACTAGATTTTTCTTCCACATCTGCTTTTGTTTGCACGTTACCTTTAGATACATTGCCCCTAAAATCTTTTGCACTTAAGTACAAAGATTTATCGGCTTGTCCTAGGATTCTGTCTTGCGTTACAACCCATCCATACCAAGAACCTTTATCGTTCTTTTGTAATGTAGATGCTAGATTGTAAACAACTCCATGCATAGGTGGAATAGCAAATCCCCCTTTTCCGTCAGGTATTTGTATGGTTTTCATCATTGAATTCCATTTTTTACTGACATTTAGTTGAGTTGATTTCATTGTAATCAACGCAGGAGTATAAGCTCCTGTTCTTGTTTCAACTAATACATAGTAAGAAGCCGTTTCTTCTAAGTAGTTACCATTAGGTAATCTAATTTTAGAACCTTCCCTCTTACCTGTTGCGATTACCGGACTTTGTGGTAGATGAACTGCCGCAGGCGCACCTGGGCCTTCCCCTCTATCATTCCATTCTGGATAATCTTTTTTATAGTAGCAAGGAATAACCTTGATACCTACTTTACCATCGAATAAATCGTTGGTAACCGTATTATAGATGTTGCCTGGTTTAGCAATCTCTATAAACTTTGCATCTCCCTGCGTTACTTGCGGGGAAAGCTGTCCTAAGATTCTGATGAATGGTAACGCAAGATCATCTTGCGTCATATTTTCAAAACCTTTTGAAAGATCGTCGCCAAATAAAGCAACCGATCCATCTTTTAGTTTAGCCATTATATTATTAGCCATTACTCATCCTCCATTATTTCCGAGTTATTTTAGTTTTGTCTTTAATCCATGTACTAAAGACATCGGAAGGCATATCGAGCCCGGACTCGATACGCTCCCTAAATAGGGCAGTTAATGTATTCCAAGACACATCAGATTTCTGTTGTGGTTCGAACCCATTTTCCGCCGCAAGGTTTAGCAATTGCTTCGCCTTGTCGTCTTCTCCCTTTCCAAAAGTTACAAAGATATTGTTTTTAATAATATCTTCTAACCCCTGGTCACGAAGCCATTTATAGGCTGCTACTCTTCGATCTTCATCTTTAGGAAGAGTGCACCTAAATTCTTTTTTAACTGACACCGCTGATCCATCAGCAAGTTTAATAGAAGTTAAACCTTGCTCGGCCAATAGTTCAGGAATAATTCTTGAACCTACATCATCAGCTTGTGCTTTTAAATCTCGTAAGTGATCATCTGCTGATTTAATCATGTCTTCTAAGTCTTTCAACTTTTGACATTCATCAGCAAGGTTAGTTACATCCACATTATCTAGAAGATCTTTTGAATCTTCTAACATCATATTTTTTACTTCATCCGTCATTTCTTTCTCCTTTCAGGTACATATCGAAATCTAACGGATAGTATCGATATTCCCTCTTGTCCCATTTTAACATATTAAATTGTCCATTAGTATTGTCACTTGCAATTATACCCGATAAGCAAATTATTATTGGATCACCTACAGCAAGAAGATAATCTTCTTTGCGTATGTTTTGCAAATTTTTAGTCATCTTTTGCACATAAGGCGCAGTAGAATAAATTGCCTGATCTCTATTAGGCAAACATATTACAAGATAACCAAAATCGGACGCACTTAGTATATTTATATTAGGCGCTGGTTGTTGAATTACATATACAAAACGCTCTATTGGATTTTCCTTATGAAACTTTAAAAAAGCTCCAAGAGAATCAGGTTTATATAACTCAAATATTTTATTTTTCATTTCTTATTTCTTGACATAGATATAATCAGTATTATATAAGAAGTCAAGAAAAGAAAGTAGAAAAAATTATGAATTATAAGTTTAAGACAAAGCCTTATGCGCATCAAATAACTGCGTTAGAAAAATCGTGGCAAAAAGAAGAATATGGCTATTTTATGGAGATGGGTACCGGCAAGTCTAAGGTACTTGTTGATAATATGGCTATGCTTTATGATAAAGGTAAAATAAATGCGGCGCTTATTATAGCTCCAAAAGGTGTATATAGAAACTGGTTATCTCAAGAAATTCCACATCATTTACCTAGTCATATAGATCATAAAACAGTACTATGGACTGCTTTAACATCTAAAACAAAGGATAAAGAGTATCGACAATTGTTTGAAATAGACTATGACCTTCACATCCTTCTTATGAATGTTGAAGCTTTGTCTACTAAAAAAGGTGTAGAGTTTGCTGGTAAGTTTTTAAGATGCCATAAAACTTTAATGGCTGTTGATGAATCTACGACTATTAAAAATCCTACTGCTAAAAGAACCAAAGCTATTCTAGGCTTAAGTAAAGAAGCTAAATACAGAAGAATTTTAACAGGTTCTCCTGTTACTAAATCACCCTTGGATTTATATAGTCAATGTGCCTTTTTAAATGAACATTTATTAGGTTTTAGTTCTTTTTATACCTTTAGAAATAGATACGCTCAAATGATTGAAAGAAATTTTGGAGGAAGAAGAGTTCAAATTGTCGCTAGTTATAGAAGGCTTGATGAATTGGCCGAAATATTAAAGGAGTTTTCCTACCGAATTTTAAAGGAAGATTGCTTAGATTTACCTCCTAAAATATACATGAAAAGAGAAATTGAATTAACTGATGAACAGCAAAAAGCTTACACAACAATGAAGTCCTCGGCCCTCGCTTTACTTAATGGTAAAATTGCAACAGCGCCTCACGTTTTAACACAATTGATGCGTTTACATCAAATTACTTGTGGTCATTTCAAAGCCGATGATGGCACCATTCAGGAATTTAAAAATAATAGAATGTCAGAACTGTTAGATTTATTAGAAGAAATGGAAGGTAAAGTTATTATCTGGGCTAATTATATTTATGATATTGAACACATTGTGAAGACAATTGGTCAAGAATATGGCCAAGACTCAATCGTTCAATATTATGGCGCCATTGAGTCTAAAAAGAGGCAGACAAATATAGATAAATTTCAAGATCCAAAATCCAAAGCAAGATTTTTTGTTGGTAATCCTCAAACCGGTGGTTATGGAATTACTTTAACTGCAGCGAGTAATGTTATTTATTATTCAAATGGTTATGACCTAGAGAAAAGATTACAATCAGAAGATAGAGCCCACAGAATTGGTCAAGAAAAATCTGTCACTTATATTGATCTGATGGCAAGAGGGACGGTTGATGAAAAAATTGTTAAGGCTTTAAGAAAGAAAATTAATATTGCTTCTGCAATAATGGGTGAAGAATTAAAAGAATGGATTTAATTATTTTTACAGATGGTTTCTATCATTTAGTTCCTGTAACTAAAGCTATGTTATCAGATTTAAAGTTATTTAATGAAACAATTGATTGTTTTGATTTATGTGAGATTTTAAGAATAAAATTAACAACATATACTGAATTTACCAATACTCACATGATGAATGATGATAGCGGTGATTTTTTTGGGTGTATATGTAGATGATATGGGATTTTATAAGATGAGCTAATTTTTTGCCAAAATTATAAATCCTAAAATTAAATAATTAAATTTTTTGGTAGACGACTTTGTTATTTTCTCGAAAAGCTCTTAGAGTTTCACCTCGGTTATTGTCTTCGTTGTATGACATGTGAAGCCAGCCACTGTCCGGATCCCCTGTGTAAAATTCTAAAATCGCTTGATCAAATTCTACGTTGTCAATCGCCCAGTTAAAAAGTTTATTATTATCAAGACCGTAACATTCAAAATCAGCCGCCTGCCCGCGAGCATGTTGACTAGTAATTTTTGAGCCGATGGCTTCGCACAGCGCTTGGCTGCGGTAGCCCGAGGATATACTGACAACGCCCCATTCATTTCGAATCGGTTGAAGTATTTTTGTACAAAGTAATTTTAAATTTTCGATGTGTTCTTCGGTAGGTTCATTAGAGATTCCCTTACGCTCCGCGGTCTGCGATTTGGTAAGCTCTCTTAAGGAAAAATTTTGACTGAGTTTCATAAAGTTTTTATATTAAATGAATATTAATCAAAGACATCGCAACTGTTCCCGCAGCTACTAAGAGAACCCAATAGACCTTGTCTATCTTGCCGCCCAATTTCTCAACATCTTCATGGATATGTTTTAGATCGTTCTTTTTGATATTAGCAATATCTTTTTTTAAGCCAGTCATGTGGCCGTAAAGGGATACGATATGTTCTCGGGTTGTCTTTGGGTTCATGTTTGGCATTAACGTTGTCCTAATATAGTGGGTTTTTTTGCGGCTAACTTACCTAAAGTATCAGCTGGCCATAAAGCTGCGTATTGGTCCGCGGGACTTACATTAGTATTTACATTTCCAAATTGGGTTCCTGTGTTGAGTGTAGGATCTGGAAGTGGTGGAAGTTGGTTATTAACTGTGGATCCTAAATTAGGTTTAGGTATATTTCTAAATGGATTAATTAAATTAGGCCATGCATCCCATCTTAAAGTTACTTCAGATAAAAGTTCTCTAATTAAATCTAAAGCATCTCCTGCTGCTTCAAAAGCATTCGGCATTCCTAATTTTTCAGCTTTAAGTTCAAATAGTTGTTTTATATCTCTTGACACAGTGAAAGGTCTAAAAATTCCTTCATTTAAAGCATTGAAAGCTTTTCTTTCTCCTCTATTCTGCATTGTTTCTGCAATGGTATCTTCACTTGTTCCTAGTACTTTAGCTGCATCAATATCTTTATACATTTCTCTATTTACTCTATACAAAGCTTCATTAGCTCTAATATAGGCATCCGTTACATTTTCTGCTGTAATAGGACCACCTTTTAAAGTTGCTCGCGTAAAAAGATTTCGTGAACCTCTGATACCTTTTTTAAAATCTGTTATTTTATATCCAAGAGATTTTTCAGGATCTATTTTAACTGATCTCATTCCGACAATACCTGAAACTTCATTTCCAAATTCATATTCTCTTCCGTATTTATCAAACCTTCCTTTATCATTAATAGGTCTCATAGATAAACCTAGACGGCCTAATTGATTCCAATTGAGTGGAGCTTGAGCTTTTACTAAGTGTTTTATAGATTTCCATACTTTTGAGCCCATTGGATCAATGTTTTTATCTGCACTATATATTTCTTTCCCATCCGCGGTTCTTCCCCCTCTACCAAGGATTGGAGCTATGTCTTGGAAAGCTTCTGTCCAGATAGATTCACTTATAAAAGGTTGAGCAATTTCTTGTGTTGATTCAATCAAACCTAAAATAAAGTCATCCATAATTCCATCTTTGTCTTCTCTTCCTTCTTGAACTGAATTAAGAACGGTTTGAATAGGTCGGGTTAAAGTATCATAAGCATTCATGTGAGAGAAATCGATGTACTCTAAATTACCTTCTTTATCTCTTAATGGAATTAATGTAGAATTTTTAGCCCACTCAGCAACATATCTTCTCATTGCATTAATTTCATCTTCCGACACATCGTAAATTGCTTTTCCTGCTTCAACCGCTGCGTAAGGTACTGCAGCTGTTGTCAGAGTCATTCCTGCTAATCGTTGAAGTCCAATTGATCTTAATGGAGTAGCGGCTTCATTTTTACCAATTTTTGTAGTATAAAAAATTTCATCTAATGATCTAGCCACAATATTAGTGCCTGTTCTCATAATTTCTGCAGGGAAAGCTACGAAGTTTCCAACAGGCCATCTACGTAAACCTTTTATAAATTCAGATACAAAAGCATAATTAGGAACTTGATTTTTAACTAGATTGGCTGCTTCTTGTTCTAACCAATCCTCAGTTAATCTTACCTTATTGCCCGCAATATCCGTAAATTCATCCCCGAATCTTAAGGCATCTTTGCCCTGCGTATATGCTTTTCTAAGTCGTTTGGTTTCCCCCATCCAAGTAAAGATTTTCCAGAAATCATCTTCAGCGGTATAGGCATCTTGCGCGAATTTTTTCCATCCACTTAATCTTTTTAGTAAACCATTTAATCCTCTGATGGAATTAACGCTGGCACCAAAGTCTACATCTTTTAAAAGTCTTTGTAAGTCTCCCAGTTGAACCTGCGAGTTAACTACTCCAAGTCTTAAAAGTTTCTGATAGAATTCATTTTGTTGTCTCGCTCCATATAAAGGAACTTGTAATGCCTGCCATGCTTGTTTAACAGCTTGGGCATCTCCAAAAGGAATAATTCCATTTGCTGCAGCAAAAGCCCCGGCGCTTAAAAAGTTTCTTGCGTGAGTGAATGGAGCTAAAATGGTTTTAGCCATTTGAGAAGTTGCTTTAGGATATAAAATTAAATTTTGATAAAGTTGCGAACCAAAGTCTTTGCCCATAACTGATTGATCCAGTCCTTCTAAAGCGTCGACTACACCATTTAAAGCCCACTTTCCTTCAAGGGGATTTAGAATAGGAAGATCCCTTACTCCTTTTTTAGTAACTTTTTGCGGTTGAAGTTCTCCTTTCAAAGGTTTTAAAGTTTTCTTTGGATCTATGTAAGGATCAATAAGTTCCATCCCTGCAACTCTTTGTCTTGCTGAATTAATTTTTTTTTCTCCAATCATTCTCCAATCAGATCCTGTACCTCCTAAGTGTTTTCGAGCTAGTCCCGGGTTATCTACCAACATTGGGGTTTTACCCTGAGCTAATAATTCATTGGATTTGTTAACCAAGTTATCAGAAAATTCATTGAATCGAACGACAGCTGATAATCTATTGGTTCCTTCAACAATTGAAACTAAAGCATTTTCATTTTTACCTAATAATTTTTCTATAACTTCTCTACTTGTTCCACTTAATTCGGATAAAGATCTATTATTTCGAGTTAGAATTTCATCAGCGGAAGACTTCCCTACAAAGAAATCAGGAATAGTAAATTCGACATCTGATTTTTTATTAAGTTTAAAACCTTTAGGCAGTTTAGCGGTTTGCCAAACTTCATTAACCATTGATTCAGCTTCTAATGGAGTAATTTTAATTCCCTTGCTTTTAGCAATGTCTTGAAATTGTTTCATTGTTTCTTTAATCAAAGCACGTGAAGGTGCATAATTCAAAGCGGGTTTAATTGGATTATTTTTAAAGACTTCATAACTTGAATCCATCCAACTGGTAACTTTTTCATCCATAATGTCCGTGAATTCCTTTAAACCTTTGTCATCCAATCTTCTTCCCATGGAAGAAAAAAGTCTACTCCATTTCGTTCTAATACCATTTAAGTTATCCAACACACCTACAAGTTCATCTGGATCTATTTTTAATTTCTTTAAAGATTTTTTAAATGCTGCTAATTTTTCAGCATTCATATCTTTAAAGGTTACATCAAAAACTTTGTTACCTGTTTTTTTACCCGTCTTTGGATTGATTTCATCAATAACTCCATAAATAGGTTGTAAAGTTCCTCTCTTTCCAGGCCCAGAAAGTAAAAGATCATTCATTTGTTTTAGTAATTTCTTCTTTTCAGCACCGACTGTTTTATCGCCAATCACTCTTTTCCACCATGGAAAAAGCTTATCGATGGCATTATCCACCTGGATGGCTGCGTTAGCAGATACATTAATATCAGCAGCTTTTGTACCTTCTAATAGATTTTTTGTTTCAAAATATTCTTGAGTTTTTCCTCCTCTTGATCTCAAAGGTTGCGAAATCCATTTATCTAAAAACCTATTCCATTTTCCTTCAACAGCTTTACCCGCTCCTTTTTGATTTCTTAACATTCTTACACCTTGGCCAGCTGCACCTAGGAGACCTGTAAAGCCAACACCCTCTATACCAAATTTTAATCTATTAACGAGTTCTGTTTGGGGAGAATATTCCTCCCGTCTTGTAATTGCTGTTGGTCCTCCAATTAAGTCTCCAAACGATCCTGCTTCTTCTACATCTCCAACAAAAACTCCTTCAGCAACTCCTCCTAATCCTGCGCCTGCGCCGAAAGCTTTAACCTTATCCGTACCTCCTGCAAGTTCGTCAAACTTTGCAATTTTATCTTTACGTGAAAGTTTAGATAAATCACTAGTGGTGTCTAAATATTTTCCTGCTTTCTTTCCAGCAATCGCTGCCTTTGCTAAACCGCTTCCAGCTTTGAATGCAATTCCTCCCGGAACCCCAATATTAACAATAAATTCTGTAAGTTTTCCAGCCGTGGTTGCTTCAGCTGCCTCATCAAAGGGATTGATTTCCGCAAACCATTCTTCTACTTCTTGAGCTTTATTTGTACCCGCACCTAAATCCATTAGACTTGCTCCTAATGAAACAAATCCTTCTGGAATTTTAAATAATCCAGAGCCTATGCCGGCAAAAATAGATGTTAATGTGCTGATTTCGTTGTTTTCTTCTGGGCCAACATTAGTAGACTGGAGTCTTTTTACCATTAAATCCTCCTATTAATATAATACTTTTTTAGCACCGTCTTTAATTGTATAGACAGTTTTTGTATCAGTCTCTATAAATATTTTTCCTTCATCAGACTTTTCAAATTCTAATGCTTCTGTGGATACTACGTCTTCAATAACTACACCTGGATAAGTTGCTTTAACTCCAACTCTTATATTGCTAACAGTAGGGGTTGAGCCTGGACCCGCTACTTTCATAATATTTTCACCTAGACTGTTTTTATCTAATTTAGCTTTGTAATCTAATTGACCTAGTAACTGCGCTAAGCTTTCTTTTGATCTCTTACCTGCAATGTGATCTTTAATTGCTAAGAGTGCTGCAGTTTCTTCTAATGATTTTCTTTTACTTGGACGTTTAGCTTCTTCACCTAAGAATTCACTCAAAGCACTTTTAACAGTCGCCCCTTCTCCTAACAATTTAGATGATGCGGACATTAACATAGTAGAGATATCTTCACCTCTAGCTTTGTCGCCCCCTAAAGCTTTTAAATAAGTTTCTTTATCAATATCAAGACCTTCACCACCCATACCATCTTTACGAAGTTGTGCAATTTCTGCTCTTAACTTATCTATTTCTGAGTCGCCGATAGTTTTCTTTTTCTTTGAACCTTTTTTTACCCATTTACCTGTTTTTAATGGCTGGCCATTATCATCTATATCTGATTGCCAAACTAACTCCTCGGAATCAACTCCTTCTGCCGCTGCTGCGATGTCGATCTCAGTTTGATCTAAATGACCTAATTCACCTTCCTTCTGAAGAGCTTTAACTGTGCTTACATCCATATCATGTTTTTTAGCATATTCTGTTACTTCATCTGTAGGTGCTTCTTTTCTTTCAAATACATCGGTTTTAACAACTTGATCACCTTGTGCATCTTGATATATATACTCATCCATACCTTCCCAAGCCTGTTGTCCTATTCCCATGGATGATAAATCAAAAGTAGGTTTTAATCCATGAGGACTACCCGGGCCATAAATTTTTTGACCTTCTGATGTTACCCATTCTGTATCGACAGTTTTTTCTGGTGTGTATCCATAAGCCTCAGCCATTTTTAAAGCTTGTTCTTGATTCATATTTAATAAATCACCACCAGTAGTGACGTCTGCAAAACCATATCTTCCGTCCGCCATCGGTTTACCATAAATAATTCCACCACCAATTTGTCCACCACCTTGATAGCCTGGGACTAAAGGTGCAGCGATCCCCGTTCCATAACTCGAAACGCGTCCGCCTCTAAACATTGGTCTTCTTAATATTCTACTCATTATCCAAACAATCCTAATTTACCCATAATCCCAGCGGCACCCGTAGCACCTCCTAGGAAACTGGCCATAGGACTTGCTGGTTGAGCTGGTGGTGCATATCCGACTGTTGTAGTTGGGAATGCTCCCGGTTGAACTTGTGCGAGTTGTTGACCCACTAGCCCCATTTGTGTAAATGGTTGAAATTCTTTTTCTCTTGCCGCGATTTGTGCTGCATCTAATCCAGCTTGTGCAAATCCTTGTTGAGCTTGACCCATTGCTTGTTGGTAAGTTCCTAAGCCTTGTTGCGCCGCTAAGTCTGCTGCTCTTGCACCTGAACCTTGTTGAAATCCTTGTTGTAATAATTGTCCTTGAAGTAATGCTCTATTCATATCACTTCCTTTTGCATACTCTGCCATTTGAACTCCGTGACGTCCTCCGCCAAAAGCTCCAACTCGAGCGGCAGCATCTCCAATTCCCTGTCTACCAATTCCTGCCTGTCTATCAAATTCTGCTAGCTGTGCATCCATTACCTGTTGTTGGTAAGGTGACATATAGGAAGCAATCGATCCTGCGCCTGTGCCTGCTCCTGGGCCTACTAATGAAGCTAAACCTGCTGCATCTGCTACAGCTCCTGTTTGTAAAGCATGTTGTGCTGCAACTTGTGGTGCGTAGGCAGAAGTATCTATTCCTGTATAAGTTGATTTACCTTGTGCATCTACGGGTACTGCCCCTTTTGTTAAAGGGTCAATCCATTTAAGAAAATTAGTAAGCGAACCTTCTAATATTGGTGATGGTAATACTTGTGTCTGTTCTACTGCCATTATACTCTTGCCTCTAAGTTATGCATAAGATTATACATCCTTTTTGCTCCTTTGTTAACACTTCCTCCACCCGCTGCTCGGACTGCATCAGCAGTCATTACGAATTCGTTTTTACTTAGTCTTGCTGGGACGTCATCAGCTCTTTCTTTAGACCCCATCGGAATTACTCCGCCTCCTCTGTAATCCATTTCTCTACCTTTAGGTAGAACGCTCATCATGCCACCATCAGCTGCCATTTGTACTGGTGCTTCGTCTGATATATTTTGTGCTACTGGCATTTTTATTCCAAATTCTTTAAAGAAATCAAATTCAATTTCTTTGATTTTATCAAAATCATTTTTCATAATAGCTTCTTCTCTTAACATAAAGAAATCACTTTGTCTGCTTGCCACCAATTCATTTTCTTCTGCTATGTTACCCACTGCCTCTTTAACTCCACCAAAATCTACTTCTTCTTTAATTTCAAAACCTTGTTCATCATAATTTTGAGGATTCTTTAATCTTTCATAATAGCCTTTATAGTCTGCAACATCTTCTATGTTTGGATTTGCAATTCTAAATTCTCTCATATTTTCAATTTCTTCTAAGCCGGCGTAGCTTCCTGGTGCATCTACTAATCCACGCTTCGCGTTCATTATGCCACCACCTTCTGCACCTATTCTTCCACCGTCTTTACTTTTTATTGTTCCTAATGAAGTTGTTCCATAAGTATTAATTGCGTCATTAATTTGTCCTTGTTGAAAAGGATCAAGGAGATCATAATCCATTCCTATCAGTTGATTAGCCGCCGCATTTTGAGAATAATTAGCGGCAAATAAATTAGCAGTATCCTCTTCTAAAGTGCCTATACCATATTGAGGAACTTTACCCATTTTCATTAGATCTTCTATTTGATTGCTAATAACTTTTGTTGGAACTTCTTTTATCGTTTCCTGAATCATTCTAATATCGTCTGCGCTTGGTGTTGTAGTTCCATCACCTGTTACTACAGTTTTCTTTTTAGGAATGTGTTGTGTTCCACCAACTCCTGGACTCCATCCTCCGCCACCACCATAAGTTTGATCTGGATTACGATTACCACCATAATTTCCTCCAGCGGATGCTCCTCCTGCTGGACCAGCATAACCAGATCTCCCCGGTCCGCGTTTAACTAATTGTCCTCCGTCTCTCAAACTTACAATTCCACCTGATCTTAATCCTAATGATGCTAACGCATCTAAAATAGCTTCTTCTCCATGACCACCCGCTTCCATCGCTGCGCGGATCGCTCTTCTTCTACCTTCATCATTCGCGAAATCTTCAGCATCCTTCTCTGCCATTTCTCTTTCATAATCTCGTTGCGCTCTTCGCGCGTCGGCCATTGCTAAATCACCTGTACCTTGTGAAAGTGGAAGTGCTGCTGCTTTTAAAGTAGCCATATCAAATCCTGCCTTAGTTCCACCTTTACCTAATATATCTGCTGCTCCACCAGTTTGTGGTCCTAAAAATTCTGCTCCTCTTGCTAAATATTCTCTTCCTGTCCCCATAAAACCTTCTGGAGCTACTCTCGGGCCTACAAAATTTGGATCAACTCCTCTTATAGTACTTGCTGCATCTGCTGCACTTAATGCGCCAGTACCCGCAGCTAATAATGCTGAAAGTCCTGAAAATTCTCCTTCACTTCCTTCTTGAGCTAATTGGGATCCAATATTTAAACCACCCATCGTTAAACCTCTTCCTAACATGCTAGACATTATCCCTGTGTGAGGAAGCATAAACGGTGCAAACGCAGATAGATAAGGTAATGCCGGTTTGATCTCGTTCGGTACGATCTTATCTAAAAATTTAGAAATTGGTTTAGTTAATTTTTTTAAAAATCCCATAATGTCTCTTTAAGTGTTTTGAAAATGCAAGGGCGCGAAGCTTGAAATTACGCTATGATATATCAATTTACTAGGTTTTGTGTTCATCGTCAATGTATTATACTTTTCCAGCGTCCGCGCCTAACTGAATCGCGGCTACTTTAATATGAACATCCCTTCGAATATGTTCTCTTTTAGTGGCTGTAGCACCGTCATTTACATCATCATCAGCCTCTTTATCTGAGAAGTATTCTTTACCTGTTTCCATGTTAGTAAGGGTTACTTCACACTCAGGGGTAATGACATGAGTTCTTTTACCATCTATTATCTTGTATTCACTCTTGGCTTCTTGCTCTATAAAAGGCATTTTTCTCCTATGTGGTTGTGACCTCAGAAGGTCTAGTTATTTGTAATAATGCAGCAGTCATTTCAATTTTATTGCCTGTAGGTGTTTGCATTTTTAATATATCTCCTGCTTCTAGTATTAAAAGGTTATTGAAAGTTAATAAATCTACACTGTCACTAGCAACCACTGTAACTGTATCATATTCAAAATCTGTAGTGCTAGATAAATCATACACTTTAATATCTACTACTAAATTACTTCCGTGAGTATTGTATAGTTTGACGCTTTTAACAATAGAAGTTGTAGCATCGGGTGAAGTATACATATCATCATAAGAAGCTGATGAAGTAATTGTTGCCTGAATATTTTTATATACGTTTGCCATTATGCTAAAAAGAAATTAAACCTTTCTGTGTCATCCTTATCAGGTTGTAAATAAGTTGAGTTCAATTGTTGTATCATAGAAGCCAAAGTTCTGTTAATTTGTCTTTGATTATCTTCAGAATATTCTTTTTTAGGTTCGGGTAATCTTACTACTATTTTTGTCATTACCGTCTCCGATCCGGTTGTAGGTCTACTTGAAAAGTTCCAAATCTCCAGTTCTCCCCGGCACCATCATTTTCAATTCTTAAACTTGCATATCTTCCACTCGCTCTAGTATCTATTTTTTGAGTCGTTGGATAAATTGTAAAAGGACTTAAATCACTATTCGCTAACGTATCAGCAGGATAATCTTTGAGTTTAATTGTGACTGTATTTTTAGTCGTTAAAAGTTTAAAATTAGGAATAAATCTTCTCATGGCTAAAAAGACTTCGGTTTGATCTTTCTGTAATGAAAAATTATAAGACTGAATGTGAGACGCTAAAGTAGTTGTCGAACCATCAGGATTAATCTGATCGGTCCCCGTTTCTTGTTGAAAATAAACGGTTTGCCCCAGTCCTGTTTCTCCAATGATAGTTGGAAAAGTTCCAGTTGCCGTACTGTTAAATTGAGTCGCGTAAGGTTTAGGATAGATAATAGAATCAATCCAAGTCGTTCGAATAGAATTAGTATTACTTCCTGGATACCAATTTCCCATAGGAAGTTTTTGTGATTCGCCATAATTATGTACGACATAACGATCATTATAAGTTGCCCCTTGAGTTGGGTAATACCAAATAACTTCTGTAAACAAATTGTTAATTCCTGCGTTTACCTGTTGACCTTTTGTGGTATCAAAATCATCAAAGACATAGTCTTCTACACTACAAGGTAAATTATTAACGGTACCATCAAATGAAAAGAAACCATTATTACCAAGCCAATAAGCAACACCGTCAATTTCAACTACTGCATTTTGACCTATAAGTCCACAGTTGGTACCCACCTGTTCAAATCCAAAGGTAAAGGGAGCTCCTACAAATTTCATAGAATACAAAGCATTGTCAGTCCATATTAAAATATTTTCTTTCGCTACAATGCCTCCCATAATTTTTGAACCATCTTGTAATCGATAAGTACCTGCACTGTTCGTTGCTGAAGGAGGAAAGACATTAATCTGTTCTTGATCCGAAAACCGAAGAAACATATCATCTTGTGATGAAGCAGTACCAATCGTTGTTTCTGTTCCTAAATGAATTAAGTGTCGAGTTGTTGGAGAAATCAAAGTCATTCTACTTGCCGTTGGATTACCATCGTCTCCAGTAAGAGCTGTAACATAACTCGTTGTTGTTGTTGAAGCTCGTGTAGTAAACCTTGCAGCAATTCCTGAATTCCAGGTAAATGTTTTTCCATTGGAAATTGTTGCAACTAAAACACCTCCCCAATTACTTAAAGACCAAAGGCCAGGTTCTAAAGTAATGGTAGATGCTGCAACAGCGTTTCCCCATCCTGTATAATTTGTGGCATTAGAAACGGTTGTTTCATCACTATGTGCTTGTCCATTTGAAGTTCCGGTCGTCGCGGTTCCATCAGCTCCTCTAGTACAACCCGTTAAATCATTGCTAGAAATTCCAGTATAAGTGATTAATTCATTTTCAACGGCAATCGTTCCTGAACTAGGAAAGCCGGTAGTCGATGTTAAAGCAATTGAAGTTCCAACTCCACCTGTACCTGCTGTATCCGCGTTCAACGCTCCATCTAAATCATTGGTTAAAACTCCAGTAATCGTTCCACCATAATTGCCTACACCATATCCATATCCATAAGTTTGAGCTGCGGGTCCAACAGTTGCATAAGGTTGAACCGTCATACTTCCACCTGTCGAAACAACTGAACTAGCTTGAGCTGATGAATCAATAGTGAATGTAACATCGCTTGGAACTGTTAAAACTTGAAATAATTTATCTTCAAATTGAGCATCGGTTAAACCCGTTCCACCAGGAAGAGTAACAGAATCCAAAACAATCATATCTCCCACTGCTAAACTATGGGCACTCGTTGTTGTAATAGTACAGGTTTTAACTGAGGTACTATCCGTTGCTAAAGTAGAAGAAGTAAAAGTAATTTGCGCTCCGGCATTATTAGAGCGCCAAGGTGTGATGTCGTAAAGAGTTCCTTCAAAATAAACAAGAAGAAATTTATCGGTGCCAATTCCTACGTATCTATTTCCGTCTAAGTCTACAAAGGAGTGTTGCTTTCTAGCTACTCCACAAATTGTATCCGTTAATAAAGAAGACCATCCTCCAACTTTTTCAGGAAGACCATATCTGAATCGGGCATTATCAGAATCGACCCAACGACCAATTGCTCCAATCGCCGTATCTTGTTTGTCTATTCCGGGTGCAAATTGTATAGATGTAAGAGCCATCTTTATAGCTCCTATGAAGTATAGTTAGTTTTATAGGCCCAGCCACGTGTTGCGTCTACATAAACTAACGTTAGGGATTGACCATTATTACTTAGAGTTAAATTGGAAGTTCCAGTATTAATTTTTAATCCATTTCTATCTACAGTTAAATTATTAGATTGAAAACTGCCTCTTGCATCAATAATGGTTACTTCGTCTCCAGTAGAAGCTGCGGCGGGTAAAGTAACGGTAATAGGGTTGCTTGAAGTATTAGCAAGAATTTGTGCTCCTGCTACAGTTGTATAGGGAGTATTAGAATCTGTAATGGTTGCATAGCCTTTTTGAAGAATAGCTCCGACCGTATCGGTTCCATCGGATCTACATAACATGACAGCTCCTGGAGGAACAGCAACGGTACTACTTGATGAAGCCGTTAAAATTCCTAAAGTATAATTTGAATTTCCTCTAACCGTTTCATCTTTTATAATCCAAACTCTTTCTGCGGTTACCGGCATCGTTAAAGTTCTATTAGCGGCTAAAGTTCCATAAAGTCTTAAATAAATATTTTTACCATTAGATGTTGCTCCATCTGTTAAAGTAAGGGTAACGCTTGCTGCTGCCATATCAATGCTGACGTAACCCGTAGCCGATTGTTCTAAAATTTGTAAATTAGTATTAGTTATTCCACCCCACAACCCAGCTTTTTCACCGGTTGTAACGAGTTCTAATTGTAAATCTGTTGAATAAGTTGATGCCATAATTTTAAGTTGGGTCTATTGGTGTCCAAGTCATAGTTGCCCCTGGTTGTATTTCACTCCATGTTATAGCTGCAACTGTACCTGTTGACAACGTTAATGGAGTCGCCGAAGGTGTAACATTCGCAGCTCCAGTGATTGTAACGGTTCCTGACGAAATTACAAGTTCGTTTTTAACAGCGGTGATAGTAGCACCAGCAGAAGCGGTGACTGTTCCGGTACCCAATACTAGTTCATTTTTGACCGCAGTAAGATTAGCAGTTCCTGTGAGAGTAACCGTTCCAATGCCAAGAGTTACTTGAGAACCAGTAGGATCTTCTATAATAGAATCTGCGGTAATACCTGGATTACCAATACTGATAGCTAATGTATTTTTTGTAGCTGAAATAGTTACACTATTATCTTGTGCTACTGTAGCAAATGGAAATTCTGAAAATGTACTAAATCCTAACATATAAAAACCTGTTTATTATGGTTTATATCAGATTATGGGGGATGTAAACTGTGATTAATTTAAATCCGCAATAACTCTATCAATTTTAGCGTCAGTAACTTCCAAACCCCAGTCCTGACAATAAGTAAAATCAAATCCTGGTGGAGCAGTATCTAATAATTCTACTTCTTTCTCATTATGTTCTGTTTTAGATAATAATAAGAAAGCATCACAACTTGGTGTCTGTGCTATACAGGTAAAATCTGTATGTATTTGATCTGAACGATCAGGAAGATCCTGAGTACCAAAAATAGTTCTCCAATCTTCAGCTTTAATTTTATACAGGTTCATCTTCTACTCCTTTCAGTGCTATTTTTAATGTTGGATTAATATTTCCTGTAAGTAATTTTGCGTCTTTAGGTATCATTCCAATCTCCTTTAAGGCGTTCCAAGTATAAGGATTGCTCATAGCATTTCTAATTTTAGCTGGAGAAGGTCTACCATTGGCTATTATTTCAGCTTGAATTTCTTTACCAATAGCAACTGTAAATTCATTTGCAGCATTAGCTTCAAACATTTGTTCATCAGTATAACCTTCAATTCTTGTAGGTTCTGCAATAGCATAGAGTTCCTTTAATAGTTTTTTTAAAATTTTAATTTCGTCTTGAGTAAGTTCAAAAGCTTCTTTTGCAGATTGGTGATGGCTTTCTTCTTCAATAATTGTAGCTTTAAGTTCTAACACTTCATGCTCTAAACCTTTATTTTGTAAATGTTTTAGTTTTGAAAGTTGAGCTTGATATTTTAATGCCGCAACTTCTTCAAGAGCTGCTGCTCTTATTCTACCTTCTAAAAATGATTTTAATGTTTTAATTCTTTCCCAAGGTGTTTCTCCTATAACTTGGTAACGATAATTAAATTCTGTGTTAAGTTTCTCTGCCATAATTTTATATTGAATATCCTAATGCGGCTAAACCAGCTCTAGCAGTACCAACACCGCTAGTATCTGTTGCGACAACTCCTACATTTGATACTTTGTTTGATAAATTAGAAGGATAAACAACAGTACCAAAACCAAAAACACATCTATCTCCACCAAAAACACAAGCCGATATGTTATGTCTTGCTGTTCCGACACCCGTTGTATCGGTCGCGACAACACCTACACTAGATACCAAATTAGTCATTGAGAGATTACTACCATTAGTACCATAGCCAAAAAGTGCTTTATCATCTCCATACCTAGCAGCCGCTAATCCATGTCTAGTAGTTCCAACACCGCTAACATCTGTTGCAATAACTCCTACATTAGATATTAAATTTGTCATTGAAAGATAAGTTCCATTATCTTCATTACCATATCCAAATATAGCTGTTTGTCTATTAGGACCATAACCAGTTGCCGCTAACGCTGTTCTTGCTGTTCCAACTCCTGATACGTCAGCCGCGATTACACCAACATTAGATATTAGGTTCTTCATTGAAAGATCATTTGGATATACCATGCCATAAGCAATTACACCTTTATCTCCACCATAAGTAGTTCCTCCAGCTTTATATCTAGCAGTTCCAGCAATAGATGTTGTATCACTAGCAACAACTCCTACATTTGAAATTAAATTACTTATTGATTGATAAGATCCACTTGCAAAACCATAAGCAACAATACCTTTATCTTCTCCATAACTACATCCGCTTGCATAAGATCTAGCAGTTCCGACAGCAGCTGTATCACTAGCTACAACTCCTAAATTAGATACTAAATTTGTTAAACCTGAATAACCAGAAGCTGGAGAACCAAAACCAAATATACCTTTCTGGTTGGGTGCATAAGTTGTTTCGGCACTTCCAGAACCAAATCCTAAAACTTGATAACCAAAAGACTTGCGTCTGTTATTTAATTGTGTTGAACTTTTTCCTTTATTATAAAAATTATGTAAATTATATAAATCTCTCATAATTAATCATCATTAGCTGCATCAGTAGTATAAAATATTTTGACTCCAACTAATCTTAGATCACCGGTATTAGTATCTGTACCGGTATCTCGTACTAATCTAAAAATTGTATTTGTATCTGCTGCGGCACTTGCAATAGTAACTGCACCGCTTTCTACATTAACCATTAAATCATCTTGCGTTCCACTAGCTGCTAATGCTGTATTAGCTACAGGAGTTCCGAATGCTGTGTCATAATCTACATCACTAGCGATAGAAACACCTGCGAGTGTAAAACCACCTGTGCCTGTATCTGTTGCAGATGCAGACCAAAAAGTTTGAAAAGTTACTGTACCTTCATCCCATGATTTAGGAAAAGAAACATTAAACTGTACTGACTCTGCTGTACTAGTATCAAAATCAAAAGTTTTTAATTCTGGATTTCCAGCTGTTAATTCTGCTTGTGCTGCTTCTGCGCCATTGGTAGTAGATGCATACATGGCTGGGGCCGGTACCCACATTGTTTCTTTACCTGCAACTTTAACTGGTGCTGTTCCAATTTTTAGAGCTGCACCTGATGCAACAGTAAAAGTATCTCCACTATCTCCCATTGCAAATGCTACTCCTGTCGCTGGAGAAATTTTATTAGTTTTTACTTCTGTAGTAGAAGTTATTGTTGTGGGTAAAAGTAATGTAGAGTCAGTTAAAGTAAGACCAACACCAGTTGGAACTGTAATAGTATCTCCTGAAGTACCTATCTCTAAGGCTGTACCTGATTGTGGGTCTAATTTATCTACTTTGAGTGTTGAAGCCATAATATTATATTACCATATTTCTTTTAAATTTCATCCCAACTTTTAGTTGATTCATTCCACCTATATTTTTTTCCATCATCAGGATAAGCAACTGGTGCTTCCCATTGACAAGTTGTTTCATTTAAAGTCCAACTTGGATAAGGTTGAGGTGGAATAAAAGCATCTCTATCCTCATCATACTTATAATTTCTACCAGCATAATTTTTTCTTTGACTTCTATCTTTAAAAGTTTCTACCCAAAAAGGATAATTAGTACGTTTATGTAAAAGTGCTTTTCCTGCTTCTTCAGTAGGAGCATCACTTTCATGTACTAAATGTACTTCTTCCACTTTACTTGTTAAACCTAATTTTGCAAAGTATTTTATCATCATTCTGTATCGTACGTCCCTGCTGCTAAAAATTTTATAACTGTATATGAACCATCTGTTGTAATTGTTGGAGAACCGGTTGTTGTTCCTGAATAATCAGATGTAAGAACTCTTAAAACAACAATACCATTTCCACCATCTAGGCCAGCTATATTGCCTCCTGAACCACCGCCGCCTCCACCAAGACCATCGGTTCCAGCAGTAGCCGCAGCACCTCCAGATGTACCTCCATCGCCTCCGCCGCCATCTCCACCCGGAGCCGTCCAACCATAACCTCCAGCAAGACCACCTCCGCCTCCACCAGCATAATATACATCTGATGAAGCTATTAAAATATCACTTTGTAATCCATCACCTCCAGAAGAATCCATAGAATATGTTGGGCCTCTCCAACCCGTACCACCTTCTGCACCTGCTCCACCACCCCCTGAAGCTTTGTAATTAGCTGGTGTAGTACCTCCATCATTTCCTTGTCCAGCCGTTGCAGAACCACCTGCTTGACTGCTACCTCCAGAGCCTCCACCTGAGCCTCCATCTCTACCAAGAGCATTAGCACCTTCAGCATCACCGTCAGTTCCTCCGCCACCACCTCCATCAGAGGTAATAGTTGAAAATGCAGAAGAGGCTATTGAACTAAGCCCTCCATCAGAACCTTTAGTAGTGTTATTTGGGCCTCCAGCACCTCCTGAACCAACCACAACAGTAATAGTAATAGCTGAACCAGTGTCATAATATTGAGTGGCAGTTAAATAACCTCCAGCACCTCCGCCTCCAGCATAATAACCATGTCCACCGCCGCCTCCTCCAGCGACACATAAATATTCAATACCAATAGTTGGGCCTCCTAGTGCAGGAGCAGTTTCATTAAGTCCTGTAATTCCTACCCAGCCTTGAGTAGCATCTACATAAACTATTTGAATTCCTTGTCTTTCAACTTTCAGTTCAGCATCATCGGTTGAACCTTTAATTTTTTCTGAACCATCTGCTGTAAGAGTAACTTTATTAGTATCCCAAGTTCCAGCATAATCCACCAACTCAATTGTATCTCCAACACTTCCTGCTGGAAGGGTAACAGTACAAGCATTTGAAGTTGTATTAATTGGATAACCTCTACCTGCAACCGCAGTTAAAGTTGCACCAGTAACAACTGATTGCCAAGCGATTGATGCGAATCCTGTTGCTGTGCCTGAATTTGTTAATGTGGCTCCACTAGGAATTGTGAATGTATCTCCACTATCCCCAAGTGTAAAAGCTGTTCCTGTTGCTGGAGAAATTTTGTTAGTTTTAACCTCTGTAGTCGCAGTGACTGTTGTAGGTAAATTAACGGTTGCGTTTGTTGTAGTAAGAGTAACCCCACTTGGAACTGTAAATGTATCGCTAGAATCTCCCAGTGTAACATCTGTTCCTGATCTTGGACTAATTTTATTTACTTTTACTTCACTCATATTATTTCATCCCAACTGTTAGTTGTTTCATTCCACTTATATCTTTTTCCATCATCAGGACAAGGAATTGAACATTCCCAAATACAAGTATTTTCGTTTAAAATCCAAAATTTAGATTTGTAAAAAGGTTTTATTGGAATAAAAGCATCTCTAGTTGAGTCATATTTATAACCAACTCCAGCATAATGTTTTCTTTGGCTTCCGTCTTGAAAGGTTTGTTTCCAAACATCATTTGTTTCAAAAAGATTATTCAAAAAATCTACTCCAGCCTGTTCAGTTGTAGCAATAGTATCATCTACCTTAGTAACTCTTACAACTTTATTTCCTGTTCCTATTTTTGCAAAATATGCCATAATTTATCCTGTGTAAGTTCCATCCCCTGCAAATTGTATAACCGTATAAGATCCATCTGTTGAAACTGTTGGAGAGCCAGTTGTTGTGCTTGAGTAATCGCTAGTAAGAACACGAAGAATAATAAGTCCATCACTTCCATTACCACCATTATATCCAACTGAAGATGAAGTAGGGCCATAAGCACCTCCTCCACCTGCACCAAGATCTGCAGTTGCGTTACTACCATTTCCGGTACTTGAACCAGCACCGCCGCCACCTGAACCACCACCTGCAGCACTTCCACTACTATAAGAACCGCCGCCTCCGCCTCCAGCGTAGGTTACAGAAGCACCTGTTATTGAGTTGGCACCGCCAGCACCGCCAGCACCGGCATCATTTGTAGCAGCATTTGAACCAGCGCCTCCTTTTCCGCCGCCACCACCACCAGCATTAGATCCATTACCTCCGTCAGTTCCTTGATCAGTAGTTCCAGATCCTCCAGCAGAACAGCCAGATCCATTTCCGCCACCGCCTGAACCGCCATCGGCAGCACAAACTGCATGACCTCCACCTCCACCGCCGCCTATGGCAGTTAGAGTTGACATTGTACCCCCTGAAAAAACACTATTTTCACCTGAACTAACAGCACCAGCATCCTTAACCATGCCAGCACCACCAGCACCAACATCGGCAGTATAAACTGTACCCGTATTTATTGATACGGAAGTAGAATAGAGAAGACCTCCAGCTCCGCCTCCGCCGCCTCCGCCTTCATGGGCAGTTGGTGTCATTCCTCCTCCACCACCTCCAGCTAAAACCAAAATATCTATATTATAAGCCGCTCCTGCAATTGCTCCGGTTGTACCTGGTTGATTTGCTGTGGCAGTTGTAATCCAGCCTTGCGTAGCATCTACATAAGTTAATTTAATGGACATTCTATCAGTTAGAGCTATTAAATCAGCAGTACCCCCTTTAAGTTTTTCTGAGCCATCTGCTGCAATAGTGACATTATTAGTATTCCAATTACCTGAATAATCTACTAATACCACTTCATCTCCAACTGAACCTGCTGGAAGGGTAACCGTACAGGCATTTGAGCTTGTATCTATTGGATAACCTTTACCTGCTACCGCAGTTAAAGTTGAACCTGTAACTACTGATTGCCAAGCTATTCCTGCGAACCCTGTTGCTGTACCTAAGTTTGACAATGTAGCACCTGAAGGCACTGTAAAAGTATCGCCTGAATCTCCAAGTGTAAAAGCTGTTCCTGTTGCTGGAGAAATTTTATTAGTTTTTACTTCATCTACAACTGTTAAGCCTGCTCCAGTAGGTACTGTTACAGTATCTCCTGACGTACCAATTTCTAAGGCTGTTCCTGATTGTGGATCTACTTTATCTACTTCTATTTTGCTCATTAAACGATTACCAAGGTTCCTGTTATTATAATTGTACCTGGAACCGAAACCGGTCCTGCTAAAACTCCATTTTCAACAGTTTGCGTTCCATCAATAGTTGCCGCTTGATTTTTTATAAAGTCATCTGGAGAATATTGTCCTCCAATGTATTGGATACCATTTATTGTTGCCGTCATAATTCCTCCTAAGAACTAATGGTATCGATGTAAGACATAACAACATCTAGTGAACTTGCGGTATCACTAACTGCTTCTAATACATCACCACTAGCCAAAACAATCTTCGCTCCTCCTTGGATTAATTCGATAGCTGAATTAGGTGGAATGTTGACTCCTTTTGCTAAAAAGTAATCGGCTCCGCCTTTTGCAATTTTAACATCAACTAAAATAGTTGTTGCTACAATATTACAACATCTAATTCCTATTACTGCATCATAATTTCCTGCAGTTAAAATAGTAGTATCTCCTGTTCCAATTTCTCGTGCTAAAGTGTTTCTAAAATCTTGTGCCATAATTTTTTCCTATAATGCGACGGCCATTGCAATTGCAAAACCTTGTCCCGCTGCGTTAACTGTATTCCCACTTGCATTTAAATAAACAGCTTTACTTGCTGGTAAAGTACAGAATACATCTTTAGTTCCAGAAGAAAGAGTGATTGCAGAAGTATTGCCGTCGGAATTATCGAGGATCGTTGTTCGAGCTAAATTAGCACTCGTTGCATCTAAAGTTCCTAAACCAACTTCCCATTGAGCGGTTCCCTGATTAAAAATACAATAGTAAGTTGTATTATCATTTCCAATTCCTGTTGCAAAAGTTATAGACCCTTGACCACTGGGTACACCGCCAAGTGCTATCGCCCCAGTACCAGTTGTAGTACTATTTTCTTTTACCCTATCGTTTATTACTAAAGCCATTTTATTCTCCTTAAGCCATGCTTATAATTGCATCCGACGCTGTCGATGGACTCGGGAAAGAAACTTTAAATGTACCATTGGTACAAGTTTTAGTTCCATCAAAATCTAGAATCACACATAATTTATTTGATGCGGTTTCATTATAGAGTGCTCCAAAAGCCACACTGATTGTTGCTGATGTCCATTCACTATCCGCAAAATCACAAGATGCAACTGCTGTTGTTGAAACTACTGCATTACTGCCTAAATCATTTCCCGCCGCCGTATAATTACTTCCACCAGCTGAACTTTGTTCATTTGTAGTTACATACACAGTACTGGACGTATCGTACGGGTTAGAAGTGTATAAAGCTAATTTAAACTGATTTCCTCCAGATGCAAAATTATGTGTTCCTGAGAATAATTCTCCCCGAAATGCATAAGGTATTACGTTTGCCATATTTTTATCTCCTTAATAATTAATTACTTGATGGAGATTTTGAGATTATTTGAGCGCGAATGACTCCATCGCCATATTCGCTTCTGCGTCTTTGACCAATTTGTTCGATCGCATACGATTCTAAAGCTTCTTTATAGGCCGCTTTATAATATTGTAACATATCCTGCGGACCTTTCAAGTATCCATATGTATTTACCAGAGATGCATACAAAAGTAAATCAGGATATTTATTGGATATGTAAGTTCCCGAAGTAGATTTAGTAGCATCTGTAAGACTCACAGGTTCTTTATTAAAAGCCATAGTAATTTCATAAGCTGTATCTGGAGTAGGTGCAACTACCCAATATTCTTCGTCCCAATTAGCCCAATATTTAGGAAGAGAAGTAGATGCAGTTGAGGGAGTATCATAATATTCCGCCATAAAACTGGTATCTCTTTGTTCTAAAAAAACTTGAACATTAGGACTCACATTATCATTTAATAATTGAACATATCTAATGACTCGACAATCAGCCGGAACACTCACATATCTATTTCCAATAATACAGTTTGAAGTAGAATAAAATCTTTCATCATCTACCTCAACTGCTCTAAAAATAGTGTGTTCTGCGTTTTTAATGATTCTTTCTAAAATAGTATCACTAAGAACAGTACTTCCTACTTCTGTATAATTTCTAATATCTGTTTGTAAATTTGCTAAACTATATGCCATATTATGCGTTTACGACTGATAATGTTACAGGTCCTGCTGAACAATAATCACCGCCTCCATTTGTACTACCATTTGTTGCTGTATCGGTACTTGTAAAATAAAAATAATTTTCTGGTTCCCCTAAAGTGCCTGCTGCAGTAGTTACACTGCCATCTGCATTTTTTTTTCCAACTGTAATTGTAAATCCAGCTGCTGCGCTAATATCACTTACATTATCAAATGTAGGTACCGATAGAAATTGTTGTAAATTTTTGGTATCTGCACCTCCCGAACCAGTAGCTGTTACTGCTGGAGGTCCTCTAAATCTTACTGTATCACTAGTTGATCTTTTATGATCAATTGAGAAAACATTTACAAAAGTACTTCCTCCATATTTAATAGTTTCAAAAGGATTATTACTTAACATAATTAAACTTGTTTTAGCTGCTGGTTGTGGTCGTGCATTTCTTAATGCTTGAGGATCGCCCCCATGAAAACGTGGATCTAATTGTGGTTGTTTTGGTTCGTACTCTGAATAATGAACTAAAAAACCATTCCATTCTTTAACCATTTCTCTGTATGGAAATGCCATTCCTGATCTATCAGAAATAGCCATTGATCTTTTACCTCTAGAAAAAACTCCTGACATTATACTCCATCTCCATAAAAGGTTTGTGGTGTAATATAAGTTGATGTTTGCTCACCATCTGCTTTCATCGCCCTAAGCATTTCATCTTCATAAATTAATTTTAAATTTGGTGATTGTTCAGGTGAATATTTCATACTTAAATAATAAGCTAATCCAGAAATTAAAGCTGGATAAAATCTAAATACGGTATCGGAAGTATTTGTATAAGCACCTACATCTTCTAATTGGGCCATATAATAAAAATTAACTAAATAACTTGCTCCAGAAAAACTAGAACTAGGTGTTGTATATAAAAATATATTAGGAGAAGCTGTAATTGTGCCTGCTGCATTTCTTACATATGCTTGTCTTTGAACATAATATTGTGAAGGAGTTCCTTTTGATAATTTATTAGGTAAAGCTGAATAAGTGGATCTGCCTATTTTAGAGAGAGCAGTATCTACGGGAGCCGTAGCGGTTGAATTATTTCTCACATAAGCTTCTAATACATCACTTATGTCAGTTGGAAAATTTGTAGTATCGGCAGTATAATTATATTCTGGCTGTCCCTCAACTAAAGGAACACTAGCTAATTTAATTTTCCAAAGATTAACTCCTCGATTGCCCCATTCAGACAATAGAATATTTAATGAACGCCTAGCGCTTCTTAATTGATAACCTGTTCGAGTTCCCCGTACATTTGTTCTTTCATACGCTTCTTCAATGATTTCATCAATTGAAGGATTAAAGGCTGTTGTTCCCGAAGTAGCCATTTATCCTCCTTACGCGCCAGTAATCGTAAGTGTAACGCTTCCGCCTGATCCAGTTAAAGTACCACACACACCATCTTTAAATAAAATACCCGAACCAGGAATGTAAACTGATAATCCTTCCGTTCCAAAATTATAAGTAGCTATTAAATTACCTGCTGCAGTTGCTCCTGTTGTAGCGCTGTCGTGTAATAATAATTGAGAACCCGCTATTCCTTCACCTTGAATAGAAGTAACTCTAGTTCTAGCTGCCCTTAATAATGTTACAGATGCTGTATCCATTTGTAAGGTTGTTTGGTCACTTGTGTAACCGCTTGACATAATTTATCTCCTTAATCGTGAGCTCCCGAAGGAGCTCACTATAATTTATTTATTTATTAACTCCACGCCGCAGCGCCTGTGTCAAATGTAGCGCCATTAGCAAAATCATAAGCAAAATCCCAAGTGCCTTTTTCATAGCACGTGAAATAGATAAAACAACCATGAGTTAAACTATTAGTTGCTGCCGCCGCAGGTGTATACGTTAATATCGTTTCACTTGCATCAGATGTATCTATAGTTGATGCTGCTCCAGCGGTTCTACTTTCCACTTTAGAACCAGTTCTATAAACATCACTTCCTGCACATGTAAATTTAAGAGTATTAGTTCCTCCATTTGTGTCATCTGTTTGGTAATGTACTACTATAGTTCCTACCGTAGCTGCTGGTAAAGTAACAGCTTGCGCTGCATTTCCATCGAAGTCATTAACTGTGATTGTATTAGCCGCATAAGTTAATGATGCGCTTGTTGCAACAGTAGTAGCAGTTAAACTAGTAAGATCTGGTTTTAGTCCCAGAGTTCTTGCAGTATAAGCGCCTGTTGAAGTGTTTTTATTGACTTGTTGAAATCCTTTTTCGGATCTTACCGAGCCATTAAACGTTGTTGTTGCCATTTTATAATCCTCCTAGATTATGGGATATCGTCTCTAGGCCGTCGACTATACTCGTCGATATCCAATTAATTAATTGTATAGTGATTAAAATATATATGAAATTTGCGTAGAGCGCAAGGTATCCCTGTGGTTTTGTATGATTTTTGATAGCGCTTAAGTGGCTATCGAAACTTCGGCCTTGGACTCATCTATTTTAGTAAGACGAGTAGATTCTTCAAACTCTTTGGCAATAATCTCTTTAACAATTTCCTGAATTTTTTTGTCAATATACCCCATGTTCAAAGTATATTTACCTTCCTTCAGGTGCTCCTGTTGCCAATCTAACTCCAAGGACCTCTTTGTATTGTATAGGTCTTGTGTCATCTATAACCTCCTCATAGGTTATTCTTTTTTGATCCCGATATGTATTACCAAGATTTTCCCATTTTACACTCTTTTCTCCCAGTTTGTCAAGAATTGATTGTTCAATGGAAATGGCAGAATCTTTAGCTAAAACTTCAAATTTAGCGTGATGATCATAAGCCCAAATATTTACGAGGAATTTCTTCATTTTTACACCTTGCATAAAAAAAGGGGCGGAATTGTGTTCCGCCCCTTAATTAATTATTTATTATATGTCTGATCCGTAGACACCTCTAGGGTCAGAGAATCCGAAAACGTATCTCTCTCTAGCTTTGTATCTAACGTTACCAGTATCGAAATCACCTTCCATTGAAGTTTTCAATGGAGCTCTTGTGAAATGTTTCAATCCATTAGGAACATCAGTTTTAATGAACCATTTAGACGTATCAGTTAAGTAGTGATTAACTACATAACCTTCCGGCACCGCACCCATATTATTGATTGCGTTGATGTCATTATCCGCTGTTCCAGTTCTACCTTTAGACTTCATCAGTCTTTCAGCAGTAAATTGAAGCGCAGAAGGAATTACTAATTTCATTCCTCTAGCTGCAATTTTAAGACCTCTTTCATCAGTTAGGGCAGCAATGTCAATTAATGCTTGCTCTAAAGATGTTTCATTTAAGTCAGCCGCAGTGGATAACTCATTTGAAAAAGATCCTGCTAAAGTTGGGTGGTCAGTCGCGAAAAGCGCCTTACCATCACCACCTGCGTAGGATGAACTGAACCCATTATTTAAAACAGCCGCGCCTTTAACTTGTTTTGTATTAGCCATAGATCTTGCTAAAGCTTTTGTGTATCTGCTTGCAAGTCTATCGTACAAGTTGTCCTCGATCGCTTCTTCAGTGATCGCGAACGCAAGTGCGATTGTTTCGTTTGTATAACGAGCTGTGAAAGTCTCTTGAGCGCTATCGTAAGATATGCCCTGACCTTCTGGTTTAACAGTTGCATTAGCGAAACCTGCTAACATTACTTCTTCTTCAAAAGCTCTGTCAGAATTTTCAGTTTCGAAAATTTCAGCTGCTTCGTTTACATATTGTTTATACTCAAGTCCAAATAGTGCATTTAGACCTGGCTCTAGTTCTTTAACTAGTTGTGCTCTTGATATTGCCATTGTTTATATACTCCTATTTAGATTAATAACTTAAGCTTCCGATTGAACCCGGAGCAAATCTAACTACTACGTTAGAATTTGTCAGCGAATTATCAGAATTTAAAGGATCGGTAGTGACTCTCACAATACTAACCATTTTTTGGCCAGCACCGGCTGCTGTATCTGAACCTATATCTAACGTGATAAGCGATTGTCCAGACAATTCATCAGTTCCAGAAGTACCAGTTGCGCCATCGTTGACTGCAAATGTTTTAGTCGAAATCATATTCGACTGTGCACAAATTGCATCAGCTTTGACTACGTACTCTTGATTAGGATTATCATTAACGAATCCAACACCATCAGATGATCCTGTATTGTAGTTTGTACCGAAAGCTTGACTAGCTGCTACAAAATTTGCCCACGTTGGTTTCTTAGTAGTGTTATCTATATAGAAAGCACCATTAAATACACCAAGCAGAGCTTGTTGAGTAGAAGCATTGTTAACCCAATCAGTACCACCAGCAACACCATCATCCATTGTTCCCGCAGCAGCATCTTGTAAATACCCATCAGCGCCACCCGTTCCTTGTTTGGAACAAGGGTCGTTTTGATAGATACCTATGCCTGGTGCGGTTTGAATTGGGTACTCAGAAAGTCCTTGAGTAGCTGGTGTGCTGCCCAAAGTATAAGTCGATCTAAGACCAAATCCACCTGTTTGATTTGCCATAGTTATGTCTCCTTTTGTGACCTGTCCTTGCGGACCTCCAGTCACGGTTGATTTAAATCGTTGGTTTAGGAATTACTAAAAAATTTAGTTTTTCTTTGTACCACCGAAGGTTACACGAGTCTGCCTTTCTTGTGAGATTGGCATACTTGGGTGCTGTTCCTTCAGAATATCGTGTTTAATAGCTTCTTCTTTAGCTTCGTTTTGCTTGTCATAATAATCTTGACGAGCTTTTGCGATTTCTTCTGGTATCCTAGCCAGCACTAGGCCTCCTACTCCGATCATTCCTGCGTATTTGCCTTCCTTCATAACTGGATAATCTTCCTCGGGATATTCATCAGCCCTTACGAGCTCGTATCCTGATCTTATCATAGCGGTCATATTCTTTGAATCATCAAAGCCCATGACTTCTGCTCTTATCCATCTATGTCGGTAACCAGCCGGCGCATTTGGTGCATCGAGAGATGAGGGTGGAGTCCATACTACTTTTTTAGCTGTTTTAGCTTTAGTTTGACTCGCACGCGAAGTTTTTTGTTCTTTTTCCATATGCTTATATTCCTTCCGTGATTTTTAATTGTTTTGCATAATCTTCAAGTGGCACCCCTAATCTTTTAGCAATTGCTACCTGTGAGGGTGTGAGTTTTACAGTTTTTCTGCGTCCTGAGAAAGCTGAACGTTTCGCTGATGCTACATTCTGAGAAGGTTTTTCTCTTTCTGTAGAAGTTCCTTCCATCTTACCAAATTTATGGGGGAATTCAAGTCTTATTCTTTTATCCACCTCATTATAGTAATCATTTGATTTAGGATCAAAACCTTCTTCATCTACAAGCTTTTTATGTATATCAAAAGCCGTATAAGTCATAGCGGAATCATTACCAAACCAAGTATTCTTGGTTGCCCAATCTTCTGCCATAGGATCAGGAGTAACTTGTGGCCTCGTTTGTTGAGGCGTAATCTTAACATCCTTCTCTTTAGGTTTTGAAGTTTCAGCGACTTTTAAAGCATTTAATCTTGCTGCATCCATTGTTAGAGTAGCAATTTGCTCTTGTGCGGTAACTTGTCCATCAACGTTTTGAGATTCAATAGCAGTTTTTAAAGCCTGTCTAGCGGCTTTCATATTAGTCTTAACTCTGCTTTCAAATTCAGAAACGTAAGATTTATCTAATCTAGAAAATTTACTTTCTAAATCTTCTTTATCTCTTTTTACTGATTGAGCGTAAACAACAGCTTCTTCTTTTTGTCGTTCCGCTTCACGCATTTTACGAGTTAGTTTAGAAATACGTTTTTGAACGCCTTCACTATATTTTTCTAACTCTTCTTTTTTCTCATCGGTTTTTTCTTCCTTAACCTCTCCACCTTCTTTTTTTTCTTCGGGTTGTGCTACTTCCTCAACCTCTATCTTCTCTTCCTTGGGTGCTTCCGTTTTTTCCGGTTCACCTTTTTCGTCTAAATTAATTTCAGTTGCTTTTTCATCAGCTTCCCCTACATCAATTAGATCTCCTTTTTTTTCTTCTTGTGGCATAGTTCCTTTCCTATGTTAAATAAGATGAAGAACAGCTTCAGGATCTTTAATTGTTCCTAAAACTTCGTCATCGTTTAATAGTCGCACTTCCCCACCTTCTATTGGTAATCTTGAACCCGCATAGCGAGCAAAGATAACCCAATCTCCTTTTTTGCACCAGGGTCCTGATGTAAATTTCTTCTCTGAATAACATAAAGGTCCCATTTTTAAAACATAGCCACAATTTGTAGCTATTCTTAATTTATCTAAAGTTTCTTGTGCAATTAAAATTCCACCTTTAGTTTTATCTTTAGGTGTAAAAGGTAAAACTAAAATTCTCCAACCCGAAGGGTTAGGTAATTGATCAGTATTTGTAATATTGTCGGGATGTAAAGGTTCTTTTGAATTTTTTAATTCTTCTTTGTATTTGTCTTGCAAAGCAGGTTTATGCTTGGGGATTTCCTTTTTTAATGTCGACGACGTTTCCGCCTGTGTCATGTTGCTCCTTAGTTTTTAGCAGGTTAGAGATTTCCTGTAAGGTTAATTGTACGGCGTGAGCCTGTCCTAATAAATACTTATATTTTTCGTGATTGTCAACCCCACTACCAGTTAACATAGCATCGCCGATCGATTGTAAATTTTCTTTAAGTCTCTTTTGAATTTTATTAATTAAAATTAAGTCGTCCACTATTTGATGGCGATTCCGCCACCTCTATTAGCTTTACCCATAGATTGAACATGACCACCTTTTTTCAAAGCAATTCCTTTGCCTCTTTTAGCAATTCCGCCGCCTCGAAGACCACTTATAATTCTTCTTTTTTCGTCTCTAAGATTTCTTCGTCCTCTTCCAGTATGTGCTCTTTCAGCATCTACTCTGCCTAGTTCTTCTAATCTATTCATTCTGCTTGTATTGTATGCCATAATTATCCTCTTTTTTTAGCCATCTTTTTAAAAGTTTTTGCTAAGTTATATCTTTTAGATCCTGGAGGACAAGTTTTGCTACCAAATTTTTTACCTGTGCAAACTCCTTTAGTTCCTCTTCGTTTAATAGATGCGGTTGCCTTTTGAATCCAGTCACCATCTTTAGCTCCAACACGTCCACCTACAGCGTATCTTTCAACTTTAGTTTTCATTGGAAATGCCGCAGTAGAATCAAAATATTGTGGCATTATCTATTAATCTTTCCAGATTTTTTAGCTGCGCTTCCAAATCTGCCATAAGATTCATCTCTACTAGCTTTTAACTGCGCTGCAGTTCTAGGCTTTCTGATTCTCATTGCAATGGATTCGTCTTTACGATCTATGTATCCCTGCTTTTTAGCAGAACCCCCATCCGCTTTTTGAGCGTATGGAAATCTGACATCTGATCTTACTCCGTTTTGTCTCATATTTTTTTTCCTTTAAGTATAATACTTAGTTTTTTTTCGTCTGTCACTCATTACTTTACCACATCCCCTTGCAATTGCAACACGGACAGGTCCACCTTTTTTGTAATTTTTTTCCCATCTAACCGCTACTTCAGGATGATTAGCATGTAGATATTTTCGTTGTTTTTCTGATTTAAAAGGCATTATTTTTTGCCTGGTTTACCATTCCTGAATATTTGAGTGCCCTTAATGCCAAAAATGCTCGCGCAGACAAGAACCCAAAGTGAACTAAACCAAGTCGGAAGGGCCGCAAAATGTTCAAAGAAGATTTTAACCTTATTTAAGGCGTCCGGATTGTCACTGAAGACCCCCCAGGCCAAAATTATTATGGGCGCGCTTAAAATCACGAGGACGAATTCGTCCTTGAGATCTGTCTGTCTAGCTTCTAGTAATTTTCCCTGGTAAGCTTCCTCACCACGAGCTTGTCGCTCGGCATGTAAAAGTTGTGCATCAGACATAGCAACTTTTGCTCTTTGTCTGTTGGCATAAATTTTACCGCCAGCTTGCAGTGCTATTTTTGCTAAACTGAACCAAGCCATTTAGAACCACTTGGCTTTAACTGGTTTTTTATCTGCTCTCATACGTTTTGTACCTTTAACAGTAACCGTTTGAGTTTCAGTAGGATCCGTAGCTTCAATTTTAACGCCACCTGTTTGATATCCGTCTTTTCCAACACCTAATTCTTTTGTAATCTTAGGTGCATCAACATATCCTGATCCTCTTTGCCAATCTTTACTCATAATTATCTCCTTTTTCTATTTATACTTACTTTTTCTTAAAATTTCTACCAAAATCATGACGTTTACTTTTATCCGCCATTCGTTGTTTTTGTAGAGATACTCCTGCACGCAATTCAGCTAATTCTTCGTTCTGTTCTAGCTTTTCATCGTGTTGTTGATCACCTACCATCACTTTCATGGTATCTAAACCAATTCTATCTTCGTCATATTCCTTTTTACGTTCATTATCCATCGCTCTAAGGTCTAATTCTCTTGCTTTTAACTTCATCAATGGATCTCCACCATAACCACCTGTAATTTCGTTTTCTTCTTTAGCATAATCAGCTGTCATTTCAGCAATGAGGACTGCTTTTCTTGCTTCAATCTGATTAGTGATCTGTTGCACCCTTTGTTGAGCTTGCATTGCCTGTGGATTTTGTTGTGCCATTTGTGGATTTTGCATCATAGGTCCCATTTGTTGTTGTAAAAGCTGTAATTCTTGTAATTCTTTTACAAATTCTAATTGTACCTGTTCTTGTGCCATAAAAGAAATATGTTCTAAAATATTTTTTTGTATTGCCACCATAACCTGTGGATTATTTTGTACCATGTTTAAACTCATAAAATGTAAGTGAGCATCAATGTGCGCTTTATGGTCTTGTCCACCAAAAGCTTGAAAAGGTTTATTTGACATTGCTACAATATGTTCTAATGCCGGATCCATTGGAATTGGTTTTAATGGCGCCGGTAAAATAGCATTAATATTTTTAACACCGACCGCTTCATACATACTTCGATACGCTTGATATAAATTATGAAGTTGTGGATTCGATTGCGCTAATTGCAATTGCATTTGTGCCATTGAAATTCTTTGTGTTTGAGAAAATATATTTGGATCAGCAACCGGTAAAATATCAACTCGGTCATCAAAGTCAGAAACTTTAATTTCTTTTTTCGCATTTGGAACATCGTAAGGATAAACCGGTGGTAAATAAGTTTTAAAAACTTCCGCTAATAATTTAAATTCTTGTTTTAAACCAACATAAATTCTTTTATGAATCGCTGACATTACTCTTGATCCTCTTTCGAGTAACGCTACAGTTGTACCCACTGCCGCCTGTTGATTCATATCGCCTACTTGATTATCTGCGATGCTCGCGAATCGTTGACCTGCTTGAACTACAATTCCCATCAATTGTAAAAGTGTTTGTGATGGTTCCTTGTAAGGAAGTTGCATAAATGCGTCTCTAATATTTCCACCAGGTGCATCCACATCTCTAAATTCTCCAGGCTGTAAAGGTTGCGCGTCATCGCGCACTCTTATGCCTCTCGTTTTAAATCCTGCAGGTAGATTGGCTAACGTTCCCGCATCTAAGAGTTGTCTTAAAGCAGTTGTTGCAGTTCTAGATAATCCACCAATCATATGAATTAAACCAAAACCATAAAAACCTAAACCTGGTAAAAATTTAAAATGAACAAAATAATTTATTTTATTTTTTAAAGGATCATCTAATCTATAATTTCTTCTAATGGATAAAACTTTAAAGTTTGCTTCATCAACCGTTACAACGTACGGTAATTTAATTCCTGTTGGTTCTCCGTCTTCACCTACATCTTCATAACCTTCTAAATCTAAATTGGTATGAACTTCGATTAAAGTATAAATATCATCTTGTTTATCTTTGGTAATTCCTTCCAGTTCATGTTCTTTTTTCTCTAATTCATTTTCCGTAATCGGAGGTTCTCCTAAATCAATATCTTTATAAAATCCTGAAACCTGCTGTTTACGTAAATCGTTCTTAGAAGTTTTAATGACATGAATCACTGCTTCCGCGTCTTCCAAAGAAGTTGCTGCGTATGGTACGACCAAGTCATCTGCAGGAATAAACTTAGAAACGGCCCTACCTAAAAGTTGGTCATAATAAACTTTCTTGAATGTAGAGCCAGCCAGGGGTAAATAAAAAAGCATTTGATCAAACTCAGGTTCATATTCTTTCATTTGATCCATAAGCTGATAATTCATAAAATCTTTTACACGATGGGCTTGATCTTGTTTGGCTTCATTCACATCTCCTAAAATCTGTGCTCGAACTGGTCCATCAGCGGGTAATAATTCTTTATAGGCGGTTGCTTGAAACTGTGTGACTGCTTCTGCGAGTACTGGGTGAGTAACACCTGATGCTCCTCTAAAAGGTTCTGTTCTTCTATCGTATTTAAATCCTAAAAGACCTAAACCTTCTCGGTAACTATCTTCCCAATCTTTTCTTGAATTTCTATAATCTCTATAATCGTCGGTAAGTTGAACCCCTAAACCATCTAAAATGTCGTCGTCTAAAAATTCTGCTAAATTAGAATAGTGATCTTCGCCCCCTTCAGGCGATGCTGCACTAGGATTAAAAGAGACTTCGGCGCCTCCTTCTTCCGTCATTTCTATTTCAACGGGTTTTCCTTCGGCATCAACTTGTTGAACTTTTTCTTTGATTTCTTCTTCAACTTCCACTTCTCCTGGAATGGTAACAGTTGTTTTTTGATTGGGTAATGATTTATCTATATCAGCCATTTTTTGATTCTACTTTCTTTTGAATAATGTTTCAACACCTGCGTGAGGATTATCACGGCTTTCTAATAAAGTCAAACCAAAGCCAACTAATCCACCATTTTTAAATGGAACACTATTAGATGAATCTTGTGAAGCAAAATATTGGTCCCAATCGGAATATTTTCTAGCCTCATTTCTTATTTGGGTTGGAATATCAAGATTTGTTGTTAAATATTTCGCAAACTCAGGAGCAGACTCTAATTTATCTTTATGGGTTATTTTTCCTATGTCTATTTTAATGGGGATTCCTTCTCCCTGTTCTATTCCACCTACTATTCTTGCATATTTTGCAGGATCAATATTACCGGCCTCTAATTCTTTTTCAGCCCTTTTTAAAAATTGCTTATCGGATTCTTCAACTTTAGATACACGACTTATATCCACATCTCCTAATAGTGTATCCATTATAGAGCCTTCCTCATAAGGATGAGGAACCACTTGTTCAAAGGTTCTTTTTTTGAGGCTTTTACCTTTATAACCCCCTCCTTCAATGCCAGCAAAATTATGAGTGTCTTTAACAGTTACATTTCCATCTTTGTCTGTTGAAAAAGAAGCCTGTCCCAAAGTCATATCAATATTAATTTGAGGATCCGTAAAAGCTCCTTTTAAAGATAATTGATCCATAAATCCTTTATGACTATAACCAATAATATTGTCTTTATGGGCTCTTGTTAATCCCGATAAAGCTGTATGACCCATACTTCCCATAGCTTTAGCTTCCGACACTCTTTTTTTAATTTCTGCTAGTTCACTCTTGCTAAAAAAGTCTTCGGTTATTTTATCTGTTACACCTGCTAGATTTCTTAAATACAATCTAACCGATGAGGGCAACATTTTATTTTTAGTTAAAGCTTTTACGAGTTTTTTATTCTCTCTTAAAAACTCTATATTTTTAGGTTGTAATAAAATTTCAATTAAACCTTCCATTATACTTCCTCATCAATTTTTTCATTTTGAATAGGTTTTGGTTTTCCTATGTCAACTGACATTGGATTTTCAGCTGCCCATATTTTAAGTTCTTGTTGTGACACCACTTCATCGGTAGCCGTATTAACAAAAGCTCCAAGCGTTGAATTATATTTAATGTCCACTATCTTCTTCTCTGGAACATCGTAGCGAGGCCGCCTTTTTTAAAACTTCCTTCATAAGATGAAGCAGTGCCTGAATCTCTATATTCATGAAATCCTCCTCCAATATCTCTTACATCTCGAGGATCAATTGCTTGACCGTGCCCAGTTATTGGACCTATTCCGGCTGCTGTTTTTTCAGCCTGTGCTTTTGCAGCTGCGGCTTGTGCTGCTATGGCTGCATTTCGCATCTCTATCTTGTTCTGCATATCTTTTAATTCTTTATTTCTTTGATTATCTGCTTTCCACTTTTGAATAAAAGTTAAATCTTTATAATTAGGAGACCAGTGTCTGTTGTAGTCACTATAGGTTCCCATAATATCTCCTTCTTGATATCCTTCATCTTCGATACCCAGAAAATTGCTCATAAGGTTGCCAATGAGAGGTTCAACTTTATCTAGACCAGCATGTGTTGGATTTCCACCTTCCCAAGTTTTCCATAAATTTCCTGAATCTTGGTAAATATCTATAGGTTGAGGAATAGCCGTCTGAAGTTCGTCACTCCATATATCCCGATAAACTGTTTTCTTAGTTGACTTATCTAAATTTCCAAAAAGTCCAAATCCAGTATTTTCGCTGGCTTCTCCCCCACCTCCACCAATATTTGGAGCTGTCTCGGTAATAGTTTCAATTCCTGTTGTTGAAGTATCTCCACCCCAATAACCTAATTCCCTTAAAGTATCTTGAATAGTTTGATCACTATGTCCGCCCGCGGTCATGGAATTATAAAGAGCTAAACCTTGACCTGTTAAATCATCGGCCCAGCCTCCATCTACAAAACCAATTCTGCCGCCGTCTGCTTTT
>VTLG01001748.1_pt1 | contig 43943 bp, 45 predicted proteins | sample 4694571 | NCBI WGS metagenome assembly VTLG01 (sample SAMN12604809, study PRJNA352737) | marine metagenome | biome: ENVO:00000447; feature: ENVO:00000209|ENVO:00000569|ENVO:01000036; material: ENVO:00002151; isolation source: viral sequences binned using virsorter ...
GAGCATGAGGATGGTATTGAGGCCAGCTTCTTGTTTGCGTCTAAAGCATTACGCTATGGGGCAGGTGTAGCTATCCATCTAAGTAAGTTACGTCCTAAAGGTACTAAGAATAAGTATGGGATGGTTGCATCAGGTCCATGTGGATTCATGGAGATCTATAGCAAGTTCAATGAAGTTCTACGCAGGGGCGGCACATACCGTAACGGTGCAATTTGTATCCATTGCGATTATGAGCATGACGATATTCTTGAGTTTATTAATTATGATCGCAGTCGAATACCTTGGGTTAAGCGTTGCGTCAATGTTGATCACAACGTAATTAATAAGCCAACTGTTTTAAAAGCCATCATGGATGGTGCAAGTAAAGGTGACATTTGGATTGTTAAGAAGCAATACGACAGTGAGGGTGAAAGAATTTATCACAATGTATGTCAAGAGATTTTAATTAAGTCCAGGGATACCTGTCTCTTAAGTCATATAAATTTGGCTGGTACTAAATCTATTAGTGAGATACCTAGTGCTTTTGTGCATGGTATGGAGTTTCTATGTGCGCTTTACCAGCAAACAGGTGTGGAATCCTCAGGTATTTATCAGAGAAAAGATAGGCAAGTAGGTTTAGGTGTATTAGGTTTGTCTAATCTTTTAGCTATTGAGGGTGTATCTTATAAAGCTTTTGTATCAGCTCTTAGGTTTAGAAATTTACATCCATCATCTGAACCTCCTGTAGGTATAACTATGGCTCATGCAATAGTTGTTGCTTTGGAGTGTGGTTATAGAGAAGCAGCTAAGGTAGCTAAACGATATGGAATGTCTAGAGCATTTACCATAGCTCCTACCGCATCCTGTGCTTATCGCTATACAGATAGAGAAGGTTACACAACTTCGCCTGAAATAGCACCTCCAATAAGTAGAGAAATAGATCGTGATAGTTCAACTCTTGGCGTTCAAAGTTATCAGTTCCATCCAAAGTGTGAGATTGCACAAGATGTAGGTTGGGATACTTTCTTTGAATTAAACGCTGAGTGGCAAGTAATGATGGACAAGACTCATATGGCCCACGCAATTTCTATGAATTGGTGGTCAGATATGGTGAAGATGAATAGAGAATTTATTTCTCGATGGTTAAATTCACCGCTAAAAAGTCTATACTATTCTTTACAGGTACAACCAGATACTCAAGATAAAACAGATGTGTATTCGGCCTTAGGCGATACAGATGTTGATGAGTATTTGAATGAAATCCTGAGTGCAGATAATGCCCCAACTTGCGATTGTGCAGAATGAGAAAACACCCATACCAACAGCTTCTTGAAAGGAAGAGAACTTGGACACCTGTAAAGGTTACTAAGGGAGAAGTCAGAGAAGGAGCAGAAGAGACACTTAAACGTGCTCTAGCTATAAGGCATCTTGAATTACCAGTAGGAGAGTTTATCAACTCAGCTATTGGTGAGATACCTGAATTAGCTAGAGAGCTTTTAATCTCTAACGTTAAGGATGAGGATAAGCATGACATTGCTCTTAACTACATCGCTGCAGCTCACGGTGTAGATGAGAAAGCTGAAGCTGAAGCTCATAGGCTACAAGCTGCTTGGAATGCTCATCCTGATCACACAGTTTTAAAGGCTGTTGTGATTGAGAAAGCTATCTTTTTTGTGTTACTTCCTTTCTTCAGATTCAATGGAGACACTGGGATGAGGGTTACATCAGCGGACATCAGCCGTGATGAAACTGTTCACGTATCTGGGCATTCGTTGGTATGTAAAGAGAAGGGTTGGACTCCTAGTCCATCTTTAGATAAACTAAGGAAAGCAACAATTAACTGGGTACTCCAGCCTTTAGGTAATTCTGAAGACCGTTATCTTAACAAGCAGTTCTGGTTAGATCAGAGTGATAATCTGATGTATGCTGGAAAAGCGGAGGGTCTTTCTGATACTCGAAGAGCTAGAATGCCTGCGTTTTTTGAGACAAGCAATCAGGATTTACCAAGCTATGCGTAAGAACAACTGGTGGGATCACCTATTTAATAATCATCACTATGATTTTGCTTATGCTTATGCAGATCCTGTAATTGAGGATAAGAAAGAAGAAGAGGAAGAACTATTCAAACAATTCTTTGAATTTAGGATTGGTAGGTTCTTTAGAAGAATTACTAGACCTTTTGATAGAGTTATTAATTTCGTTAAGAAGAAAGTAGTTAACACAGTTAAAGATGTAACTGGTGTAACTAAAGCAGAAGGTGAAGCTAGAAAGGCTTATCAAGAGGCAGCTAAACAGCAAAAAGAAGCTCAAGCAGAGTTTGACAGAGTAACTAAAGAAACTACAGCTAACATAAAATCACGTGAAGCTGCCTATTTAAAGCAGAAAAAAGAAGGAGAAGCTAAAGTTTCTTCTGCTAGAAGTGCTCAAACTGCAGCAGCAGCTAGGGCAGTAAAAGCTAAAAAAGAAGGTGCAGCTAATGTTGCTTATGCAACTAAACAAACTGCAGCAACTAAGTCCAGAATACAATCTGAGAAAGCCGCTAAAGCTGCTCAACTTGCAGCAGCTCAAAAGAAAGCAGCTTTAAAGGTTAAAACAGCTAAAGCTCCAGGTGTGTCTGGAACAGTAGTTAAAGCTATTGGTGGTTTAGCTGGTACTGGTAAAACTGGTTCTGCTAAGGGTAAAACTAAGGGTGTGAAAGATAAACCAGGCAAGCTTCTAATTGGATAAATGATACCTCCTATTACTGAGGATATAATCAAATATCTAGAGGAAGTCTATCCAGATAAGGCTCCAGATATTAGTATGGAAGAGAAACTTATTTGGTTTACTGCTGGTCAGGTGGCGGTTGTACGTCATTTGAAAGAACAGTTTAAACTACAAGAAGAAACCAAGTACAACTGAGGGCTATAGATGGTCGTAATTACAGGCACTATGATCGCTGGCGGTTTAATAGCTGGCGCATCTATATATCAAGCAAGACAAGCAGCAGCTAATGCTAGAAAAGCTGCTGAAGCTTCAAGAGCTAGAACTGCCCAAGCTAGAGAATCAGCTCAAGCTCAAATAGCTCAAATGCAAGCTGATGCTGCTCAAAGAGCTAAACAATTCCAAACACAAATAGAACAGAGTAGAGCAGCTACAGCAGCTTCAGTTGCAGCAGCGGATCAAGCTACGCAGCAATCTAAAATGCAAATGCAACAACAGCAGGCGCAGTCAAATTTAATGATCCACCAACAACAGCTACAATCTGCTATAGCTAGACAACAAAAAGGATCTCCTGTGGGTAAAACTAGGCGAACAGCTAAACGTGGTACTCCTGAAAGTATGCGAACTAAACTGAGTATTGATTCAGGTTTAGGTACTGGGGGAACTGGATCTACTGAAGGAAGTTCAGCAACTGGATTAGGAACAAATGTATAAAGGAACTGCTGAATCTAGGTATAGATATCTAGAACCTGAAAAGAGTTTATATTTAGATCGTGCTATTGAGTGCAGTAAATATACACTACCTACTCTTATAACTGATAACGATAGGAGTTCAGGTAAACAAGTCTATAACAAGATAACTACTACATTTCAAGGTTTAGGAGCTAGAGGTGTTAATAACTTAGCAGCTAAATTATTAATTGCTCTTCTACCTCCAAACCAAGCATTTTTTAGGTTGTCTGTAGATGATATAAAGCTACAAAAGGAATTAGATAATTTTAAAGATCTGCAATCTGAATTTGAACAGCAGCTTTCTTTAATGGAACGTGCAGTGATGCGTAACATTGAAGAATCTGGAGATCGTACAGCACTCTTTGAAGCTTTAAAGCATTTAATAATTGGTGGTAATGCTTTACTTTATGTAACAGAAAAAGGGACTAGAGTTTATCCTCTTAAGTCTTTTGTACTTAATAGAGATCCAGAAGGAAATATTCTTGAAGTAGTTGTTAGAGAGGAAATCAATCCTGAAGTACTCCCAGAAGGTTTAGCACCTAAGAATCAAGATGGTAATCTTTTAGATAAATCAGTCTTCTTATATACCTATATTGATTGGGATTACGCTAAGAATAGATGTAAGTGGCATCAAGAAGCTTACGGAAAGAAAATAGGCAAACAAGGTTCAGTACCTATAGAGAAAGCTCCTTGGATTCCATTGAGGCTTTATCGTGTAGCACATGAAGCCTACGGACGTAGCTTCTGTGAAGAGCTGCTAGGCGATCTTAAATCTTTAGAGTATCTCTCAAAAGCCATAGTCGAAGGTTCGGCTGCAGCGGCTAAGATAATTTTCTTATGTAATCCAAATGGAACTACACGACCCGATAGTTTGGCTAGAGCTGCTAATGGTAGCATTGTGGCTGGTAATCCTAATGACGTAGCTCCCCTGCAAATGCAGAAGCAAGCGGACCTTACGGTTGCCTTAAATACGATTGCAAGAATTGAACAGAGATTAAGTTTTGCTTTCTTACTTAATAGTGCCATCCAAGCTGGTGCTCAAGGTAGGGACCGTGTCACAGCGGAAGAGATCAGAATGGTTGCCCAGGAATTGGAGGCAGGATTGGGAGGGGTTTATTCCATACTTTCTGTAGAACTACAACTACCTTTAGTTAACAGAAAGATGGCTCTTATGGAGAGAGGTGGGAGTCTTCCTAAGCTTCCTAAAGATATAGTTACTCCACGTATTACAACAGGTCTGGATGCTCTTGGTAGAGGTAATGATAAAGCTAAGTTGATTGAGTTTGTTACAACTCTATCTCAAACTATTGGCCCAGAAGGTATGGCTAAGTTTGTAAATAACAGAGAACTCATAACCAGATTGGCAGCATCAGATGGTCTTGATACTTATAAGCTAATCAAGTCTGAAGAACAACTAATGGAAGAAGAGCAGCAATCGGCTATGATGATGCAACAACAAGCTGCAGCGCAAGATCCTAATAATGATCCTGCGAAACAAGCTCAATTATTACAAGCTGAAAATGACTCAATCAGGACAGACCAAGAAACCGCAGCCCCAGAAGGCGGTATCTAAACCAGAAGTTGATATTAAACCTCCTGTTAAAGAAAAACCTAAAACTCAGTTAGATGTTCTCATAGAACGACTACAAGAAGAGAAGCCTCAGACTTATGAGGTTTACTTAAATGCTGTTAAATCTAAAAAAAGAGTTAGCATTTATCCTGACTTATCAATTCGTATCGGCTAACTATGGAGATTAACACCGCTGGTGGGGCTTTTCCTGCTGAAACCCCTGCTTACAATGAACAGGACCAAGCAATTCTTGATGGTAAGGAACCACAAGAAGAGGGTCAGGAAGAACTTATTGGTGGTAAGTTTAAATCCGCTGATGATCTTCTACAGGCTTACCAAGAACTTGAAAAGAAACTTGGAAGTCAAGATAAAACTGAGGAAGTACCGCAAGATACGCAGTATGAATCAGAGGATCAAGACGTTCAGGCAGGAGACATTGTAGGTGGTGTTGAGCAAGTACCTCTTAGTGAAGCAGATGAAAATGCAATCATAGAAAGTATAGGAGGTGATGATGGTTTAGAAGCCTTAGCTAAATGGGCACAAGATAATTTAGATCCTTCTGAAATTAAGGTTTATAACTCAGAAGTTAATAGCGGAGACTTTACTAGGGCTAGGAATGCTTTGCAGTCAATGTACTTTGCTATGCAACAGCAGGAAGGCTATGAACCATCATTAGTAGATGGTCGTTTATCTGGACAATCTACTGATATATATCGTTCAGTTCAGGAAGTAGAGGCTGCTATGAATGACCCACGTTATCTACACGACACTGCTTATACAAGAGACGTAGAAGAGAAGATTAGTAGATCAGACGTACTAACACCAAGATATTAGGCTAATATTAAATAAGCTTATGTAAGAATTGTTGCCTCTGAGGAGATAACAGCAGTTGTGTCGTGAGCGTTTTTAACATTTAATCATTCAAATCGATGCCAGATTTTTCGAGCATCTCTAGGTTAGGTGGTATTAATGGCGTTCAATATAACGCTAATAGTGCTGCTGGTAACTACGAAAAAGAGAATGCGAATTTTCTGAAAATCTTTTCTGGAGAAGTCCTAACCGTCTTCAATAGAGAGACAATTTTCAAAGACTTAACTCAAAAGAGAACCATCTCCTCAGGGAAATCCGCTTCCTTCCCAATTACGGGTCGCTTCTCAAGTCGATATCACAGGCCGGGTGACTGGATCACTGGTCAAGGTAACAAAGGCATGACCGGTGAGAAAATTATCACAATTGATGATCTCCTTATCGCAGATGCCAGCATATATGACCTTGATGAAGCCAAACTCCATTGGGACGTTAGAAGCATTTATAGTCGTGAATTAGGACGTGCTCTCTCAAGGGCTTATGACCAGCGTCTAGTCCGCACACTTCTAACAGCTTCTGAGTCTGATGGCCGTGTTGATGACTGGGATAACAAGAGTTTCGCAGTCCACTCTGGTGGTGATGCAACTATAGCCAGCATCTCTGGTAACAACATCACAATGTCAGCTCAAATGACCTCTGGCTCACAAGCCAAGTTTGCTGCTGGTGAGGTGATGTATGGAGAGGATAGTGGAGCTTACGGTGTTATCACAACAACCGCTTCTAACGCTAACCCTTCAGTTATTGTTATCAACCCAATTGGAGCTATTGGTACAGGTACTAAAGCTGCATTTGATGTTGGTGAGAGAGTCTTCGTTCTTGAGAAGCTTCCTGGTGGAACTTCCTACACAGGTATCAACCTTAATGGTGCTGCTAACCGCAACGCTAGAGGTGAACTGATTGTAGAAAACCTCTACAAGGCTTGCCAAGCACTTGACGAAAAAGATGCACCTAAGGATGGACGTATCGTTGTCCTATCTCCAGGTGCTTATTATGATCTTCTCAATTCTGATCGTGCAATTAACACTGATTGGAATGGTGGAGGAGGCTCTAACGGAACCTTCAAGGGTAATAACGTTCTTAGTGTTGCTGGTTTCACAGTCAGGACTTCTAACAACCTTGGATCTGCCTCTTATGGTAATACTTACTCAGGTACAGCAGCTCAAGCAGCAACTGTACGTGGTGAGCGTCCTAACTACATCAATGGTAAGGATGGTTCTGACGGATCTGCAGCAGCAGGAACTAATGACTACTGGCAAGATGAGCAGGGTAACACCTCAACTCTGACCAACTTGTTCGGCCTATGCTTCACAAAAGAAGCTGTAGGAACAGTTGCTCTTAAGGATCTCAATATGCAGATGACAGGGGCTGAGTACAAAGCAATGACTCAGAGCACCATGATGGTTGCAAGCTACGCAGTTGGACACGGTATCCTCCGTCCTGATTGTGCAGTATCCCTACTTCACGATGGTAATCCTTGGTAAATACTTAGGAAAACCTAATACAATAAGGGGAGGCGTAAAGTTTCCCCTTTTTGTTTATATATGGCAACTACAAAACTACAAGCAGTCAATACACTTCTCTCAATAATTGGAGAAGCACCTTTAAACTCTTTAACCCCACCTCTAACTGGGGATGCTGCCCTAGCAGAAAGAGTGTTAGAAGAGGTGAGTACAGAAGTCCAGGGCGAAGGTTGGTCTTGGAATACTATGGTTTATGACAACATTCCTTTAGATGCAAATGGGCATTCCACTCTTCCTAGTAATACTCTTGCTTTACGGTTTAATCCCATCTCATATCCTTCCCAACGTTTTGTATTGAGAGGTATTAAATTATTTGATCGTGTTAAAAATACTTATGATTTAAGAGGTAGCTTAGGTGTAGCTTTAACTGGTTCGACTACTGATTTAATAGCTCAACTTATAGAAGAGTTAGCTTGGGATGATGTACCTGAAACAGGTAAGAGATATATAACTATTAGAGCTGCAAGACAGTTCTCTAATAGATTAATATCATCTAGTACCATAGAAAGTTATACAGCAGATGATGAAGAAAAAGCACTACAAACTTTAAGAAGAACAGAAGATATGGCACAAAATCATAACTTCATTAGTGGTCCTGATGATATGTATGGTGGTCGTGTCTTAACAACATTTGGTCCTGATATTCTGAATCGCTTCTAATGTCTAGAGAACTTTATAGTCAAGTTATTGGTCCTCTTAATAAAGGAGTCAATCAACAAGCAACAAGTTTTGTTTTACCTGGTTTTGCTAAGAGTCTTGAGAATGCTAACTGTGATTTAGTAGAAGGTCTTAAGAAACGATTAGGTAGTGTACCTGTAAAACGGATAGATAATTTAACAACTAATCATGGTGGTAATGCTCCTACAGGTACTGTTAAATGGGATGAAGCTTGGTATTACGTATATAACCGAAGTACTGATGAACGCTTTGTTTTAGCCATAGTTGACGATAGCTATACCGTAACTAAAACTATAACCACAGTTAATAACTCTCCAGTTATAACAATATCGTCAGGAGGTACTACTGATTTATTTGTTGGTAATGGGGTGAGTGGTACAAACATACCAGCAGGTTCTGTAATTAAAGAGATAGGTACTAATAAAATTACTATTGATAATAACTGCACTGCCGCAGGTTCTAGCATCACAATGACTGCTGCAGCTAGTCGTACTTATGTGAGTGGTTTATCTAATGTAGAACCTATTAGTGGAATATTACCTACAGTTGTACCTGCAGAACAAACCTTTGCTGGTATTACTACTGCAAACCTTGAATACTTCAGAGGATCAGGTAGAGCTAGAGATAGGTTTAGAGCTACTTCTTTTCAAGATTTTGTATTTATAACTAATACTCAAAAGGATGTTGCTTACGACAGTTCTGAGACTTTAACTAGACACAACATTGGATATATCAGCAATGCGTATGTTCCTATTAAAGCTCAGGTATGGGTAAAGCTTGTTGACTATGCAACTAAATATGAAATAGCGATTGAACTAGATAATGGAGATACTATTAACGCAAACATAACTACAGCAACTTTAGCTTCTGGTACTGCTGTAAGTACTCAAACAATTGCAACTGATTTAAAAAATGCTCTTAATACAGCAGACACTAGTAACCATCTAACCTTCTCAACAGTTGACTCTCAAATACGTATAGGGTTAGCAAGCGCATCTAGATCATTTAAAAAGTTTGTTGTATCTGACGCTAGAGGTAACACTCTGATGAGTGGTTTTGCTAGTCAGGTTACAAGTATTGTTGAACTACCTCAAACCTCTTGGGAAGGTTATCAAGTCATTGTTGCACCTGATGGTTCAGCAGATCAGAGTTCATATTATCTAACGTTTAACGCTGAGAACACAAATGTTACAGGTACTTATGGTAGAGGTACTTGGGAAGAGAAAGGAGGTTGGGGAGCTAGAGGAAAGCTAGACGACAACACAATGCCTCATTCATTTGTTTACTACAAGAACGATGATGGTTTAACTAGGTTTACTGTTCAACCTTTTAGTGGTTCTAACTACACCGATGGTAGTACTACAGTTAAACTTCCTGGCTGGACTCTACGATTAGCAGGTGATGAAGATGAACTACCTGGACCTTCTTTTGAAGAAAGTAAGATTAACGATATTGTCTTCTTTAAAAACCGTTTAGGTTTCATTAGCGGAGAGAATATAATCCTCAGTGAGGCTGGAGCTTATTACAACTTCTGGCAGCAATCAGCTTTACAAGTAACTGATAATGATCCTATTGATTTAACAGCAGTTAGTAATGATGTTGCTGTCCTTAATTATGCCTTACAGCAGCAGGATGAATTAGTCCTCTTTTCTAATGAAAACCAGTTTCGACTATATTCAGGAGACAACGTTACTTTCAGTCCAGAGACAGCTTCTGTAGGTCGGATTAGTTCCATAACAATGGAGTCTAATGTTAAACCTCAACAAGTTGGTCCTCAAGTTATCTTCCCTGTTAAAGAAGGTGACTACACGGGACTACACACTTTTATTACAACTGACCGTACTGTTGGTATTAACCTTGGTCAAACTGCTGTTATTACAGAGACTGTACCTAAGTATATTCCAAAGAACATAGACTCTTTAGCTGTTAGTAGAACAGACCAATACTTAATAGCTCTTAGTAAAGATGATCCTGATGCTTTATACATCTACCAATTCTTCTGGGAAGCATCTGGAGGTTCTTTAACCAATAGACAGAATGCTTGGTCTAAGTGGACCTTCCCTAATAAGAGTTTATATTGGGCTGATTTTGTTGAAGGTACTTTATATACAGTTGCTAAGTACACGGAGAATAGTCAAACAAGATACTACTTGGAGGCTATTAATGCTTCTAGACCACCACAGGAAAGTAAGGATCTATTTTTATTAGATAGACAGTTAGCTGAATCTGTTGAGACTGATGTAGCTGTTAGTGCAGGTAACGTAGTTACATTTGCTTATAGCAACTTAACGAATAAAACCACAGTTACGCTGCCATACTACACAGTAAATGAAAGCCAATTCGTAATCATCAAGAAGAATAAGAATGATGCTAACGAAATTGAGAAACGTTGGGTCGTGGCTAATTCTGTTCCTGCGGGTGTTAATTCTTTTACCTGTGATAGTCTTGGGGATTTTTCTTCTAGTTCTTGGATCTTTGGTGAAAAATTTAAGTTTAAGTTTGAGCCGCCTCAGCTCATGCCTTACAGTAAAACAGCTACAGACAATACTTTTATCGGTAATCGTACTGGTCGCCTTCAGTTACGATACGTGGACGTTTACTACAATGATGCACGATACTTCCAGATAGATGTTACTCCTAAGTTTAGAAGTAAGATTACTTATGAATTTGATCGTAGAGATCCTCTAAACGCTAATATTGTTGTAGGTACTGTCTCTGACTTCGATGAGGCTAAATTCAGATCATACGTACAAAGTAAGAACGATCAAGTTACGATAGAAGTAGTCAACGACAGTATGGATCAAGCCAAGTTTGTTGCTTTAGAATGGACAGGCTTGTATTACGATGTCGCTAGAAAGTATCAGTAATGGATTTATTATCACCCGCTATGGGCGGTTTCATGAATTTCGGAATGAATATACTGAGCACTTCAGCTCAGAAAACTGGAGCTTATAGAACAGCTTGGGCTAAATGGGAACAAGACAGTAAGAACGCTATAAGGAAGAAGTTAGAAACAGATAAACAAAATTTTAGACAGCACACAGTAGATCAAAAGAACTACCTCAAGACTCAAATATATATAGGAGATCTGAGGAGGTATGAGAATAAGTTAAAAAGTAACGCAGCTAAATTAAAGACAGAGACTTCTATTAATGCTACAGAAGCTTTAGGTAGAGAGTACGCAGATTTAAACGCTAGGTTCTATGAAGAAGAAGCTGCTGACACAATGCAATTAGAGACAATTAAGCAGAAAGCTTTGGCAGATTCTGTTAAGAGAGTATCAAGTGGTCAAGTAGGTAGAAGTGTAGAGAGAATACATAATACATATAATCAACAATATATGGAAAACGCTAGTAATAGATTGATTACTAGGCAGTTTAGAATTGGAGATAAACTTGCTGCTATGAGAGCTGCAAACATCTCAGCTAAGAACAAAGCTAACTCTGTACGCTTGTATGAGCCAAGACCTTTCCAAGATCCAGTTAAACCTGAGGCTCCTTTACCTACAGAAATGTACGGACCAATGACACCACAAGTCTCTGCTGGTCTAAGCTTTACAGATATAGCAGGTGCAGCAATGGGGGCTTATAACAACTATATGTCTAACAGACCTCAACAGCAGACTTATCAAGACAGCTCTTCTAAACCTGTAAATCAAGATGCAGCAGCTTGGGCTGAGGATCACGGGCGTTCTATTGAGGATGCAAACACCATTATGACTGGTGGTTCAGTTGAAACCGTAATTGAGTAACTAATGACTAATTCATTTCAAATATCACCACAACGCCAAATAAGGCAAGCTACTGAAGAGGCTGAACAGGCTCCTGAAGGAGGACAACCCACTGCTCCCCAACTGCATAAGAAACGCTTAGGTGGTACTACTTTAGATTTTGAAACTTATGATCCTGCTACTCAGTTAAAGACTCAACAACAAGTTGACTCTATTAGAAACCTAGTAGATAACAGCTTAAAAACTGTAGATGCAAAAGTTAAAGAACAGTCAAAGAAGAAAGAAGCACAAGGTAAACGTCTGTTTGAAAAGATTGCTCAGTACAAGATAGATACTAGAGATATAGGTCAAGGTGCTAGAGATCTTAGAAAGGCTGGTAGACCTGATCTTGCAGAGGAGTTACTAGATAGCAACCCTTGGTTATTCTTTGGTCTTAAGGTCCAAGAAGCTAGTAAAGCAGGACTAGACGCAGTATATAACGCATCAAATTATGTTGATGCAAATATGAATACTCTTCAGCAGATAGAAGATCCTACTGTTGTTAGAGGTATAGTTCAGAATCAGTTAGATAGCTATTTAGCTACAAATTATCCAAATATTTCTAATGAGAATTATGTAGGTCTTGTAGAGCCTGTACTAGCTAAAGCTTCTCCAGGTCTGTTATCAGAAATCAATAAGAACCATGCACAGTGGAAAGGTAACGTAAGAAATCTAACAACACTTACAGAGTTAAACCAAGCTGAAAAAGGACTGTTTGCAGTATCTGCTCAAGATCCTAGTAATACAGATAGAAATGCCCTTATTCAAGGTAAGTTTAGAACTGACATAATTGAAGCTAGAGATAACTTCATAGCTAATGGTGGTACTTATCAGCAGTGGCAAGGTTTAGCGTCTAAATGGGTTAAAGGGATGGTTATAGATAGAGATGGTAATGGCTTAAACGACTTACACGATAAGAATTTATATAACGTTGTTATAGAAGCTTTAGATTTTGAAATACCTGACAGTGCTGGTTTACCTAAAGGAACTAAATTCTTAGATCTAACTGATGAGAATGGTAATACATTTAGAGATTTACTAAGTACAGCAAAGATTAACTCTATCCTTCTTGAGAATAAAGTAGAAGGAGCTATAGAACAGGGCAATACTAGAGAGGCACTACAGTTTAAACGTGTTGCTAGATTCTCTTTAAACCAACAGTTACAAGGTAAAACAGGTCCAGAAGCTCAAATAGTAAAGGATAACCTAATAGAACAATTAGAAAATGCTTATTCAAGTAATTCTCCAATTGTTTTATTGGTAAGGAATGAAGAAGGAAAAATAGTAGAACAAGAATTTAATCTACCTTCCAACGTTGATGTTCAGAAGTTAATTAAAGATCTTGGTAAAACAGGACAAGAACTAGGTGCGTTTGAATTTAAAGAACTACAAACAGACGTTATTAAGCGTTTAGCTACTGATCCTTCTGATTCTTTAGATGACATATTTGAACAGCTAGTACCAGGTACATCTCAATGGGAAACTATAGATAAGCTTCAATTCCAAGCTGTAAAGGTTTTATTGAATAAGGATTGGAGTGGTAAGATCACTGGTGAATTTAAATATGTAAAAGAGTCTTATAACAATTTTTGGAGAAATGCTCTTAAAGAAGAAAGAAAAGAAGCACCTAAATCAGATAAAGCACAAGTAGAAAAAGATTTTAAAGAACTATTAAATCAGAACAATTTACTTGCAGAAGAACTCTTTAACGACTTTATGTATGCAAGGTTGTTGGAATCTACTGAAGCACAAAGAGCTGATCCAACTTGGTGGAAAGAACAAAGGGCAGACTTTATAACTGCTATTCAGTCTGATGAAAGATTTAAAAACCCAAGTCTTGCAGATTTAAATAGAGATGATTTTGACCCTACTAAAACAGTTCAACCGTTATATCTATATACAAGAGGTACAAATGATGAGGGAAATCCTGGTGATATAAAAGATGTTACCCTTACTAAACTAAGAAGTAATGAAGCTTTTCTAAAAGAGAACAAGTACTTATTAGGTACATCTCAGATGGTTAATTACCATAATGAGCAGCCTATGATGAGTTCTAAGGCTTTTGGTAATGTTTATCAATTCCTCTCCTCTGGGGTAGCTTTAAGTGATGAGACTCTTCTTGAAGTATCTCAAGCTTATAAACTTGCTCAAACCCTACAGAATGGTAAGTATTTAAGTTTAGAAGACTTCTTAACAGGTCAAGGTGGTTCTAATATTTTCGATTGGAGAGATCCAAACTCTGTTGAATATAAAGAGCCTTTTAAGTTAGATAATGAGCTTATGTTAAACACGCTAAAGAGGCGTTTATCAAATAATACAGTAGGTAAAGCTTCTACTATTAGATGGGTAGATAGCCAAGAAGGTAATACTAGCAATGGATCTGTTAACTTCTGGTTAGAAGATAATACTAATGGTTCTAGTAATGTAAACCTCTTATCTCCAGCTAAGTTAAAAGTATTAGATGTAGGCTTTGCTGAAGGTACTGACGGTAACTTTGCAAGGTTTGAAGTACAAAAAGATTCTGGTGGATTAAAGAAGGGTTATATTATAACTATTAGACACGCCCGTAGTTTCGGAGGTTTACTCAAAGGGCAGATGTTATATCCTGGCAATTACTTAGGTATGCCTCATAACGCTAAAACCTTCCAAAAAGGAGTTGATCAGGCTGATACGCCTGGTGCTGGTCCACACCTAAACCTTTACATAACTGACGCTGCTGGAACTAGACTTTCACAGCAAGAAGTAAGTAAAATCTTTAAAGAAGTATTGTCCCCTGGTTTCTCTTTCTAATGCCTAGAATTATACTCCCTAACGGGGAAGTCAAGTATTACGAATCAGAAGAGGAATTATCGGAATCCTATGTACCTCCAGAAACTCCTGATGTAGAGCAACCGAAAGATGATGGAGGAGGTGAAAAACTAGATACAGATACCAGTGAAGAGGATGGTGGTGATAAAAAGGAAGTTAAGAAAGATAAGAAATACCAAGAGCCAATCGTTTATGACAATGAAGGTTTCAGAGTTGACAGACCTAAGTGGTTACAGCAAACAGCAAACTTATTAAAGTCAATACCTTCAGCCGTTGTTAGTACACCTGACATGGCTGTGTCTTCCGTACAGCATAGAGCGCAAACGACACATACGTCTGATTTGATGAATCAGGCTTTTGGTAGCTTTACTGGTGTGTCTTCATACGATCAAGCAATGGTCGGCTCCTTATTCTGGAGCGAAGATATGAAGGCTAGGTATGAAGATGCAACTGGTATAGATATAAGCGATAGAAGTACTGGTGCTGAGAAGGAACAAGAAAGAATTGAAAGAGGAAGAGCTTATGCTAGACAGGGTTTACTAGATCCAGAATATACAGGTGGAGAGTTAAAAGAGTTTGGTATAGATAAAGATATACCGATCATTGGTACTTTCGGTAAAGGCGGTGCTTTATATGACGCTATTAGACCTGAAGGTGACTTTGCTAATGCTGTTACTGATTTCGGTTCAATACTTGTCCTTTCAGGTTTAACAGGCAAACCAGGTCAAGGACCACAAACCTTCTCTGCTTTGAGAAGAACTGTGGCTATGAAGAATTTACCTAGATATGCTTGGACAGGTTTTAAAGGAGCTAAAAATAGACAGCTCTTTTGGAAGAATGCTATACCTCAATTAGGGTATGTAGCTCAACGTGTTGGAGCTGATTTACCAGAAGACTTCTTACAAGAAACTCTTATTTTTGGTTTACCTAAACCTACTCATGAACAACAGAAAGAGATAGACAAAATTCTTGAGTCTGCTGATCCTCTTGCAATTGAAGCTTATAAGAATCTCATCGAATCAGATACTGAATCTGAAGCTAAATATTGGGCTGAGTATGCTTTTGGTGTATCCGCTGGTACTGCTAGTGCTGGATTATTTAGATGGACTTTAGGTGCTGGTAATCACCAAACTAGATCTTGGAGAGCTAGACAAGCTAAAGGTCTTAAAAACTTCTTTAGTCCAAAAGTACAAGTAGAGGTACAAAAATCAGGTAAAGAATTTACTGATGGTATAGCTGAAACACTTGAAGCTCAACAAAAGGTAGTTAATGAATTAGGTGATGATGCTGAGGTAGGTTACTTAAATAAGACTTTTACAACTCTTACTAGAGATAACTTTGATGTCCTTAACTCACAGATAGAAAAGCTTAATGCTCTTAGAGGTTCTATTAAAAAGGTAGAGGCAGATCAAGGTGTTATAGATACAACTGTTGAAAGTGTTGTCACTCTTCCTAAGGAAGTTTCAGCACGGTTTAATACACTACCTAAGTTAATAAAAGCACGTGAAGCTTCTATTAAAACTTTAACTAGAAAGGGTGCAGCTAAAAGAACTACAAAAGATAATAGAACTTTAGCTAGGTATAAAAAGCAGTTAGAACAATACCAACAGGAATACATCGATCTCAGTAAAGATTTAGATAGAAGAAGTGCAGCCGCAAAAAGTTCAGGTTCTGTAAGTGCTGAATATGCAGAGCAGCTTAGAGGCTTGAGAGAGGTAGAAGAAGAGGGTATTGCAAAGTTAGTAGATGACTTCTCTAACTTTATGGCTGATGCCGCAAATATAGATGAAGCAAGGTTTGAAGTAACACCTGATATGGATATGGGTAATGACCCTTATTATCAGGCATATAGAAGAGTTAATGATTTATTTGAACAGTACAAAGCAACTGCTGATCCAACTTTAGAAGATAAATTATTTGAAACTATTCAAAGGGAATATAAGACTCTACAAGAGTTAGGAGGTAGAACAGCTCCTGTAGATACTGAGGCTTATAACTTCCTCAAGGATGAGAAGTTCCAGATTAAGGAAAAGCCACTGGAATATGGTGATGCTCCAGAGCAGTTAAAGACCTTAGATCCTATAAATCTAGAGCAAAGAATGGCTCAGATTGAGGAACTTAAAGCTGATAAATCAGAAGGTGCTAAGAAGATTAAGAAAGAAGCTAGAGAGTTTGCTAGTCGGTATGGGAGGAAATATGAGGAAGCTTTAGCAGCTTTAACAAGTAATCAGTCTGAAGCTTATAGAGCACTTATACAAGCTGTAGCTAGGAATTTATCTAAGACTGCAAGTAAAAAGATAGATTTAGGAACTTTAAGATCTATCTCTGAAGTAGCAGAAAGGTTAGCTAAAGATCCTGACTTTATAGCTAAGTTTGATGAAGGGATGTCTGAGGCAAAACTATATGATGAGGCACTTTATTACTTAATGAGAGGAGAACCAGGCTATAAGATGCCTGATGATGATTTACCTCCTCCTCCTACTGATGAAGGTGGTGGACCTGATCTACCTAAAGTTCCTCAAGAACCTGGTGGTGCTTTAGCTAAAACTGAGCCTACACCTACTGAACCAACAGCTCCTGAAACTCCTCCTTTAGAACAGCAGATATATAGAGCACCAGATATTAAACCTAGAAAAGAGCCTCTTTCTAGTGCTCTTGAAAGAATAGATAACAGAGGAGAGTTATCTGTAGTAGGTGAAGGTGAATCTACTCCTGTAGATAAGAAGACTCTTATATCAAAGCTTATTCGTATGTCTCCTGATGGAGATCAAGCTAAAACAGCTTTTAAACGACTTGATATAGCTATAAAGAAACTGGAAAAAGGTCTGAATGTACCTATGGAAGAGAGAACAGTTATTAATACTGTTGGTGATCTTATTAACTTTATAAATGTTGGAAGAGTAGCTGGAGAAGAAGCTGTTCAAAAAGCTTTAAGAGATTTAGATAAAACAGTTCAGATTGTATCTGAGGTAGTACCTAAAGCAGCTAAGGCAATTCAAGGAGCTACAGATAGAGCTACAGACAAACTCATAAAAGGCTTAGAGGCTGATATGAGAAGAACAGACCCTGAGAGGGCTGCTATAGAACTAGGAGAAGAGACACCTAAGTTAGACAGTCGTGATCCTTGGGGAATGAAGCAGGACACAACTCTACAAGAGAAAGAATTAGATAAGTTTGAAGGAGATCCTTGGGATGATCCTGATGTAATGCCTCTAGCTCAAGGAGCAGATGGACAGATAAAGATTGACCCTGACGCTAAAGGTGAACCAATACCTTATACAGAAGATGTACCAGAAACAGCTCTTGAAAGAAGAGTACGTCTAGGTAAGGATTTAGGTTTACGTCCTAAAGAAGGTCCAATTACCTCTTCTGTAGAAGAGTTAGTTCAAAGTAATACTTCAAAGAAAGCTGCTCAAGAGTTCATAGATACCGTTAATACACTAGCTGAGAAAGAAGCAAAATTAGGACCAGGACAGCGTTTGGATTATAACTTTGAAGAGAGTAAAACAGCAGCTATATCTAGATCTATAGGTCAACTTGATTCACCTGAACAAAGGAGGGCTGCTTTAGTTGAAATGTTTGCCCGTGTTTCTGGTAAGCCTAACGACTTTAAACCTGCTGCAGTTGAGAGAGCTATAGGTTTTGCAGGAAGTATTGTAGAGGCAGAGGGTTCATTTATTAAGTTCAATAAATTAGTAAGAAAGCATCTTAAAGCAACTACTAAATCAACAAAAGATTTAGAAACTATTCAAAAACAGATGCTGACTACACCTTTGTTGATGTATATACAATCACAAAGGATTTACCTTTTATCTGATTTCTTAACTAGATCTCAACTAACTTCTAGAGATGCTGGAGATGTAAGGGCTTATTTAGCTGAGGAAGCTTTTGATTTATATCAACAAACAGCCGTTTGGTTGAAACTTAGAACTTATATTTCTGGTGCTTTATCTATCCAGAAAAAAGAGTATATCGATATGCCTGTAGCAGCTTATAAAAAAGCTGTTGCTAAAAAGACTCAAGATGAATCAATCAGAAGCATACAAGATTCAATAAAGAGTATTCAAGATATGAGATCAGAAATGGCACAGGAAGCATTACAAGATGTACCTACTTATATAGGATTACCTTCAAATGCAAAGGTAGTTGAGGAGACTTTAACAAAATTCTTAGATCCTAATTTCAAACCAGAGCAAGCTGATTTAGATATTTTCAACAGGATTACAGGTCAATTAGCACTTGCTGGAGCTAACCCAGGAGCTTTAGGTAATGTACGTATTACTGGAGATGAAATAGTAGGTAGGACTCTTAAAGCTATGGGTCTAACTAACCCTGCTACACAAACATCATTCTTACCTCAAACTGGTTTTTATGGTGGTGGTAAATGGATTAACGGTATGTTACAGAGTCCTCTTAATAAATTCTGGAATATGATTCCGTGGATGAGGGATGATGAAGCTCTTCAAGCATCGTTACAAGAAACAAGAATCTGGAATCATTTCTGGAGAGCACAAACAAATATAAATACTGAGTTATTCACTAATTTCTATAAATCTAGATTATTCAACAAAAGCATCATTACAGATGCAGCTAAAAACTTAGAAAATACTGGTAAATACGCTGGATCGCCTAGAGCTGCTGATCCATTTAGAGAAGCTGCTGCTTTAAAAGTATATAACGATCAGAAACCACTACCTGATGTAGGTTTAGGTAAAAGATTAAATCAGCTATTAGGTAAAAAGAAGGCAAAACAGTTATCTAATAACTGGCATTTAGCTTATATGCAGTTCCATGATATGTGGCAGAAAGGTGATTCCTATGAAGCTTTGACTAATAAAGCCTCTGATACAGGTAAAGGTAGTGTCTTTGGTGGTATAGCTAAAACTGTTTATGATTGGACACCTCCAGGCTGGGTAGGTTCAGCATTGGATAAGGTCAGTGGTGGTCGTATTTCTCATAAACGATCTAAACTTCCAGGTGGTGAAAGATTAGGACAAACCTTCCCTCTATTTGCTTCTGAAACCAGTACGGAACTTGTAGGTGGTTGGTTTTCTGGTGGTGTGTCTGCTTCTAAAGCTTGGCTTAAAGTTCTAGATGAAGTAGATGAAATGGGTAGACCTAAATTTGTAGAACGTAACCCTGACGGTAGTTTCAATCAAGATTTCGTAAATAGAGTTCAGGAAGTTTACGATGAAGAATTTACAACACCTATTGTTGTAGGTATGGGTGCTAGTGCTGAAGAAATAGCTAAAGCTTACACAGATCAGGATGCTCAGATGCTAGCAGTATCAATGGATATGATGATGCCTATGGAGGATGACTTGTGGGGAGGTGCTTATAACAAAATACGTGATTTACAAAGATCAGATAAAGGAGAATCAAGGGTAATTGCTCAAGCATTTTTCCCTTATGTAAAGGCTCCATTAAACGCTCATAAACACCACTTCTATTACACTCAACCTGAAATATTTAGTCAAGATATATTAGGCATAGGAGGTATAGGAAATATACCAGGAACTCCTTCTCAACCTTGGCTACCAATGGGTGTACCTATAGAAGCTGCTATAGGTTTAGGTCGAATGATTCAAGGTTGGGATGGCAAGGTGATGGGTAAATCCATCCTGGCAGAAGAAGGTAGATTATTTGGACTTGATTACACAACAGAAAAAGATAAGATGGCTCAGAGATTGGGCTGGTTTAAAAGTAAAGTTCATCATAAAGATCCAAGAGTAAGAGCAGAAGCTAGATCAGCTCTAACAACAGCTACAGCTTTTAACTTCGCTGTAATGACAGCAGTTCAGAGTGATCTTATAGAAGCTACTGGAGGTCAAAGTCAGAGTTATCAGGAAGCTAACGGAGCTTATGTACCTCCTTATCACGTAAAACTAGGTGGAGCTTGGGTTCCTTATCGCTGGATACCTTACTTTGGAGAGCTAATGGCTTTCTCCACAAACTTTAGAGATTACTCACGTAATGAAGTTAATTTTGTCAACCAGAGTGTCGTAGGAACATCAATTGTAGCTATGGCAGGTACTTTATTTGATACTCCTGCTATTGCTGGTGTAGATACTTTACTTTCAGGCTTAAGAAATCCTCATAAGATGGAGGATCTATTAATTGACTACATCGAACGTACTATGGGTACTGGATATAGTCCTCTCTTATATGCAATAGGAAGATTAACAACAGAGGCTTATCACGCTAGACCTTTACATGGAGCTTCTCCTGATGTCCTATTTAGAAGTCAAAAAGATTATGACGCAGCAAATGAGAATTTAGATTATGGAGAGAAATGGGCAGCTTTTGGTAACAAACTCACACCATCCATGCTTCTAAGATCGGTTTCAAGAATAGCTAATTCCACTGGAATGCTTCCTTTAATCGAAGTAATGGATCAAAGTCTTACAGGTCAAGATGAAGGAGACTTTAGACAAGCTCATTGGTATAAGCCTGGAGATATTACTTACACAGGTCCAAGACAAAGAAGTGTTTTACAAACAATGCTAGGAAGGCACTGGCCTGTACCTCATGAAGCTGATGCAGTAGATATGGAGCTATTCCGTAATGGAATAAAACCTCCTAATCAAGTATTCCGTAGATATGGTGGAATCGTATCTAACGAAGCTATGGTTAATAAATTTAGAAGATATTTAGGTACTGAATTTAGGTTCTCAAATGGAGATTCTTTATATGAAAGATATAGACAAGTTATAAGTGGAGAACGTCATGTACCAGGATCACCAGGGGTGTTCTACAATGATTTAGAGGATGATCCTAGAAACTCACTTTCTCTTGATGGTAATTATGTCCCTTGGATTAATCGTAAGGATATTCTCACTAAAAGATTAGTTCTTATGGATATAAGAAGGGAGGCAATTGCTATTGCTAGTGAACAATTCCTAAGAGGAGAAGTTAGGATATATTCTAGAGATGAAGAGCCTTACAACGTTCCTACCAAGCTTAAAGCCCCTGATGTAGCTACCCAACTTTATTGGGATTGGCGTGAACAAAACCCAAACAAGTAACCAATGGCATACGCAACCAGAACCTATACTCCAGGTTCATCCACAACTACATTTGCTTTAACCACATCAGGTGGAGATCCTATTGGTTATATACAAGAATCAGATATTACTGTAAAAGTAAACGGAACTACTTATACCAATGCAGCTAGTGGTACTAATACATATCAAATATCAGGAACCAGTACAGTCGAACAGCCTAATGGAGGCAATGTAGTTCTAAACGCTGGTGTCACAGGAACAGTCATATTAGATAGAACTACAGCTATACAAAATGCAACTGTTGTTTATACAGCAGGTTCTACACTTACATCTACTGACCTTAACAATGCAGATAACCAGATTAGATTTGGTCTACAAGAGTTCTCTGATGATTACGCAGCTCTGTTTTCTGGTACTGGTAACTTAACCAGTCTTGCTGCTTTCCTTGGTGGTTCAGATACTTGGGTTAGTAACGATTCTAAAGCTGCCACTACAGCAGCCATTGATAATAGAGTAGATGCTAAAGCAACAGCGAAAGTAAAAGATGACATAATTGCTACAGCTCCAGTATCCATAGCAGATGACAGCCCTAGTGCTGGAAAGATTACTATTTCTGTTGATGCGAAGCTGACTGAGTTAGCAACGATGGATCAGAACACAGCTAACTCTTTAGCTGATCTGACACAAGCAGAAGTACAGATATTAGATGGAGCTACTCTTACAACTACTGAATTGAACTATGTAGATGGAGTTACTTCTGCTATCCAAACTCAAATAAATGGTAAGCAAGCTTCTGCTACAGACTTAACAACACTTTCCAGTATGCAGAGTGGAGCTGCTGCTGAGTTAGCCTCTCTAACATCAACTGAACTTGATATATTAGACGGTGCAACTGTTACAACGAATGAGGTAAATATTCTTGATGGAGTTACATCTACTACAGCAGAATTAAATATCCTTGACGGTGTAACTGCTACTACAGCAGAACTTAATAAATTAGATGGAGTTACTGTTACACCTTCTGATATCAACTCAGTCACTGCTAAACAACCTCTTGATTCAGATCTAACCACTCTTGCTGGAATGCAAGCTGGTACTGCTTCAATCCTTGCAGGCAGTACAGCTCTTACCTCAACCCTAACTGAACTTAACCAGCTAGATGGTAAGACTCTTGGAGAGACTTCTCTTACTACTAACAGCAACACAGCAATACCAACCTCTAAAGCAGTAGCTGATCACGTATCTGGAGCTGTAACAGCAGTTGGTGGTTTCGTTGCTGTAGCTACGGATGCTGCTTTTCCTGCCACAGCTTCACAACCTGCATCTGGTGTAGTAGTCAGTATTAGTGATGCTGGAGGCGTGGTCGTTAATGGTTCAGGTGTGTCAACCACTGGTAGGACTACTGATGGTACACCTGCAACTGTAACTATAAATAACTTCCCAAGTTCTCTATACAGTGAAACTTTAGTTGCTGGAGTAGGTTTACAAGTAACTTCTACAGGTTCAAGTAATACTTACAATTACCACAAGTTACTAGCTAAAGAAGGAGACGTTAAAGAACTTTCAGATGATATAAACGACTTTAACGAAAGATACCGTACAGGAACTAGCGACCCAGGAAGTAATAATGATGAGGGTGACTTGTTCTTCAACAAGACCTCTAACACCATGAAGGTGTATGACGGTTCAGCTTGGGGAGAAGTTACATCAATTGGTGATTTTAAATTCTTATTCTTATGTCCTGCTGGTGGTTCAGGTGCTCCTACTTTTAACGGTTCTAATATTGAGTTTGATTTAAGAGAAACAAGTAATACAGGTACAGGAGCTAGTGTTACAAATGCTGCTCAGTTGATGGTCAGTGTCAACGGAGTTATTCAAAAACCAAATGCAGGTACAAGTCCTACAGGATTAGATGGTTTTGTACTAGCTGATGCTGATACTATTAAGTTCTGTGCAGCTCCTGCTAGTGGTGATGATATATTTGTCATCCAATCTGGATCAGCCGTAACCCTTAACGCCCCAGCTAATAACACAGTAGGAACTAATCAGCTTCAAAACTTAGCAGTAACTAATGGGAAAATAGCTGATGACACTATTGCAGAAGTTAAGTTAGATATACATAACGCTCCTACAGGTACAGATAAATATCTTAAGTACACATCTAATGGAATGGAGTGGGCCACAGTAGCCCAATACACAACACCTCTAACCACTAGAGGGGATATACTATTTAGAGATGCTTCAGGTGATCAAAGGTTAGCTAAAGGAACTGCTGGTCAGTACCTTAAGATTGGAGCTAATGATCCTGAATGGGCTGATGCTGCTGTTACAACAGCCGATGGCTGCCTGTATGAAAACAATCAGTCAATCACTAACAATTACACGATAGCGTCAGGAAAAGGAGCGCATTCCGTTGGGCCTCTTGCTATTAGTGCAACACTAACTATTAACGGAACCTTAGTTGTAAGCTAGAATCTAATTATGGCATTAACGTTAAACGGATCAGCAAATACTATTAGTGGTTTATCCGTAGGTGGTTTACCTAATGGAACGGTTGATAATGATACGATTGCTAACACCACTATTGCAGAAGGTAAGTTAGCTGCTGGGGTTAATACAATTACTGATTTTGACCAATGGCACGTAACTGCTGATTGGACTGGTAGCTCAACAAGAACAACGGTTTCTTCAAATTGGGCAAGATGTTCTAATGGTTCTAGTGGGGATTTATTTGAAAAAATAGGGTCAGGAATGTCAGAAAGTAGCGGAATTTTTACTTTTCCTGCTACGGGTATCTGGTTTATACAAAGTTATGGGCATTGCTGGGACAATGCTAGTAGCTCTTATATATCTTTGTTTATTTATGGGACAAATGATAGTTTTTCTTCAGACGATCATCTCTTGTCTAACCCTAAAACTTCTATTCACCGAGAATCTGGAAATATATATGCAGGACTTAGCGGAGCTAGTATTTTTGACTGCAAAAACGCAAGTACATATAAGGTGAAATTTCAAGTACAGTCAGACGATAATGTTAATTGGCAAGGTCACGCTGACAGAATGGATACAGGTGCAGTTTTCATACGTTTAGGAGATACATAATATGAATATACAAACAGGAAGAGCTGATCACATCGAAGACTATTTAGTTACAGTACGTACTGGGCAATGGTTTGGATGGTCTGACCCTAAAAATAAAGTTTATGCAAACCTAATTGTCCATGATGGAGGTACTAAACCAACTGAAGCTGATGTAAATGCAGGTCTTAAAAAGTTACAAGATGATTTTGATGCTTTAGATTATGCTCGTAAAAGAGTTAAAGAGTATCCTTCAATAGCTGACCAACTTGACGATATATACCATAATGGTATAGATGCTTGGAAAGCCACGATCAAAACCACTAAAGATAAATATCCTAAGAGCTAATGGGTGCAATTAAACTGCCACACGCATCAGGAAATAGCATGAGCATTGCAGCTCCTGCAACTAATCCTGCATCTGATTTAGAACTTAAATTACCTGCAACTATTGGTACTGCTACTCAGTATTTAAGGAATGGAGCAACGGCTGGAACGCTTGAATTTGCTTCGGCTCCACTTTCAGAAGTAGCCTTTTGTGCAACATTATCTGCGGCTCAGACTATTTCACATAGCACTATGACAATAGTTGTTTTTAATTCTGTGAAGTGGAATATTGCAAGCGGATACAATAGTTCAACAGGTGAATTTACAATCCCTTCGGGCAAAGGTGGTCGTTATATGTTTGGTTATAGTATGAGATGGTATGACATAGATAATGATGACGTTTGCCAAGGAAGGCTTTATAAAAACGGATCACATGGAAATGATGTGTATCGCTGGCGGACGCAAATGCAATCTTATAAAGATAATGTCTATATTTATTTAGCTACTTCGAGCGTTGCAGAGTTCGCCGCTTCTGATGTAATAACTATTCAGGCTCATCAAACAACAAGCAGTACAGCCGATCTTGCAGCACACTACACCTCTTTTTGGGGTATGAAAATAGAGGATTAAATCATGGCATCTTTAGCTTCACAAGTTCAGGCTTATCTAATAAGTAAAGGTAAAACAGAAGAGCAGGCAAAAACTTTCTTCTCTAATGAACCTGCTGAGGTAGAACTTACTGATACTGGCTCTGGTGCAAAGATTACAACTTGGAACGTTTCAGGGATAACAAAGCCTACGGATAGTCAATTAACAGCAGTTGACGCAGATGCAACAAAATTAGATACCAACAATGTAGTTAAGAAAAAAAGACGTAGAGAATATAATAGTTTAGGTGATCAGCTAGATATGCTTTATAAAGACATCGTTGCAGGTAAATTAGATGCAACTGGTGACTGGGCCAAGCACATTAAAGCCGTCAAAGACGCTAATCCCAAATCATGAGCCAATTAAAAGTCAATGGAATAAGGCACACAGGAGCATCAAGTGATGCTGTTACCTTGGCAACCGATGGAACGTGTACAGCAAAGCTTACTAATAATTTAAGCAACAGAAACGTCATCATAAACGGTGGGATGATGATAAGTCAGAGATCGACGTCGAAAACTGTAAGTAGCGGTGTAAGCGGTTGTCAAACTCTTGATAGGTGGCAAACCAGTATTGGTGGAACTGCTGAATACACACAGAGTCAAAGCACCGATGAACCTGGTGGTTTCATGAACTCAATGAAATACGAATGCACAACAGCAGATGCAAGTCTTGCCGCTAGTGATAGTTTTAGAATTATCTATAAAGGAGAGGGTTATGATGCACAGAGATTCGGTAAAGGTACTTCTAGGGCTGTAAGTGCTACTCTATCTTTTTGGATTAAAACAAATAAGACAGGAAATTATCAAGTTAATTGGAGAGATATTAATAATTCCAGAATGGTTGGTGCTCAATATACAGTCAGCAGTGCTAATACTTGGGAAAGGAAAGAAATAACATTCCCAACTGAAAGCAGCAACGGAGAATTATATAATACCAATGGTCAAGGACTTTATTTAGAATGGTGGTTTACTTCTGGAAGTAATCAGACTTCAGGTTCTGTTCCTACGAGTTGGGAAGCTTACGATGCAACCGATAGAGCCGCAGGTTTAAATGTCAACATGGCAGATGCTACAGGCAACACTTTATACATAACAGGTGTGCAGATGGAAGCCTCAGATTATGCGACGGATTTTGAACATAGATCGTATGGTGATGAATTAGCTAAGTGTCAGAGGTATTTTTATCTGGCAGCTTCTGGAGCTGATGACGCTGTAGCAACGGTTGCTATTTGTTTTAATTATGGAACAGGTAGCGCAAGAGCTATGCTTTATTTTCCAACAACAATGAGGACAATTCCTGATATTTTTGAGGTTTCTGGAACTGATTATTGGCGGATTTTACAAGCTGGTGGAACAAACGACTACCCAGACAGTGTTCATGGTGGGAATGAAAGACCTAACATGGCAGAAACAGCTTTTGAAGATGATGTAAGCGGAATGACAGCAGGTCAGGCAACTCTATTGAGAATTAACAACGCAGCCGCTAGACTGGGCTATGATGCGGAACTTTAATTATGGCTAAATACAAATTAGCTAAAAATATCGACACAGGTGTAGTCGACAAAGTAATCCTTACTCAAGGAGAAGTAAGATATTGGATTAACTTTAATTCTGAAAGTTCAAAATACCAAGAGTACTTAGAGTGGGCTAAAACAAATACTGCCGACCCTGCTGATTAAACATTATGGCAAACACACTCAATACAGTTAGTTCTGGTGGAATCGAAGATGGTTCTATCGTTAATGCTGATATAAATGCTTCAGCAGCAATAGCCTTAAGTAAATTAGCTTCAACTCCAGCCGTCTTGACTGGTTCGACGAATAACACCATTACTACAGTTACAGGAGCAAACGCTATTCAAGGTGAGGCAAATCTTACCTTTAATGGATCGAAATTAGTTGCTACGGGCGATATCGAATGTTCAACTGGTTATTATCAAACTAATTCAAGTACTGAAAGATTCTCATTAACTCACGATGGAGCGAATTGTTATTTAGAAAATCAAATTGGATCTTTTTATGTTAAGTCTGTTGATAACGCTAATACATTAGAAGTTAGCAACGGTGCTGTAACCCTTAATAGTGCAAATTTAGTTATAGGAACCGATGGTAAAGGTATTGACTTTAGTGCTACAGGTGGGCCTAGTTCTGGTTCAAGTAGTTCAGAGCTTTTTGACGATTATGAACAGGGAACTTTCACGCCTGGTATTGGTGGAACTAGTGGTAATCCTACTTATACAGCAAGTACTGAGTCTGGTAAATATATAAAAATAGGCAATCAAGTTCATGTTGAGCTATTAATAGTAATCACCAATGTAGCCGCACAAGGTTCTGGTAACTGGAAAATAACTAATATGCCCTACACTTTTGGAGGTGATTCTTATGCCTCTGTAGGTATTATTGGATATAATGATATTTTTGCAACTGAGGTAAATAAAGTTTATATATCAGGTAGTCATTTAACGGTAATACCTGACGGTGTAACTCAGAGTAATCAAACTTTTGCACAAAATGCCTTTTCTACTGGTTACTTCTCAGTGACTATAGATTATATAAGTAGCTAAGTAAAACAATACAGACCGTTAGCACGTCTCAAAACTACGCCATAAACCTGTTTCGTTCGGAGAACGTCCCTAAATGGCCTTAACAAAGACAACAGAAAACGACAAAATAGAGATCGTCAATAAATGGAACATACAGGTAAGAACCGCCAGTATCATTAAAGAAGATGGTAAAGAACTTACCCGTTCCTTTCATAGAAAAGTATTAGTGCCAGGAACACTTGATGCAAGTGACAACCTAGTAGCTACTGATATATCTAAAGAGGACAGCGATGTCCAGTCAATCTGCAACGCTGCGTGGACGGATCAAGTCAAAGCAGACTATAAAGCTCTCTTAATAGCTCAAAAGTCTAGTTAAAAGATGGGAGAGCCACCTCTCCTGCCACGTTATTCTCTTCCTCCAGCTCTGGAGATCCCAAGGGTAACTCTGGACCAACCGAAGGCACTAATTCCTTCATATCGTCCGTTAGTTGTTCCACCTTCTGATCTACGAGCACCCCCAGGAGTAACTTCTGCAGGTGAGGAACAGAAATCCAAAGAAGAAACCCCAAAAAAACAATCGCCAGAAATTTCATTACCTAAAGAGGTTACTTCGTTCAATATACCCTTTACGGACTACCAAGTACCAGTACCAAGACAGGAAATCCTAGTAGCTGCTGGTACTACAGCTTCAGTATCTGTAGTAGCCACTCTGACAGCTACCGCTGTATTTAAAAGATGTGTGCAGGTATTAAAACCTGTAATTACTCAGCTTGTGAAGCGGATTCAGAAGAAGAGGGGGAAGGCTGTTCTTTCTTGGTCACGGCAACGATTGGCACAACGTCGTGGCAAATATGCTCAAGGCGGCTCCCAGGACGCAAAGTAAAGCCTTCCTTTTGAAGGGCTGCACATTCTTTAATACGAACTAACTCATAATCCAGTCTTAACTTCTCCATTTGTCTTCTACCAATTGACTTACAAAGTTCAGTAATTGAACCGTCAAGTGGAACCATAAAGTTTAACTGAACACCCCAATTCTCATTCATTGTGTAACCACTAGGAGACATATTTCCGTCTTCATGGTCCCAAGGTTTCACGTGATTACCCATATAAAATGGAGTGAAAGTCATAGTAGAACCATTGCAAACAATGGATGGTCCCAACTGCTGTCTCGAAGGCGCACCATTATTTTGGAATTGTACGGCTTGATTGGTTACATTTCCTGTCGCAGCCGCCTGAGGATTTGAGGTGTTACTTACTTTTGGCTCTTCTGCTAATACTGGACTTACTGAGAAAAGACAGATAGCGATGTAGTAGTAGAAGTTTGTTCGATGGTTCTTTCTATATCGTGAGTTTCTACTACCCCTGCTGCTCTGGTTGTTACTTCCAGAGTGAATGGATCTCCAGCGGTATGGATTGTAAAGACTGAATCTGAATCTACGATTCCTCCAGAGGTTGCTGAAGTGTGATTTATATTTTCTCCACTCCATTTAGAATATGCACCTCCAAATACCTCTGTCTCTACCGTTTCTTCTATGTCGATCTGAGTCACTGTAGTACTCTGCATAGAACCTTGGGTAAAAGCTGGCGTTACTGGGTTTGCTCTTGCAGCAACTGGAGTTAGCAGGAGCAAAAGTAATAGACATTTTCTCATACTTTTGTGACCTTTTTATTATCCACTCCTTCAATCTTAATAGGAGTTTCAATAATTATGTGCTGGGTAGCACCACTTGGTTTGTCTTTATGATCCTTTTTCTTAGCTGTATCTATCCCAAAGGTAGCAAGAGCTGAGGTGAAAACGAAAGTTATGAAAGTTATATCATTGTTCTGCTTATTATCCATCCCTGGTAGGGGCAAATAATTAAGGCTTATGATAAAACCAGACCACACAACTACGCCAAGGCGTACAAATGTACCAAGGACTTGAAGTTGTTCCTCCTTATCAGCAACTCCTTCTTTAAGTTTTCCTATTAAACTTTTCTCTTCAGCCATGCCTTTTAAATCAGATAAGCAGAAAAAGTACCTATATGCTAATAAGCCTAGCGTAGCTAAGAAATTTCAGAAAGACTCTAAACCAAAAAAGAGTACAATAAGTGGATATAAACCTAAATGATTATGTCAAATAGAGGAATTGAACCTGCGCCTAAAAAGCGTTTAGCAAAAGGACCAGCTTTTCCTGGTGAGCCTGGTAACCCTGGTACAGGTAGGCCTGGTCCAGGTGGTAGACCTCATCTTCCTGGTGAAAAGGAAACTCCTAAACCTAAACCTAGATTTACAGTATAATTCCGTAGAATACTATTACCGCTATGGTCCTTCTAATCAAGCCTGTTCTGCTTGCGTTTGTTAAGTCAGACTCAGTTAAAAAGCTAATCATTGATCTGCTTAAAAAACTTGTCTCTACCACTGACAACACCATAGATGACCAAGCGGTAGCTCTCATCGAACGAAATCTTTTTCCTAAAAAATAATGTCTAATAGAGGAATTGAACCAGCTCCTAAAAAACAAAACTTAGTAGCTCAATACACAGTTACCAATGCTGATAAAGCTGGTAATACTCCTGCTTATCAAGGATATAAAGCAGGTAAAAAGAACGTTAAAACTGGTAAACCCCTTTACAAACCAGCTCCTCATTTAAAAGGTGTCTAATGGCTAGAAGAAAATCCGTAGGTATGGCCTCTGAGGATGAGCTACAGGCTCTCCACAGACTCGTAGCTACCAAACTAGTAGATCAGCTTAATAGAGATGATGTAAAGGCTTCTGACCTTGCTAACGCTATTAAGTTCCTTAAAGATCAAGGTATTACTCTTGATAAGAATGGTGATATGTCTGCTATAGGAGAGATGATCGAAGCTCTCCCAGAGATCGATATGTCTAAAGTTAAATCCTACATAAGTGCCTAATGCCAATCAAAAACAGATAATCAAGGAGGCTATTGATAGCTTCCCTGTTTTTGCTACCCATCTTTGGCACTTCTTAAGGCTTCCAAGTCCTACTCCTGTTCAGTATCAACTAGCTGATTACTTACAGAATGGCCCTAACCGCAGAATTATCATGGCCTATAGAGGCTGTGGTAAATCCTTCCTCACAGCAGGTTACGTGCTCTGGAGACTGCGTAAAGATCCCGATACTAAGGTTTTGGTTATCTCAGCGGCTCAGGACCGTGCAGACGCTTTTAGCGTGTTCTGCCATGACCTACTTAGGAACTGGTTTATGGTGCAGGATTTATTTCCTAGTGATACTCAGAGGTTCTCTAAGGTCGCATTCGATGTCTTTGGATCAAAGCCTGATCAAAGCCCTTCAGTACGCTCTAGCGGCATCTTTGGACAGATTACAGGGTCTAGAGCAGATCTAATCGTTGCAGACGACGTAGAGACTCCTCAGAGCTGTGAAACGCAGCTTATAAGAGACAAACTAAGAGAAAGTATTAAAGAGTTCGATTCAGTTATAAAACCTGGAGGAGAAATTGTTTTCTTAGGTACTCCCCATACTCAGGACAGTATCTACGCCAAATTAGAACTAGCTGGTTATTCTCCACGCATTTGGCCTGCTATTTACCCTACTGCTAAAAAACGTAAGGATTATTATCAGAATCGTTTAGCTCCTAAAATTGCTGACGATTTAGACAAAGATCAAACTCTTGCAGGTCACCCTACAGACTCTGGAAGATTTGGTTGGGAGGAACTAGAAGCCCGAAAGGAATCCATTGGTAGGTCCACGTTTAACCTCCAGTTCCTTTTAGATATTAGCCTCTCTGATGAAGAAAGATTCCCTCTTAAACTACAAGATTTATGTATCTTTAGACTTAACAGAGAACAAGGCCCAGACAGGGTTATTTGGAGTGCTAACGGTGATAAAGCTTTAGATCTTCCCTCTGTTGGTCTTCACGGTGATCTCTTTTACAAACCTGGACAAATCGGGTCTGAATTTATTAAATACTCTGGGGTTGTATTGGCGATTGACCCTTCTGGAAAAGGAAGTGATGAACTTGGATATGCTGTAGTGGCTTACTTGAATGGTAACCTCTTCCTCTTGGCTTCTGGTGGCCTTAGGGGCGGTTATAGCGAAACAAACCTTAAAAAACTCACCCTCATTGCGAAGGAATATAAGGTCAAAGAGATATTGGTCGAAAGTAACCTTGGACTCGGAATGTTCAGTGAGCTTCTTAAAAGATACCTTGGAACCATCTACCCATGCTCTATCGAAGAGGTCAGACATACAAAACAAAAAGAAGCAAGGATTATCGATACCCTTGAACCTGTCATGAACCAACACAGGCTCATGATCGACACTGACATAATCGCTAAAGATATTGCCTCCACTGAGTGCTATCCAAGCGAAACTAGATCGCAATATCAACTCTTTTGGCAGATGACCAGAATTACCAAAGAGAAAAATTCCATCAGACATGATGACCGACTAGATGCTCTAGCTATGGCTGTTCAGTACTTTACTGAAAACATGGCCCTTACAGAACAAAAAGCTATTAAGAATCGTGAACGTGAAAGATGGGAGCTAGAACGTAAATTCGTTCAGGGAGAAGGTGGATTGAACGTAGGTGTACTTGGCTATGCTAAGACGTTTGAAGACCTTCAGAAGGCTGCTAGTGCGTCTTCTGGAGCAGCTAATTGGTTAGACGATATCTAATAGTTCTGTTATACTGAACATATAATATGTCTTCTAGAAGTCATTAGAGTAAATATGTTGTAGAAGTGTCCATTTAAGTAACCTATTATATGTAATATATGTACACTACCTCTACCAATGGCTAGAAACTACCGCAAAGAATATGATAATTACCAAGGTAAACCTGAACAGGTAGCTAATAGAAGTAGTAGAAATAAAGCACGTAGAGCTAAAACTAAGCAGTTAGGCTATAAACCTAAGGGTGATGTAGATCATAAGAACGGTAATCCTAGAGATAATAGTCCTAGTAACCTTAGAGTCGTCTCTGCAGGACGTAATAGAAGTAGAAAAGGGTACGGTTAGACCTCAAAATTATTTTGTTGCTAATTTTTAAGTCCAAGTACGTAAATGTCGGCGGCCGAAGACCCCCTGGGGGGTGTGCGATTTTTTTACTGGCATAGTGTCTGGAAATTTCGACCTGTCATGTGGTATAGGAAATGCAATGTGACTGGTTAGAAATTGTCACAGTAAGCTTGTTTTTTTTTTATTTATGTGTATGGCCACGCCCACAACTAAATTGTTAAAAACAATCAATAACTATTAATAAATATTTCATAAGTACTTGTTTAATCGCAGTCTATAAGCAATATGAGTAAGCACTAAACAATTAGTGTAGCCCTTTCAAACTCTTATTATGTCCCAAGAAAAGCAACGACGCATTGCCTTTGATGCTATTGAATACGACACTTATCAAGTGTTAATCAAAGGCCCAATGGCAAAGGATGGATACATCCTATTAGGTACATTCAGAACCTACGACGAAGCCAAGTTAATCTATGATTGGTTTCCTAATGTACCAGCAGCAACAATTAAGATTACTAACTCAATAGGCTCATTAGTTAAAGGTCATAAGAAAACATTTCAATTTAAACAGTCAAACTTTCAAAGGTTCTCAGCTCTTGACCTGGTAGAACAAACTAATGATTTATGGGATGTTGTAATAGCTGGTAGGTTACGTGTCGCAATGGCTAATCAACCAATCAAACCAGTTAAGCAGCATCAAGCACCATTACCAGCATGGGGAACTGATAAACCTATTATTAAAGGTGACTTAGTAAAGATAGCGAACGCAGCTACTAAAAGAAATCAGTTCTTAGCTTTTATTAAAGCAATGGCTGATGCAGTCAAGCCAGACTTAAAGCTAATCAAAGGAGGCAGATAGATGGAAATCTTAAACCCTCATTATTTTATTTATAACTCAGACAATATCTGTGTAGGATTCAACATATATGAAGATCCTACTCTGATTATTCCTGATGACGACAACGACTTTGAGGACACTACCAATGATGAATAGCTCACGTGATTTCCTGGCAGGTCTTGAGATCATCAAAGCTCAAGGCAAAGAATCTAAATGGTCTGATGAAATGATCGCTCAACAGATCACATCCTTTGCGAATGACTGGCAAGGTAGGAGACAGTCAGATCTAATCAAGAGGCATAGAAAATATGAAATATAAACTAACTGAAATGACCACTAACAAGAAGCTCACAGGAGGTGAGAAACTAAAACTTGTTAGTGCAACTACTAGCTCATGGGTAACGTGCTCTAAGCACTGCCCTATGCACTCTAAGTGCTACGCAAAGAAAGGAAGACAAGCTCTTCATGCTAGAGCTGTTACAGAAGGCTCAAGAGGCTATGACTTTAATAAGTTACTTAAAGAAATAGAAGAGTTAAGACCTGGTTCATTACTACGTTTAAATGTATCAGGAGACTTGCCTAGTGTGAGCTATGAGAACGATGAAAGAAAGATAGATATCAATGCATTAGCTGAGTTATTAGATGTATCAGTAGAGGCTTACGCAACAACCTTTACTTATACACATTTACATAGTGATCCAAAACATAAACGCTACAACTTAGCAGCTATTAAGGAATGGTCAGACTATGGGTTTGTTATTAATGTCAGCTGTGAGTCACCAACTGTAGCAGCTAAGTTATATTTTGATGGTCAAGATGTAGCACTAACTAATACTAAGTTATTTAATTATGCAGTAGAACAAGAAACAAAAACAGGTAAGAAGGCAACGCTAGAAACTAATGAAGGATCAGTTGATTTATTTCCTTGTCCTGCCTCATATAAGGGTAGCAACTGCAATGAGTGTAGAGAATGTAGTAAGCATCATAGAGAAAATATAGTTGTATTTAAAGAGACTTAGCTTATGTGTTATGTCGCCTTGGCCTTATTCTTTCTAGTCTTATTATTTAAATAGCCCTGTTAATTCAGGGCTTTTTCTTTATGTATTCTTATTGAGAATGAGAATCATTTAATGTGGGTCATATAACTTAATAATATAAATGAGAATGATTATCATTATCAATACTAATGAAAGAAAGACGACCATATTCTAGGAAATACTATCACGGCCACACATTAGCATTGAAATGATGCATTAAATTGGAAGAAGGACATTTGTGTTAAGTATGCCAGCACTAACAGCAAGAGATAAGTTCTATATGCCACTACGTCGGGTAGCTAAGGACTACCTACCTATGCTTCTAGCCAGGATGAGGGTGCTTGAGCGTAGAGCAGCTAAGGCAATGGAGTACTTGGAGGATGAAGCTGACGAAAGACATGAGTTGGTCTGGGAGTTTGATGAGGCTGAAAGGATCTCATCAGTAGCGGCAGCCCAGACAGACCTGCACAAATCAGTATTAGAGGCAGGAACTTGTCAACAGTTGGTCGGTGCATTTATCGAATTACTTCAGGATGATTATCTTAAGATAAGGGATAACGGATGCTTTTACATGGGACCAGACGGACACTTGCATTCTTTATATGACGTACAGGATCAGACATCTATTATTGAAGACGATGATGAAGAAGAAGGAATCAAGAGCCGATGAGTTACTTGACCATCTTGAGAAGATAGATGGCATAGCAAAGAAGGATCACTGGGACAGTGATAAAGAGAAGCAAGTAAAGAGAAATCTCATCGATCATTGGGAAACAGAAAAACCCCCAGAAAACTGAGGGTTCATCCGATAGGTAGTGTTAGTGGTCCTTACGGTAGTACACAACACCACGGTAGACGAGTTTAGTCATTGGAGCCTCTTTAACTTCCTAACGCCCGTTCCATCGTTAGGTTGCCTGCGTCCCAGTTAAGGGATGAACGTGCGCTGAGGCTATCAGATCTGGTAGTCGTTGCTACCTACTATTGTACCACTTTAGTTAGTGGCTAAAAGATACCAGGAATAACCTGACCAGTAGTTGCGTAAGCACCTAATGCAGCAACGAATCCAATCATTGCTAGACGGCCATTGAGTAGTTCGGATGATTCTTTCATAGTTGTCCTATGCGTTCGTTAGCGTGGCGTTGCCACTGTGCGTAGCGTTCTTGTTGACGCTTTGTTTCAGTGCAATGAGGGCAGTCACACTGATCGCATGATGCCTCACCATTACATTTAGAACTTGTACTTGGCTCCGATTTTGCTGCCATAAGAAGAATCAGTATCTTCTGCTGTTAGTAGACTGATCTCACCATAAACGTCAAGCTTAGAGCTTGCAGCTATGCTGCCACCTAACTTACCACTGAACTGAGTATCAGAGTCAGCACCATCAGGAGAAACAAAGGCTGGTCCTCCTTGGACATAGTAGTTAAAAGAGTCTGATCCAAGATCTCCTTCATATCCAATATGGAGGTCGGTTGTTCTGCTTGTAAAGTCAGAGCCTGTGTATGAAGCATTAGATTCTACGTTTGTATAAAGATTACCAGCAAGGGCAGGAGCTGTACCTACACCTAGCAGGGCAGCTAGAGCAATTGCGAATTTCATTCAGTTAATAAAATGTACTTACAGTATTGTAAATTACTGTACTTTTTGTACAGGTAGTGATGTCACTTAAACAACACTTCTACAACATTCTTATTCTAATGGTCTTCTAGAAGTACTATCACGCATACTAGACGGTCATTAAAGTGGCATATAAGTACTTCACAATGGTGGTCTTCTTCAATACGTTTTAGAAGTCCTTTCAAATACCGACATGAAATTCACAGGAACTTTTGAGGGTTATATACCTCATCACATTAATCCTCCTCTATATCAACAGCAGCCTTGTAACTACAGATTAAAGATTCGAGTAACTGAGGATGTAGATGATCTACTAACTGAATTAGGTGAGACTTATGACAATGCTTGTAAGTGGTGGAAAGAAAAGAAAACTGGTAAGGGTGGTGGTTATTGGCCTGCTCCTTTCACAACCAATGAAGATGGATCAGTAACTGTTTCAGTAACAGCTAATCCAAGCTATGAAGAGTTTCCATTTCCAGTAGTGGATGGTGATTTAGTCCCACTCCATAAGGATGTGATTCTTAAAGAAGGAACCTTAGCGATGATTCAAGTTAAGCCTAAGGTTATGTCACCTAAATCTCTTAAGGGTGGTATGAGATTAGTACCGCAAGGTATGCAGATTCTTAAAGCTGTATCTCTTAAGGGTAGCGATAGCGGTGAAGAGGAATTTAGTATAGATACTGCTTTTAAAAAGCAAAAAGGTTTTAAACAATCCAAACCTGCTGTTCAAGAACCTGCTACTGTACCTGACGAAGACGACGACTTCTAACTGCTATGACTTCCCGAAGATTTCATAAGTACGGTAAACGTACAAGAGATGGATTTCGTTCGGGGTTTGAGTCAGAAGTAGCTAAGAGTCTCACTGAGGATGGGGTTCACTTCGAGTACGAAAAACATAAGTATGACGTAGTGATCCCCAGACGGTACACCCCAGACATACTGTTAGGTAATGGAACAGTAATAGAAATTAAGGGGTACTTCGACAGTGACGACAGGCGGCTCATCAAAGTATTTAAGGAACAACACCCTGATGTAGATATCAGGATGTGCTTTCAGAATCCACATCAACGCTTAAGTCGTACAGCAAAGATGACTTATGCCCAGTGGTGTGACAAACATAATATTCCTTGGTGCAAGGGACCACATTTGCCAAGACGCTGGACTACGCTATAGTTCTGTTGGTAAGTTTTGAAAGGGTTACCACTGCCTCCAAGGAAGGATCCCCAACTTGGAGGCTTTTAAATGTCAGTAATTCATGCCCCTTGCCCTCAATGTGGCAGCAATAATAACGTTGCTATCTATGAGGATGGTCATGAGTATTGCTTTACTCCAGGTTGCGACTACTTCAAACCTGCAACTGGTATCATGCCTACTCCAACCCCTTCAACACCCAATGAAATTGAACCTGTTATTGGTGATTACGTAGAGATTAAATCTAGAAAAATACCAGCAGATAGCAATAAGTTTTTTGGTTATGTCAAAGGTAAGCATGGCAATGAGAATGCTTACTTCTGGCCTATCTATGACAATCAAAGAAGACTTGTAGGTTACAAGATCCGTAAGAAGAATAAACAGTTTTTAATGCACGGATCTAATCCTGACAACAGATTCTTAGGTCAAGAGAAATGGGGTGATGGAGGTAAGCTTCTAGTAATTTTTGAAGGAGAGTATGACTGTCTTACCTACCATGCTGTAAGAAACAATTGGCCTTGTGTCTCATTACCTAATGGTGTTGAGTCAGGTCAGAAAGTTATTAAGTCTCAACTACCTTGGTTGCTTAAGTTTGAACAAGTCATACTGTGCTATGACAATGATGAGCATGGACAAAAGGCAGTACAGAGAGACATACAATTACTGCCTCCACGTAAGGGGAAGATAGGTACACTTGAAAGTTATAAGGATGCTAATGAAGCTCTATTAGCTGGAGATACCAAGGCTGTAATGAGCATGGTATGGAATGCTAAAGAGTATGAACCTGACGGTATCGTTAATGCTTCTAACTTATTAACTGAAGTACTAGAAGATCCACAAGAAAGTAGTGCTGAGTATCCTTATGAGTTCTTGAATGACAAGCTTCATGGTCTACGTAAATCTGAGCTTTGTACTATCACGGCAGGTACAGGCATAGGCAAATCAACTTTTGTAAATGAAATAGCTTATGACCTTTTAGTACGACAGAATCAAACTGTTGGTGTTATCTCCTTGGAGGAGAACTTAAGGAGAACAGCTAGAAGATTCATAGGTATCAATCTCAACCATCCAATTCACATAGATAGAGGAACTATTACTGATGACCAAATCGAAAAAGCATTCGAGAAGACCTTGGGCACAGGGAGGCTTTGGCTCTACGATCATTTTGGCTCCCTTGACTGTGATGTACTTCTTAATAGGGTCAGGTACTGTATTGTCTCTTTGGGTTGTGACTGGGTTATCTTTGACCATCTATCGATCTTGGTCAGCGGTTCAGACGAAAGTAATGAAGTCAAAGCCATCGATAGGGTTATGACAAAGCTGCGGTCTTTAGTAGAAGAAACTGGCACTGGATTACTATTAGTCAGTCATTTAAGAAGACCGCAAGGAGGTAAAGGTTATGAAGATGGTCAGCAGACGAGTTTATCTAGCCTTAGGGGTAGCTCAAGTATTGCCTGTCTTAGCGATATTTGTATTGGCCTTGAGAGGGATCAACAGGATGCCTCAGGTTCAGGAACAGTCGTCAGAATCCTCAAGAACCGTTTTAGTGGCTGGACAGGAGTAGCAGGTCATGTGAAATATGATGAAAAAACTGGCAGAATGGTGACGCTTGATGCTACTCCCAGTTTTGCAGAGAAGAAAAATGACTTTGCTGAATCCGACTTTTGATGTTCTTATAACAAAAATTAACTATATAAAATTCCATGCTTTCGCTGCTAGTGAGAAAGCGAAAAGACCTCTACAAAAATTCTTCAAGGATAATGACCACGTTCACTCTTTCACAGAAGAAGCTCTCAAAAAGCTTATCAACTTCTGCCACAAAAACAAACTTAGTATCTACTTCAACGATACTGTTCGACATCGAAACGAACGCCCTGAAGACTAGCGAACTTACTAAGATTCATTGTTGTGCTATTAGCAGAGGAGGAGAGACTAAGTTATACAAAGATTCAGAGGAGTGGTTACCAATACTAGAAGAGGCTGAAATACTAATTGGACATAACATAATTCAATATGATTTGGTGTGTATTAAGAAGCTCTTTCCTGCATTCAACCCTAAGGGACGTGCCGTCGATACTTTAATTCTTGCAAGGATGTTCTATCCAGACATTTTGGATATTGACTATAAGCATAAGTGGAAGTCAATGCCTATCCAACTTTATGGGAGACATAAGTTAGAGTCTTATGCTCATCGTTTAGGTATGCAGAAAGAACACGCAGACCTGGAGGATTTTTCAGAACTGACACATGAACTGGCACAAAGGTGTATTTCAGATGTTGACGTAACAGTTAAACTTTGGAACAGGTTGCAACCTAAGGCCACAGCATTCCCTTCTGCTGTTGACCTAGAGATGAGATTTGCAGAGCTTATCTCTAAACAAGAGCAGTCTGGTTTTCACTTCGATTGTAAAGGGGCAATGGAATTGGAAGCTGAGATTGCTGATCAACTGAAGGACATTGACGAAAGATTGAGACAACGGTTCCCTTTCGTTGATGGTGGACTCTTCACTCCTAAGCGAAATGATTCTTCTAGGGGATACGTAGCTCAAGCCACTATGTGTCGTCTGGTTCCCTTGAACCCGAACTCTAGGGATCACATAGCTTGGGTTTTAAAGAACCATCTGAAGTGGAAAGCAGAAACTTTCACCGAAACTGGGAAACCAAAGATCGATGAAGGGGTTCTTAAAGATGTACCAGGGGCGGAGTTATTCTTGACTTCGCTCACTCTTCAGAAAAGACTTGGACAACTAAGTACTGGCACTAACGCTTGGTTGAGATTGGTCCAGTCTGACAATCGTATTCACGGAAACGTTATTACGGTTGGATGTGCCACTATGAGATGCGCCCATGTCAGCCCGAACGTAGCTCAAGCTGTTGCTGTTAGGTCAACGCTTGGTAAAGAGATGCGTTCATTGTTTGGACCTAACGTTTTGTCCACTTTTATAAGTCCCAAAGGGATGGTTAGTAAGAACGGTGAAGCCTGCCCCAAGCAGGTTGGCGTGGACCTCTCTGGTATAGAAGCACGGTGTCTAGCGCATTACTTGTGGCCCTTTGATGGAGGTTCCTTTGCGAAGGAGGTCATTGAGGGCGACATTCACACCGCTAATCAAATGGCCGCAGGTTTGCCTACCCGTGATTCTGCAAAAACATTTTTCTATGCCCTAATTTATGGCGTAGGTGCAGAGAAACTTTCTAAAATCACTGGTATGAATGGAAAGAAGTTGAAGCAAACGTATTACAAAAATATGCCAGCGTTAGCGGAGCTTACTAAAAGAGTAACATCAAAAGCAGAAGATGAAGGAACTCTTAAGGCACTAGATGGTAGACCTATTAAGATCCGTTCACCTCATTCTGCACTTAACTTTTTACTTCAGAGTGCTGGTGCAATTTTAAGTAAAGCTTGGTATAACATTTGCTACGACGATCTAACTAAAGAAGGTTGGGTACATGGCAAAGATTGGGCATTCTTAGCACACATTCATGATGAGATTCAGTTCTCAGTACGTGAAGAGTACTCTCAACGACTAGCAGATATAGCTACTAATGCTTCTAAGAAAGCAGGAAATCAGTTTAAGATGAGAATAGACGTTGAAAGTGAGTATAAAATTGGCAGCAACTGGGCCGAATGCCACTAAGGTCTGTAAAATATGTGGTCAAGAGAAATTTATTACTGAGTTTGGTGCTAATGGAACTTGGACTAGACCTGAATGTAAAAGCTGCTTTAATTACAAACAAAGTCTCTACATAAAACTACGCAAGGGACAGGTAGCTCCTGAGCCTGGGACTCCTTGTGAATGTTGTGGTGATAGTACTTCTACTCTTAACTGGGATCATGATCATGAAACTGGTGAACATAGAGGATGGATATGTAGTAATTGCAATACAGGTATAGGTAAATTAGGTGACACTTTAAAAGGTGTCCAACAAGCTGTTGATTATTTAGAAAATTCGATTAATTTTAATAGCGATCAGGAAGGTTAAAACCTTTTAGAAATTTGGATTTTAAGCACGATCCAATTCCTTGGGTGAGGAGGGGAAGAACTATTGGTACTAGTTCTTCTACCTTTCTGATCACACTTTTCTAATAATGAAAATGGACAACAGACCTGAACCTAAGCTAACTTGGCAGGACTATAAAGAAGATGCTATAGCACGTTGGAATCTTCATTTATATGAATGGGATTCTTTGGTAAAAGATTCTAAATGGATGTATGAATATTTAAAACCAAAGGTTAAACAAGTAGTTTCTTACTGCAAGGACTCTTACAACAGAGCTTTTAATCATGACTAGGAGCTTACTTGTAGATGCTGATATGTTGCTATTCACAGCGGTAAAACTCTGTGAAGTAGAGATTGAATGGATGCCTGATGTAATAACTACACATCTACCTCTAAGAGAGGTATCTTTATTGTTTGATGAAATGTTGGATAATAAGAAAAAGCAATCAGAAGCTGATGAAGAAATCCTTTGCTGGACATCACCAGATAATTTCCGCCTTGAAGTTGATCCTACTTATAAAGGAAATAGAAGGGCAACTAATCACCGCCTTAAACCTGTTGGTTTCAAGGAAGCACGAAGAAGGATGGAAAGTAAATATAATTCAGAATGTTGGTATAGGTTAGAAGCAGACGATGTACTAGGAATCCTACAAACACGTGATTTGGGTAAGGATACTGTTATATGGTCTGGTGATAAAGATCTTAACCAGATACCTGGACTACACCTTGATAATGATGGAACTGTTAAAACCATTAATGAGCCAGAGGCTGATGTGTTCTTCTATAGGCAAATTCTTATTGGGGACTCAGTTGACGGTTTTGGGGGCTGCCCTTCTATTGGCCCAAAAACAGCGGAAAAACTCATACCTCTTAAAGACTTCACGCCTGCCACCGCATGGCGAACTGTAGTTAACAACTACAAAAAGAAAGGTCTAAGTGAACAACAAGCTTTAGTACAGGCTAGGCTTGCCCGTATTCTTAGGTCTACGGAATACAACTACGACGACATTGATCTATGGACCCCACCAACCCCAGTTACTACGGCCATGACCAAGCCGTAGTTGAATGTATTGATTACATTGAGAGTCATGCTTTCGATTTTCTTGAGGGAAACATAATAAAATATGTGACCCGTTATGAAGGAAAGAATGGTGTAGAGGATTTAAAGAAAGCATCTTGGTATCTAAATCGTTTAATTAAACGTGAAGAGTCCAAAATGAAACCTCACGATGTATCCTTGTACAAGTCCCTTTTGGAATCTAATGAGCCAGACCTTACAGAAAACAAATGCAGGCATGGTAAAGACATGGATGCAATTGGCTGGACAGCTTAGTCCTAGTGGAAACAAAGATCATGGTTCTACCTATCAAGAACAGCAGTTAGGTTTTGTTGAGGAAGAATTCTATGAACTTCTTCATGCTTTTAACCATGAAAATCGTGAGCAGTCTATTAAGGAGGCCGTTGATTTAATTTGGACTGCTTATGGTTTTCTACATCTATTAGGTGTAGACCCTGATGAAGCTTTTGATCGTATCTATGCTTCTAATCAAACTAAAATTCCTTTTGAATATAAAGAGGGTAAAGTTCAAAAGGGTAAAAATTATGTACCACCTTACTTAGGGGATCTATGAAACTTAAGGAACCACCATCTCTACTGGAGCAATTCACACCATCGCTAGCTGTTACAGGTAGGGTTGAAACTTGGTTGAAAGAACCAACAAGACGTTACCCACAGTCATGTACTGTATTCGTTGTGGAAGACACAATGGATGAGCATGAGGATGGTATTGAGGCCAGCTTTTTGTTTGCTTCTAAAGCTTTGCGCTATGGGGCAGGTGTAGCTATCCATCTAAGTAAGTTACGTCCTAAAGGTACTAAGAATAAGTATGGGATGGTTGCATCAGGTCCATGTGGATTCATGGAGATTTATAGCAAGTTCAATGAAGTTCTACGCAGGGGCGGCACATACCGTAACGGTGCAATTTGTATCCATTGCGATTATGAGCATGACGATATTCTTGAGTTTATTAATTATGATCGCAGTCGAATACCT
>VTLG01006880.1_pt1 | contig 43937 bp, 48 predicted proteins | sample 4694571 | NCBI WGS metagenome assembly VTLG01 (sample SAMN12604809, study PRJNA352737) | marine metagenome | biome: ENVO:00000447; feature: ENVO:00000209|ENVO:00000569|ENVO:01000036; material: ENVO:00002151; isolation source: viral sequences binned using virsorter ...
AACAAATAAGGTCATTAGGCGCTATCCAAAGAAAGCACATACTCCTATTTTTACTTTCGCTCGATTAGGGACCAATAGCAATAGACTCGAAAACTACGTTGTCAAACGAGGTATGAAAACCATTGATGATAAGTTTATACCTGCCCTGCCGAAATACGCGCTATACACTTATAAAAAAAGCAGCTAGATAGCTGCTTTTTTTTAGTTAACTGTAATTAGTAGTATGGGTTTACCGCTAAGCTTATTGCGTTCACCGTTGATAAGAACATCCAAGGGGCAACGACCCTTTCAGCGTTTTCTGTATCGTAGTACGACTCTAGATCGCGAACCTTCAGGTTTTTAAGCATCGACCGTTTAACACCTAAACGATCCATCAACTCGAACCAGGTTGAGCCATACAGCTTTCTGTGTAAGAAAAATTGCTGCGCAATAATATCCATGTTGAAGAAGTTATCTTCTGTCAAAGAATAATCTTGATTGCCTAGTACCACTGGGAATCTAATGCCAGCATGAATTTCCATTAAATCAAGTGCGTTAAGAGTTACAGTCTTTCTTTGATTTAAAGCAATATCGATACTAGCTTGTGACTTTAAAAGCGGTTTCGCTTTGAATAGACCTTGCTTATGGACCTTTTTAACGATTTGATGTGGAGCATCATCATTAAAAGACTTAACACCAAATGTTTTTTTCGAAAGCGCTTTGGCTTTGAAATATTCATGAGCAATTGCACTTAATTTATCAAAGAACTCACTAGCATCAGCTTGCTCAAGCCCGTGCTCTGCCAAAAGTTTCTTTCTATACCCGACAAAGTACAAATTCAAGTCGTTTTCTGAGAGCGTAACTATCTTACCATTTACAGAAAACTCTTTCTCATTTTCAAAATCATATGGTTGAACCGGGACTTCAACCTCACGTAAGCAAAGAACCAATTGATAAACATCTTTGATAACTTGTTGTTTATCATTACAGTCAATTTTAGCTACAAGCTTTGCAACCTCAAGCCTAATCATATTTACATCAATTTGGCTTCTTGGAATTTCAAAGATACTTACATTACCATCGTAAGCAAACTCACCAGTACTTAAGTTAATTGGTTTCAAAAACTCAGGAACATCGTTGCTTAAATGCTTAACAACTTTCTTCATAGCTTTAAGCAACTTCGTTTTAATACCTACCGGCTTGTCTCTACCAATGTTGTAAATGTCACTCAACTGATTCGCGTACTCATCTAACTCTGTAGTTAATAGAGTATTGAGGTTTACAGTAACCTTTCCTTCTAAACTCATTGAGTTCAGATCTATAACCACTGTATTTGCGCTTTCAAAGTCAAATGCAGGATCTGTATGCAATTCGTTGTTAAAGTATTTTTGAACCGCTTTCAACTGGCGAACATTAAGGTACTCATTTAGTAATTGTGTTTTATCTTTCGGTGCATCTTCCTTGAAGAACGACTTGTCAAAATGGAAGACCTCACCGTAAGAAAACTTATATCCATTTTTGGTTTGTGAAACATGGCTTAATGGACCACCTTCTTTAAACCAAAAACTATTAAAATCGATGTGGTCATGAACATCGTTATTCTTCTGCTTAAACTTCCCGAACTTACCCCATAACTTGTAAGTTTCATCGAAAATCACAGGTTTACTTGCGTAGGTAAAATTCATTAAGAATCGATATAAGGAAATAATCGTTCTATATGTGTAAGGTGTAATGTCGGTTTTTTCAGACTGTGCTTTTTGCACCTGAGAGAACTGAATCTTCGTTAATGTGCTAAAGGATGATTGCTCAAGACCGAGAGCATCAAGAAGCAATGTTAAAACTTTACCTTTAAAGATGTAGTCAATATCTCGCTTATCAAGACATGAAACTAGATCAGTAGCCACCTGCTCTAATTTTGTGCCTTTCAAAGAAGAGAACTTTTCTGAGAAGCTTAGGAATTTGTAATTAATTCCATATGCTGATACGACATGCAGCCAATCGAGAAGATTAAGAGTTAATGGAAAATCACCAAACTCCTTTTCCAATTTAATTGTGGCTACATCAATGTCTTCTAAAGATTCCACGTCATCAAAATTCAAACCATCAAAGCCGTGGTACATCACCTTAAGTGAAGAAAACTCATGATTCGCAACTATCTCGCCGGGATGTGCAAAATCACTTTCTGTATTGATTGTTTGTAAGCTGTGAGCTGCGTTCATGTTCAAAATCTCACTTTTTCCAGTTATGCATTACATTATATATTTTCGTGGAGGTTTATCTTAAATTAAGTCGCCAACTATGTATTAAAATCACCCCTTCCACTTGGGATTCTCAAAAACGAGACAGCATTGCATAGATAAACACTTGTTATACGTCGCCGATCCATTCATAAAACCAAAAATATTTGTACTTTTTATATGTGGTATTGCAATGGCAACAAATATTTTGATGCTTATTTCAGCAATGTCTGGGAGCGAAGTTATTATGCACTTTTCAGTCTTAATTTGTACCAAAAATGGGACTTTTATGAAAATTCTTGAAGTCGTATCAACATCAGGAGCTAACGTCTGACCAGTGACCCTATAACTTACATGTTTTAAATGATTTGAAACCGTGCAGCATTCTTGCTAGATTGCCCATCGAAGAAAGTTATTGATCAATCTCTCGATTGTTAGTAATTCACCTTATCGGTGGCTTGGTGGACACAAGGTTCTTCATGACGGGCTGCTTTGCAGCCCGTTTCTTTTAGTTCAAACCAAATCTACCAATACTCTTTTACTTACCTGGCTCGAGCTGGTGGACAAAGGAACTCGTTGTACTGTTTCACTAAAAGATTTAGTACTACTTGCATCGTCTTCACAAGAGTTCAATTCCTTTTGGTAAAACCGACAATACAAAGATTCAACTATGTCAGGGTAATTTATCTCCATATCTTTGGTAATCAAGGCAAGATCACCGGACTTCATGACCCTCTGACAAATGTCTTTCACCTTCTCACGACACCCTTTAGCGTTCTGAATCAAAATAGATGCACGACGTTCTACATCTTCAATTGATTCGTCCAACATTACATCCAGTGGCTTGCCAAGGATGGATACCTCGCGTGTCTCATTTACTTCATCAAGAGCACTAAACAGCAATTCAGCGTAGGTTTCATCATTGGGGTCTGTCGTTAAGTAAAATTCAGTATTAGTTAGAACCAAATCTTGAGAAGAAGCTAATTTTAGCGGTGATGTATCGATATTGAAGATCTCATCATTGCTATCAACAGTTACATCTGGGCTGTATTCTTCAGTTTTAGTTTCTAATAGTGGGGTTAGATGCTGCTCGACATGGAGTCTGAGTTTGTTCAAGGTTGAGTTATAGTGCTTGCCTTTTCGCTTATAGCCATTGAGTTTTGCAACCAAAGCTAATGCAAATTGGTCATCAAAATGTTGAGCTAAAAACTCTGCATCTCTGAAATCTAACTCATTTTTTTTATTATTAGTTAAGTTGGTATATTGAGCCAACGCGTCTTGAGGGCAGTCTGGGACTTCACAAATCAAGTCGTCATTATCTGCTACAACAGATACCTCGTCAGAACCATTAGCTGCGAAGTTAAATGCCAGCTCAAGATTATCAAATGCTTGCTCTCCAACACTAAACTTATTTCCAACTGGTACAACTGCTTTTCCGTTGACATTCCAACCATCATGCTCAAGCGATCTGAATAATGGTAAGTACTCAATTTTGACTTCAGGTGTAACCGATTCCAATTCAGACTCAAAACGATTCCGGGTCTGCATTGCTTTCTCTATTGCATCACCATCTTCTGTATTAAGGTTTAATTTGCTGAATTCAATTGCTTCTGTATCAAAAAAGCATTCCGACAGAAATCTTACTTGTTCCATCACATTATGAATATGACAGCGTGCACGATGAGAAATAAGGATTTGCTCGTTTGATAGCTCGTAACTAGAAGAAGGGTTAGCCGATGTTTCAAAGATGAACGGGAGTAAACTAGCACAGTACCTCACTTCATGTGGTGTCATGAATAATTTTACTAGCGCTAGCTTTTCTTCCGATACAACGGATTTGATATGGTTAATATCTTCCTCACTTAATGCTGAAGTTGATAACCAAATATCAAGTAAATTTTGCATACGACTACTCCATTTTGTCAGTTATAGAGTTAATGTTACAGTCCAATTTAAACCGTCTGCCCCCCTGGTTAACACAACAGTGACCCGAACCCGTAGTACTAGGACTACTAAAAAGAGCATTGGTAAAGTTACTCCGTTGTCCAAAACCAGAGTAAATAAATGATCTACCATTTAGCCTCCTCACTTCGCCTTACGCGAGTGAGTAAGGCGATTATGACGGCTTAGATGATTTGATAAATTGTTCAGCTAATCTTGCTACATCGCGGCGGTCTTCTACACCTTGGAACACAACGACAATTGGTAGTGTTAATTCGCGATTTTTATACATCAATACATCTCCAACCTTTGATTGATGCACTTCGAATTCTTCAGTGGCAAAAACATCGACAGACTTATTACCTTCTTCAAAATGCACCTCCACTTTTTTATCTTCGTAGATAGGTACTAGCTCTGCTTGAGAGTTACCGGTTACTCGGTGAATTTTTAATGCGTACATGGAATCCTCATTTACTCTTCCTGGTTACGTTGAAATCATTTAACGTCAAAGTAGGTCCGAAAAGTATCTTTTCCGTCTTATCGGGGCATTTGTCAGACATGAAGTTCTAAATAGCAGATTTCTGTATAGGCAGATAAGCGCAAAGCCCGACATCCGTTGGTCATTGTTGCATTTGCATTCAAGAAAAGTGAACAATTCCGTTTGCCATAAACACCACACGAACTGTATGGCTTCCGGTTGAACTAGTGGGCACCGCGCTGATAATTATTGTTTGGACAGTAAAGAGTGAAAGGAATGCTGCACTTTGATCTGGCGGCATGAGAGGGAGGTTCCTAGAGCACCCAAGTTAACTTTGATATTTAAATTCTGTTCATTCCTTATTACTTAGTAAAGAGACTTTCGTTCTACCCTACCAATCCAGAAATAGTAATGCCGCTCCCTAGGAGCGGCGTTATTAAAGCATGATTTTTGAATTACTTTTTACCAAGTAGGTAAGCCTGGAAAGCTTTGAGTGCATCCTGAATCTCATCCTCAGTAAATCCAGGAAGAGTTAGAGTTACCTTTGGCTTTTTCTTGCTACCACCAACTGCGTATGTAGGTTTACGCGTCTCTGTGGCAGGGACATCAAACAGAATTGGTTCGTTTGATTCTGAACTTGACGCATTACTACCTTCTGCAACTGAAGAAAGTACGGTTTTAATTGCTGATTTAAGGTACTTAATAAGTTCAGTTGGCTCAACTTTTAAGTCACCATCACTATTCCCAGATTTAGTGTTTTTAATATGGTCAGCAATAATACCTTTTAGTTCGTCTCGGTAATTGTTCCACATTTCATTGCTGCAGTTCGAGTAAGCATCCTCAACAGCCACTGCAAGTTCATGGGTCACATTCTGTGTACCAACAGCTCGCTTGTTTTGCTCTGCTGTTTTAACTTCAGATGACTCAGACACCTGAACTAAAAATGGCTTGAGTGCATTAGCAACATTCGAGAAGAAAGCTTCGTTGCAAGTATTAATATCCTTCTCAAGAAATGTATTGAGCAATTCAAACAAATCTTGCGGTAAACGAGTCAGTTTCTTTGCAATATCGAGGCTTCGAACACTCTTGAAAAGCATCTCTTCTTGTTGGAAAACATTAAAAGATGTGTACTTCTCTTGTCGGAAAACACGAACCATTTGTTGAGATTTTTGTAACAGCGAATGCTGGTTGCCCGATTGCTGGATCATGTGCGCAATTTTACGCGCTACGCTCGCAGGCATCTCATCAATCGATACAAAGTAGCGGAACTTTAGGTTCGCATCTTTACAAATGAAACGTCGACATTGACCATCAACAACTTCATCCTTCCCGTCTTCATGCGTACCTTTGATAGCAAATGCAGGAACCGCATTACCTCGAGTTAAAACAACTTGGTTATAAAGATCACCTAAAATCTCTTTGGTAACACCACCTCGACGACCATTTTCTTCAGATATTGTTGTATATGTTTCAATATCTTCAGGGGTTGAAAGCTCTTTGTATCGTAATCGATATTCTTTTCCTTCAAAGGAAATGGTAAAAAGTGCACCGTTTGCCCCTTGAGTCGAGGACATCATTTCATTGAAGCCTTTAATCCCCATTTCAGAGAAAACATCATCCAATGGTATCGATTCATCACGATTCTCAATTAATCGCTTTAAAGAGTCTAAGCGTTTCCCATGTTCCTCGAAAAACTGTTTCTTTTTGCCATCTTTTTGCTTTTCTTCAATGGTTTTAGCACTTGAGCTGTCGTGTCTAGCCATTGAACTTGCAGCACGAGATTTTAAATTATTAGAAATCATTTATTACTCCCAGCCTAACCATAGCTTGTATTCATCGTAGAACTTAGTGATTTGCTCGAGTGCAGGACTAACAGCACCACCACGTTTGCGCTCTAGCCAATGAATTGGTACGCCTTTTTCAGATGCGGTTTCATATGCTGTTGAATATTGTATTTTTGCGCTAAAACAATTCATGTTCATCATAATCTTGTTTGCGTTATCATCAATTTCTTTTGGTTGACGGCGGTTTAAAGTAATCAATGAACGTACTTCGAATAAACCACAATCATCAGGCATCATGTTCTCAGAAAGCATTTCTAAGACCGTAAAGAATGATTTGTAAGCATCAATATCTGCACTACGTCCAGTCACCGGAACAATTAAGTGTGTTGAAGCATATAGATACATAAGAGTTGTTAAATTTGTATCTGGGTTTGTATCAACAATAATTTGGTCAAAAAGAGGCTTTAAAGGTTCAATGATACAGTCTTTAAACACTGTCATTATTTGGTTTCTAACCTTATCAAGCGAATCTTGGTGTGCTTGTGATTGAGCTTCTTCTGTCAGTCCTTCTAACGTTGCTTCCGGAACGCCATACTTCGTAAAGGCTTCACAATATTGGACAACAAAAAACTTATCTACAGACAATGAAGGCAGGATAGTAATCGAACCTAGCTTATGAGGGATCATCAGTTTTTCAAGTTTTGCACGATACTCGCTTTGCTTTTCATCGCTCAAACGAACATCACGAGGTACATGAAAGTTGTCTGCCATAATTGTGGTAATAGTATCTTCTGATGAGCGGATCTCTTCATCAGATAAATGGCTTAATGTACCTTGTGGATCACCGTCTAATAAACACGTCTTTGGGCGATTCTTAAAATCAAAATGAGAATGAGTAGCTGCTGTTGCTGATGTTGTAGATTTGCCTACCCCACCTTTTCCGTTGTGAACAGAAATTACCTTACATTCAATTTCTTCACCTTTTTCTCGACGTTGTTGAAGAGATAAAATACCCAGCTCTCTAGTGATTTCAAGGCAGTCCTCATAAGTAAGCACATACGGGGCTTTGTTATAAGGCGAACTACGTTCGATTGTGAAATCTGGGTTATTATCGTTGATTTCTTTGATGGCACTAAGGACCGCAGATTCATCAACATCTAAAATTTTAGCAAGTTCTTTAGTTTTAAAGGTTGGTTTAACAACTGAGATATTATGCTTATCGCTAATTAACTGTGTTTTCTTAGCCTTAATCTTTTCTGCACTAGTAATCAAATTTGCTAGTAGCATTTTTAGTTGGTCAAGTTTGAAATTCATCTTTATTCCCTAAAGAGTGGTGGTGGACGTTTTACAGTAGATAATAGCCTTTTGCATGGACATTTGCAAAAGGTAAATCAAAACTGCAAAAGGTAATCTAAAATTACCTTGAGCAGAGTCACACTGTAGATGGTATGTTCGACTTGATATTAATTCTCAACTAGCAAGAGAGAAAAGTTTTAGGACAGATTTTGCTGATGCTTTTTTTACACCAATATCGAGGGCTGTATTAATTAAGTTACTAAGACTAGCTTCGACTTCTTGTGCCATTTCAATATCTCTTTGAGTATTCACGATGAGACCGGTTAAAGCATCTTTAAAATACTGATACCCCTGTTTATTGATGCTTGAGTAACCCAGGTAGCACTCCTTGTAAGGGTGATATTCATCCATGATTGCTTGCCATCTAGATTTAACTGAAACTAGTGCTGTTTGCTTTTGACTTTCATCCAACGCGCAATGCAATTCATCTTGCAGTTCCATAAGGTCATCTACTAACTTTTTAAAATAATACAACGTCACTTTTAACGTAGTAAGATCACTTCGTTCGTACACTTTGGTTGCGATCGCTAATAGCTCATTATTTTCAATCAGGTGATTTGTTTGTGCTCTACCAATCAATGAGTTCAATGCCGAGGTTAGATCTTTATGACTGTTTAATAATGCACATGACATGTATGCCCTACCCTTTTGATTTTGAGTAATAGGCTCATCAATAAATGCACATTTTGCTCGACCTACAAACGAATGTTCGAGCGAGTGCATTACATTATTGATTTGGTTGTTTACATAAGCATCTAACAGTGACACTGCAGATTCTTTATTCATTTCATGTAAGTCGTTCATGTACGACTTTGCTTTTACCCTACTTTCATTAATCATCGCCCTAAGCTCGATGAGGCATTGAGCTTTAAATGTTCTAAAGTCTGATGCAGTTGTTGCTAGTGGATGGTTAATAAGATCATTTAAATTACAATTTGCTAGGTCAAGCAAACCAATCTCATGGAATGCATGTGTGCGTTTAACTATTTTAAAAAAAGTACTAGTGTAATTGTCATTTAGTTGAATGATGCCTTGATTTACTAGAGATATGGCAACCAGAGGACTTTGAGATGTACGCAAGCTCTGCTTATATCTTCTTGCATACAACACTTTCTGTCCTAAGTAAAAGTCGTGTTCGTCTAACATTTTTTTCTTTTGTTCTTGATACAGACCTAGGTCTAATTCATCGATAAGTACATCTAAATTATCTGATTCAAACTCAAACATTGTTTTAGTTGTTTTTGTATCAAGTAACGGCAGTTGTTCTGTTCCAAATTCAACGCCATATAGTTCAATGTCCTTTAAGCAGCGTTCTTCCATGTTTGATTTCTGCTTTATCGCATATGGCTTAATACGTGTATTTGAATGAACAACCGAAAATGGCTTACCACCTTTTAAGACTCTTCCGGAGTTACTAGCCTTAAGCCGAACAACGCGACGTGTAAATCCCTTCTTATTCTTTACTTTAATTTCCTTAACTCGACCAACTTGACCGACCACCTGTTTTGAAACATTAGGAATTTTAGTCATTACCTTGGTACTAATTGATTTTGATAGTAGAGCTTGTTCTATTTCTTCGATTGCCTCACGACAATTGAGATAGACCTTACCAATAAAGTCGTGTTCCTGTGCATCTAGTTCTGTACTAATTTTATTTAAAACTATGTCTCGTATGTCTTTCTCGACATGCTTAATCAGTTCTGGTCTAGCTTTACCACCGACGCTTAAACCATCGATCGATAAATCAACATGGCATTTCACTTGCTCTACCTTCTCCGGAGTCTGTACCGAGAAGATATGGACTAATGGCAAGTCGTCATTATTAATAGAAAAATCACAATGAACTTTAGCTACGGCATCAATCCCATCACAACTATTTCCCATCGTGCAATTTCGGTCGGCTTCATCTATTGCTAACAAGTGACTTGGCAATGGGTAACACTCAGTAAGATCAACATTCATTTTGAAGTAATCTCGAAGTGGCATTTGTTCATTCATAGTTTTCATCATAACAACGTTGGGTAAATCACGGTCGATTTCAAATACCCCATGTAGAGATTCATACTCATCAAATAGCTTAGGGTATGCAATTCTTTCACCACGTTTTACCTTTTCCCAAATGGCTAATGGTCGATATGGCGCAGCAGCTATACCATACAAGCTCCACTGAAATGATAAAACTAAAGCGTGCTTTTCAGAAAATGATCTAATCAGTGGCTTCCCTGCTTGCGAGCGATACATTTCCAACATCCCTGCTCTAGCTTTCGAACTAAGTGTAATATCCTCTAAAATTTCTTTATAGCCAGGATGATTTTCAATATCGTCTCTCTCTAAATACGAGCGAAAATCCATTGCAGCACTTTCACTATCAATAGCGAGCTGGCTTGCGTACCAAACCATTTTTTCCAAGTAGGCTGCCTTTAAACAATTTGGCTGCATGTATACTCTATTAAAACAAACCGGGTCATAGGCTTTTGGCATGTATGCTCGCTTACTACCATCATGACCAATTCGGAAGAGATAGTCTCTCACTCGAAGTGCATTTTCAGACCCTAGAACACGCCATCTTTCCCTTTTTATGTTCTCTCTTGCTGAAGCATCATACTTTGACAGCGTACATGTAAAACAACCGTAACGGGCTGCTTTACCACCGCATGATGACCCTAGACGACCACTTCCAGTAATGAGTTCACAAACATCATTACTTCCATCTCCATAAATCTCGATAAGAACTGCCCCGTTATCGAGAAACGTGTTTATAGTTCCTTTCGTCTTAGTAATCGGGTCACGTCCACATATTTCCAAGAATGAAAAAACATCTTTAGTAGACCAATTACTGATTGGTGCAACTTGTAATTTGGACTCTCCTTGATCTAACTGATGCATCAGTTCGGAATATCGATTATCTAAGTTCCTCTTCTTAATATTTTGACTTCTCTTAGCTGATTCATCTTTACGGCTTCCTAAAGCTAATATAATCGGACTGGATTTATATCTTTCATTTTGAAGGTTCTGAATGATGTTTTTCTCATATTGATTTGAAGGTTCAACTTTGAGTATTACTGTACAATCAGACGAGCGTGTCGGTGACGGGATAATCTTAGATGCACTAGCCCAGCGGATGAAATATTCATCTAATAATTTTGGTCGAACAAATTTGAATAAAACATTAACGCCAATTTTTTTTGCGTAAGCAATTAGCTTCTCACTTGCATATCTTGAAAACATAACCATAGGTAGCGATTCAACACCTGTATCTACGCAGTTCACAAGTAATGGTCTTTCTTTCTCAATCAAGCCTAACTTAATAGAGCGACGGTATGCTTCAATTATAATTGCAAATGTAGTGAAACTATCTTTCCCCATTGATAATGCAGAACGGTACATAGGCTTGCTTGCATGATTTAATGTTTTCATTGTACCTGAAACCAATTCTTCAAATTGATCGTACAGTGCATAGTGATGTTCCAAAACTTCGCTGTTTACTGTTTTGATGATCTCCGAACTATCAATCGCTTTCGCTAAGTTAAATAAGTCTTTCATTCAGTGCATCCTAAATCGAACTTTCATTTAAGATAAAATGAGCAATTTACATCGTTCAAAGAATTAGGTCTTATTGGTAGATTTATTTCCTCGCTCTACATTGATGAGAATACCTCCCTATATCCTGAGATATTAACGCCGTTCTCATTGAGAATGGCGACCTACGGCTGACTCCTTCGCGATGTTCTCATTGAGAATAGCGACCTACGCCCTGACACCTTATCGATGTTCTCATTGAGAATAGCGACCTACATCCTGACACCTTAACGATGTTCTCATTGAGATTGGCGACCTACATCCTGACAACATCCCGATATTCTCATTGAGAATAGCGACCTACATCCTGACAACATCCCGAAATTCTCATTGAGAATAGCGACCTACGTCCTGGCGCCTTCACGATGTTCTCATTGAGAATAGCGAGCTACGACCTGACGCCTTCGCGATATTCTCATCGAGAATGGCGACCTCTGTCTTGACACCATCGCGATGTTCTCATTGAGAGTAGCGTTCTCCGTCCTGACACCTTCGCGATGAACACGTTAAGAATTAGTAGCTGTGAAAACCACAAAATTTAGAAATATGAGATGGAAAGAAACTTGAATAGAAGCGTAGTTTTTCTTATCGGCTGATTTTACCAGCACTTATAGAACCATAACTTATAGATTTAATGCTCAATCAGTCAGGAGTAAATCATGAATAGTGAACCCTTAATTATCACCGAGCAAAAATCACCATGTGGAGAAGACTTAGAGTTAACTCTGATTGTTGGAAAAGAAGGCATTTCTGATTCAGTAGATGTTTACGAAGGGGCGATGTTTTACCAAGAGTGGGCAGAGCATTTCTCAGTTGAAAAAGACAGTAAAGAACTCGATGAGAGCCTTAAAATGCAAAGGGATATAATCCCGTCCAGGATATCCAAATTAAAAAAGACATTCAGTGAAAGAACAAACACGAGCTTTCCTTCAATCAGTATTTTTGTAACAAAGGTCGAGGTAATTGAAACCATAGCCATTGGAAATAAGACTGTAGTGCGTGTATTGATCAGAGCAGATACAGGGCGCTTCATAACTGATGGTCAACATCGAACGGTCAACACAAAGATTCAATTGTTTGAGCTTAACCGCACTGACCTCAGTAATCATACTATTGGAATGAAACTTTGCGTAACCAACACAGAGTCCATTTATGATGCTAGAGAAATCATAGAACAGCAATTCAGTGACTTTAATGGTAGAAGTCTAAAACCGAATTCTAGTGTAAACAAATTCTATGACACATCATCAAACCTTGGTCGTTTAATGAAAGATATTGTTACTTCTGAAATTGAGGGCGTCGGACAAATTAAAGATGTAGTAGCTGTACAGGGAAATCTAAAGTCTGGGAAAGTGTATACATTTGATCAGTTAAGAAACTTCGTCTTTAAGGCTATTGGGAAAACGGAGACAGAAATTGAAAAGCTTCTTAAGGATGACCCAGAAAGCCGAGCAATTTTTACAGATGGAGTTCGAAAAGTAATAAATGGAACATTCAAACATTTGCCATTTCGACTAATGCACGAGCCTAATTGGAAAAAGAAGAAAGATGAAATGCTTTTCACTAAAGCAATCTTCTGTGAAGGGCTTGCGATGGCAGCAAATTGTTACTCGACGCAATGTGCAACTCAAAACACACCAATCAATTGGGATATTTTTTCAGGTATCGAAGATGTACTACCAATATGTGACAAAGCTGACCCATTGTGGAAAGAAACGGGGGTAACAATCCACAAACAGTCTGATGGAAAGACGAATGTAACTATCAATAAGAACGGTGGTTCACGGAAGATAGCACTTATCATTTGTAACGCATTAGATATTAAGCCATCACTTTCTTTAACGCTTTAAGGCAATTATATGGAAAAACTACCACTGTATGACACCAGATGTCCTTCAATGCAAATCAAGTTAAGGTCCGGACTGCGTATTTTCTTAGAGCAATCAGATGCTACAGAGTTGTTGATAATTTCCATTGACCCAATGTTTCTGAGTAATTTGCGTGCGTATATAGCAAGAGAAGACATGTTAGAAATTGCGGAATTTCAGAAAGTTGAAATCAATAAACTTCTAGCTATGTGGGAAAGCGAAAGTTACGAATGGGAAGAGGAAGCCATCTATAAAATCGATGAAGGGTATATCGCGTTGATTAAAAAACATGAAAGAGGACGGCGGCAATCAAAACTCTAATTGCCTAGTCCTACACTGACGTATTATCACAATCTAAATAAAACAGGTTCTAAAAATGACTACTGAAACTATTAAGCTGGAAAAAGTACAATCCATAATTGGTAGCTTGTTTAAAACATCATGTTTAGCTCAAATTGACACTGCAAAACTAACAATTCGTCGTTGCTTTCAAGCTTATAATTTCATACTCAAGTTTGGTCAATCAAACTTTGGATATGTAAAGAAAGGAGCCGTTCAACTGGCTGAAACTGAATCTGAAGAGTTGAATGCACTTTTCGTAAAGGAAGACTCATTAATCCAGGGAAGGAAGACTGATAAGCTGATACTTCATCATCTGTGCGATCTTGAGGAAGCACATAAGTTTGCTCATGTAATTTCAAAGGTAGCAATTCAAAAACACAATGAGCAATTAGGGAACAACATGAATTCTCATTCTCCAAAATTAGCTAAGTTGAAAAAATCGCGGCGTTCATTGTTAAAGTCTGTTGGCATATCAACAGATACAGAATTGATGAGTCATCAAGCAGAAACAGTAACAGAGAGAATTGCTACAACACCACAGGCTAAAGCATTTATCACAACTCCCAAGAGCCTACCGATTCTATGTAAAGAGGTTAGGGCGGCACAGCTCGATGGAATTAAACAATTTGCAAGAACTAATACCGATTTCAATTCAAACGAAGTACTAGAACGGATTATTGTTGCTGGTGGCTATGTAAACATGGATGAAGAAACATATCGTCATATTTACAAAAGACTGAATGGTAATCTTAGAGGTTACAAACCTATCAAAGAAATGATTAAAGCATCATCGCCGCTCATTTTTGGCTGTTCCCATACAACGCGAAAGCTTTTTGAAGAGATTGGAGTTCTTACCGACAAGCAATTGCTAACGAAGCACCCTCAAGGTCATTTATGGGACATTTTAGGGTATGTGCATCAAAAACCATTTATTAAGAGTGAACAATGCATTTTAGAACTTTTTGACGATATAAAGGTGGCTGTAGAAAAGGGTAGGGGAGAAAAATATAAGTTAAACATGGATTTCGATTCTAAGAATCATCTTTCAAAGTTACTAGACAAGTCAGCCGCGTATAACTTTGACCCAAGATACTTACGTGAATTAAGCAGTAAGCTAGAACGAGTATCTTAGATGCATCGTTAACTTTCGTTAGTAACCTCCCCTTTGACTGTGGGAGGTTTTTTTATAGAGGTTGATTGATAGTCACAATCAATCCATTATCAAAAAGGTGTTCTAGTACCGCATCTTGTTCGAAACTTGAATTTGCGAAATAAGGCTTTGAAATAACTCGAGACTCACTCTCATCAATCAAATCCTTTAGAACACTTTTCGCTTTTGAAATCAATTCATCTTCAAAAAATAGATTGTATAACTTAGCCCCTTGCTCATAGATCGCAATCGCGGCACATTCATCAAAGCCATCAGAATTTTGACTAATTCCTTTTGCCTCAAGCTCTTGAATGAATAATAGAGCACCTGGTTCAAAACACTTAGAAAACACCGCGTTACGATAGTCGGTATTAGATTGCAATTTATCATCAATGGTCGACTCAGTTGGTTCTATAAATATCAAATCACTATTAAGCATAATTTTCAGGGCAGCGTTAGTAAGGTCTGCCTCTACATCGTTTACAAAATTCATCGGACGAACTAGAAACCCTTTCATACTTAAAACCATTTACAGCAATAACATGTATAGAATAATGCAGGTTAAAAATTTTTTTGGAAGTGCTGTATAGCTAAATTCGAATTTTTTTCTTATCGGCAGTTTTGCTCCACGTAGTAAACAACAAAACAAACATAATTGGATAGTCCACTTAGTAACTTTGGAGATTCCGATTATGACTACGCAAACAAACCGCGATCAATTCATTCAAAATAATGCAGACAAAATGTCAGCTCAAGAAATGGCTACGATGCTTGGAATACAGAAAGCTTCACTTATCGCACATGCTCGCAAAAAAGGAATTGAACTAGTCAAGGAAAACTCACTTAAACAAAATGTTAATAAACGCTCTCAAGAAGAAATAGATTTATTCATTCGAAAAATTCACTCTATGTCTGTAAAACGTACTGCAACAGAAATAGCTGAAGACTTAGACATCAGCAAAGGTTACGTTTTGAGCCTCGCGAAACGCAATAAGATAGAGCTGACCTTTAATAACCTGATTGCCGAGATTAAAAAACTCGCAACAGAGAATAAGTCAGCACAAGAAGTGGCATCAATTGTCAATCTATCTACCAGCCATATTTATAAACTCGCCCAAATATACAAAATCAGCTTTAAACGAAATTCAATAGCAGAACTAAAGTGGGATACACAACAAGCTGTACAGCTCTACTTAGTACAGAAAAAGCCCTTCAATAAAGTATTAGAAACATTTGGTTTAGAAAAGGCGTCTAAAGATGTCCGTGAATTTGTACGATCGGATTTATATAACGGCGTCTTCAATACGGTGTTTAACTAGCTGTTGTAAGTGGTAAAGCTCGAACACGAAGTTATATCACCGATAGCGATAACCTAGAACCAGTAAAGCGGGGAATCGAAGTATGACTAAAGATATTTATCTAACAATCAAACGCTCTGGCAAGAAGGTGAACCTTTGTTCTTTTAACTGGTGGTTCAAATTTTTGTTCGTACTACTGACGATCTTGGTCAGTACAGCTATGACTTTGTTGGTTATAGAGAAACGGCAACTCTCATAGCTAAGGGCAAAGTAACTATCTACGTAAGCTCAGAACCGCAGGAATGCGTTGCTAAAGCATCCTCTTCTATACTCGGTTGCATTCCCTTTGGGCGTCGTGTGGCACTAAAAGCCGCAATGAAAAAAATTCGAGAAGGGAAAGGCGAAGATCTCGACTGGTTTGAAAAGATTGAATTTTACATGAAAGAGTCACCGAGTGCGTGGCCTAAGTCTGGGTTGAGAATTTAGTAGTTTTATTCGATGCTCTCCCGCTGGTGGGGCATCCGATAAGTCCACTAATCCGATGGAAAGACATAACTCAGGCATCAGGAGTTATAATGAGTGATTTCATAGATACTATTGAAACAGAACGGCATAAACTTACAATTGTGCTATCAGATGATTTAAACCCTGAGAGAGCAATAGACATATTAGAGTCGTACAAAGATGAAATTCTGCTCTGTTAGATAAATGGGTGAGGGTAGTGCTTACAATGCGTGACGTTGTCACAATCTAAGGGATTAAGAGTCATGCTTCAAAGACGTTACAAGTTTTAGGTTGGCATCCAAATATTACAGCAGGTATACCGTGCTTGGCTGACCATAAATACAGTTTAAGCAAAGTTGAACCGATTTTGAGTTTAAAAAAAATCCTGATGGCAAAAAAGCCTTCGAGGGAGTTCATTTCTTCGGCATAGGTAAAACAGAGAAACGGATCAAGCATCCATTTCACCCTTTAACAATTGATGCCAACCGTGCTAACGCGCTATAGGGTAACAAAGCAGAAACAATAGACCTGGTACAAAGATAGACATTCTGCTGGAAGAACAATTAGCCCCTCCACCGGCAGCAAGAATTTCATTTGTTTCTGTTTCAATGGACTATGATATTGAATTAGTGAAGGACTTCTATCTTAACAAGATTGACCTTCTTAACTACCTCATAGCAACTTCACACATAAATGATGTGTTACCCAAAATATTGAAAACACAGAACTATCATAACCAAGTTTTATCAGATAAATAGCGCAGCGCATTGTGCGAGCTAAGTTAAGTTCATTGAACTCGTATCACTGGTCGAAAATATCACATAATATAATTCATAAACTGCATGATTTGAATTTAATTAATTACCGGGCAATAGAATCAATTAATTATTTTGACAAAAGAAAGATCGTACATTCAAAATTAATACAACATTCAATCAAATGTCTAATATATTGATTTATTAAGTATTGATGCATTAGTCCTAGTTAAAATATAGTGAATTAAACAAGAAAGGTAATAAAAATGAACTTAGAAAAATCACTTAAGTTGATTAAGGATTCGTATTCTTTAAAGTTAGAACTAATCAAACAAATCAATTGTAAACCCTTGAATAGTAGGGTAAAAAAGGCGGCTGAATTAATAAATACACCAATAGGCGAGTGTTTTAAGAATGCATTATCTTTAGCAATCCTTCTAGATGATAGTGAAACTTGTGACATTAAGGTAATTGTCGGGGTAGCTGAAATTATTCCTGGCTTTGTAGAAGGGCATGGATGGATTAAATTAAATAATGAGCATTTTGATCCAACATTGGAATTAAATGGAACCACCAATTCAGAAAATACTTACTATGGTGTTTTGAAAGAATTTACCGTTGAAGAAGCCCTAGAATATGCCTCAGATAATCATAATCTACCACCATACTTCCCCAAAGCATTGCCTGATTGCATGTTCACAAGACCAAGTTATCCATCATCGATATCGCACCATGCGTTCATGAATAAATAATTTTATTGGCTAACTAGCTAAACTGGTTAGCCAATCAGTAGTCGCTTGGAAACGAATACATTAAACCGTTGTAAAATGTTAGATCTGGTTTGTTAATGACCTGGCATAATTTTTCACGAAGTGGAAAATTATGTCAGGTCACACAGGGGGGCGGGGATGTATTCCCCGCTCGCGAAGCGATACTTGATGATTTTTCATATTAAAAAAATCTAAATCTGAATCTCTTACTTAAATACTTACCTTTAGATCTAATTAAGTATATAGATCTTAAATAAATACTTTACTTAATGGACAATCTAAACTTTTTAAATCAATTACTTAGCATCTGGAAAAGATCAACGATCTCATAAAAACTGCACATTAAAGATCTTTGGGCACATATAAAGTTCTAAGAAAAGCAAAATAAACTCACAAAAAGTCCAGAATAAAGATCCTTTACCTCAGATAAAATACCCCAGTAAAGATCAACTACCACACAAAAAGTACATAAAATGAAGCCTTCGTAAAGTGACCCAACTTGCAGCTTGTCTGTTTAGGAATTACGATCAAGATCTGTAAATTGTCTTTGATCGTTGATTTTTCATTGTAAAGCGAAATCGCATCAGTTAAATTGTCTCTGTTTCTGGGGCTTTTAGACCAGATTAGCGAATTGACATTACAAAAAGTGCCTTGTTGCTCAATTTTTTTTCACTAAAAAGCGAAATCACACAACAAAAAGTGAAGTTCACTTGGTTTAGGTTTTCACATGGAAGATTCATCAGATTACTCTCAAAACAACTATTTCGAATTAGTTGATAACGATCATCATGATGTAGTTTTACGTGATGTTAATCACCCTCAGATCCAAACGCATTACAACAGTAACCAGTTTCCGGCTAAGTTTCTCAATCCAAGAGTTTCGTTCTCACCTGGCGACAACCCCATCGATATCGTCGATCAAAACAAACTCAGACAATACGATCATAACTTCAGAAAAGATCTTTCTGATGATATCTATCGAGTATCTAACGAGTTATTAGAACTCTTTATTATCCAGCTAAAGCCAAACTCCTGGCGTTTGTTAGAAATGATCTTCATGCGATTAGATAAACTCTATTCCAAGGAAATCTTTGCAAGCCTTAAAATGCAGGAGGCTCTGTTACGCAATCAGAAGTACATTGAACCTGAGCTAAGGACTGTAAAGATCTCAGCTCAAGAGTTTGCAGAGCATTTTGGTTTGAACCGAAATCATGCTGGTAAACAGTTCACCGTCGATGCCGTAGAATTAGAAGATGCTAAAATCAAGATACCTGCGCTTGATCCCAATGCGCCACCCAAGCGTGTTCGTGTAATTGATACTACTGAGTTCAATGTCAAAGGAGTGGGTCGTAGTACTGTTGTTAACCAGTTCACCGAAGTAGATGAATTGATTGTTTACAAGAACAACAAGAAGAAACCTACTGTCCGTTCATGTAATTATATCAAGTTCACTCTCTCTGAAAGTCTCGCTAATACGATGTTTTTATTAGCTGAGCGTTATACTCGGATCGATTCTAAGGTAACTAGGTATCTAAGCCCTAAATCCCATAAGCTATATACCATGATGCGCATCATAATGGATAGTTCCAAGCTCCGTACAGGTCAGTACTCTAAGCAGGAATGGGAATTCACACATACTTTGCAAGAGTGGAATCACATCCTTGATACGAGTCATAATCGTATGAGCTTGCTGATTAAATCTTTCAAATACCATGAAGAGATCTCTAGCTCTACCGAGATTTATGCTCTTGCATTTCCTGACCCTACGTCTCGCTCTGGGAAAACCTATGAGCGCTTCTCCGTTAAGTTTCATTTACTTAATGCTGAACGTAATATTTCACATGTTAAGGACAAACCCTCACGCGGTAAGCTCCCATTTAAAGGTTCTAAACAAAAGGTCGATGGTAGTCCTGAGCAGTTAGCGTGGGCGCGTGCAACAGTCGATATGCTGATTAAATATAAACTCGAATGTGAGATTTTTGCTAACAACTCTCGTAAACAATACAAGTTTCCTAAAGCTGACCTCAATCGCTTGATGGAATGCCTTGAAATAGTTGGTGAAAAATTGGAAGACTATGAACGAGATGACATTCTCATTGATCTTTAGTTACTTTAAGCCAGTTTTTAACTGGCTTTTTTGATCCTTTCAACCCTCGCAAAAAAGCAAAATTACCTCACAAAAGTTATCTTATTCATAATCGGCAAGTCTGATGTCGTGTGTCATATTGTTGTCTGTTGAGCGAATGTTGCTTTAATTCTAACCAAAAGCGAAATTGTCTTTCATAAATTCAACGTCTGTGTCTCTACCATGCGAACTTCTCCTTACTTTTTCTGTCTTCATTTTGCTTTTGCTACAACAACGTCAGTAACTAAGTTCGAAGCAGTACATTGTTTCTGAAAGGGGAGGGTATTGAGTTGGAACACTCAACTTGATCATTGTTGAAGTCGCCTAAATTACTATATCGCTCCATGCGTCCACTGAGACTGCTCTATTATATTTTGAAGGGTAAGATGAGGCTTGAGCTGATTATACCCAACCATGAGCCTATGGCTTTCAATTTGAGGTATGTCTATGTTTCCGTATGTTTTAAATCTAAACCTTTTAGTATCTTTTGTGCTATGTTTGTTGAAAGTTCCAGCTTTGATTTGTTTATCCTTTCTTAATCATCCGCATCAACCGTCTGTCCCCTATGAGAGTTAGTCAACCACAAAAGAGTGCATTGCTTGAGCTTCATTTAAATGAGCTGCATTCGGGGATTGGAAGCCATATTTTGAGTCAAACCCTCTATGGACGTTCTATCTCGAAACTTCCTTCTAAGATTGAGTACAATAACTTTTTTGTCGGTCTTAACACCTTGATAAAACATGGTCTTGTAGAAAAGTTAACGAATAAAAACCGGAGTCTTTATCAAAATTTGAGTTCACAAGTGATTGCATGGCGGCTCACTTCTGCCGGTAGGCAATATGCGGAAGCGCTTCACTCAAAGTTAAATTGTCCTAAGCGTGGCTATACAAAAGCAAAATTACCTCTTAAAAAAAAGTAGACCGCATTGCGGTCTACTTCCTTTACATCTCTAGTCCTGTTTTGAACCGAGACTCTATTTCTAACGCTGAGTCTGCAATTGCTCTCCTTGTAGCATCGTTAGTTAAACTATGCTTTATGTTTGAGCTTAAACTCCCTTCCAGTTCTGCAATAACTTTTTTGGGGTTTAACCCAATCATCAATTTTGAATGGATACTGTCCCCATGCTGCATTGTTTCAGAGAGTACATTTGTATAGAAGATTGTTGACGAGAATAAATCATCTGTCGCCTGTTCAAATGCTGGGTAGGCTTGAGGGTTGTTTCTATACTCATCTAAAAAGCTTATAACAGGCTTTATCAGGAATGAAGTTGACTCAGCAAGGTCATGAATTGATGTATGTTTAGTATTTGGTAAACCTGTATTTCGAATCGATAGTGCGTCAAGTTTAAGTGACTCCCAAGCACTATCATTGAGTTCCTTTGCTGCTGTGGTAAGTGCTACTGCATCGGTGATGCTGGCGATTGTTAGACGCTGTGAGAAGCCGGAATATAGGTCATAGTGCATCTCTCGCGCTTGTTGGTAGTCGATGTGGTCTGAAGTAAACAGGTGTGAGAAGTTAGCATTGTTAAATGCCCCTGGTGAGTTCAATGCAAAGTTGTACCCGATTTCTTGTAATAGGGAATATGTAGCAGAAATTTCTAATCTCTCTTGTAGGTTAACTTCACTAACAAGACCTTGGTCCACTAAGTCTCCACTGTACTGTTCGTAGCCTAAGCCATCTTGATCGGCTAAAGGTACTTTCATATTTGCTAAGTGACTAACACCGATATAAATAGGCTTATCTTGTGTTTTGAGCGGTAACTCGGCTACAGAACGTGTTTGGTTTGCCTTGATAGTATGTTCGACATATTGGGCAATTTGGCTTGGGAATTTCTCTAGATGATGCTCTTGTACTTTTGCTACAACTTCAGGGTCTTGTGAGAATTCATGTTCAATCTGCTTTTCGAAGTTATCAAATGCAGTGTCAAAATTCATAGTCATTTCATCAGGGTTGGTTATGTACACTGCTTCAACACCAGGCATCAAACCATTTATTAGAACTGGTTTAACCCTAGAATCTCTATATGCCATTTTTGCAGAGTCCCAATCTGTTATCTTTCTAAAGTTATTACCTTTGAGCTGTTTAGTTTCGTCCTGCATAATGAGCATGGCATTAACAAAATCTTCTTTGTGTTGAACACGACTTACTTTTGAACTCGGAATTGCACTTTCTACTTCTTTGGTATGATGAGTATTCATATAACCGATTGAACCAGCAACCAAACCTGCGATGCTGAGTCCGGTAGTCAAATATTTGCGTAACTTCTCTGATTTTTCATTTCCTTTTGGGATATCAACAACAGAGTTGTTTAATCGATACGCTAGATCCTTTCCTGTTATCTTCGCCATAGTTAGAACACCTTTTGACCTGCAGTCATGCCAAGCTCGATTTCAGAAACAATGATGCCATCAGATTCTTTTGTATTGGGATTCATCCAGCAAAAGCAAATGTCATCAATTTGTAACTCATTTAGTTCGAGTAATAGAGAATGTTCATTTGATAACTGTAGAACTGCAATTAATTGATTCTTCAGTTTCGATTTAATGAATAGTCCAAGTTTTGAGCCTCTTTTCTCTTTTACAAGAAAGTTAACTTTTTCAATTTCATTTGGAGCATCACCGAGTAGAATTGTTATTTGATTCTGAGGGTTAGATGCAAGCCCGTAATCCCGTATTAATACTGGTTTTCCCATGATTTATCCTTCGAATGCATTTCATTGAAGCCAAGCAGTGGCATTTGAACCCTACCCATTTGATGTTCATAGTATAAAACATAGTCAATTAATGGAATCACATATAAACCATATTGACCAAAAATAAAATGTAGGTTTTGTTTTTTATACACATCATGAGTTGATATCAAATTCACCAATTTTACGAAATGAATAGAATTTGATAGTTATGCAGCTATAGCCATCAGGCAAAAAGCGAATCTACACCACAAAGAATCAATAGGGGTGTGGGCTGAAAAGCAAATTGCCCTCAATAAAAGTAATCTAGAGTCACCTACTGAATTAAATATTTATGAGGTTGTTTCGCTTTTCAGGCTCGGTTTCGATAAACGTATCGCACTTTATCTGTGATAATTTTGCTTTTCCACGATTCTAAGTTGATAGGTGTTGATTGTTTAGTCAATCTCTGACTGTGAGATCATGACGAGATATCGAACAGATGGGGCGTCAGCCTTTTAATGAGATAATTTTGCTTTTTATCATATGAGGTAGATCTGAAAAGAGGGGCTGTCATGACTTTGCCTATCATGAACTCGGCGGAACACTTATAGTTTATGTGAGATTAAATCGCTTTTTATCAGAATAACTCTTTTTGCAACTTCAAATCCTACTTTATGTGGTTGGATTTTGCTTTTGGTTCCTTGAACCACACAGCTTGCCCTACTTTATGTGTGATAATTTTGCTTTTCCACCAGCCAACGACAGCTAGCTAGGACTTTTTATGTGTTCAATTTGCTTTTGTGGGTGAGGGGATATAGTTAAAGAGGCAATATTTTAAACTTTTTATGTTGTAATTTTGCTTTTTCACACATTGACAGGCTAAAGAACTAACATCATTCATCACTGGCAGGTGAGTTTTTGTGTGATAATTTTGCTTTTTCACGCGCAGCAACAATCTCTCTCCACTTTATCTGTGATTAATTTGCTTTTTCACACCTAATCTTACTACTACTATTTAACTGCCCCCTTTTATGTGTCCCTTTTGCTTTCTCGTCATCTTGATTTGGTTCAGCAGCAAATGAAAAGCAAAATCACATCACATTAAGTGATAATTTCAACTTTTCACAATACTACAAACCTTTTCCCTTATCGGCACATTTACTACGCAAAAGCAATTTCAGCACAGATAAAATGACTTTGAATACATAGTTCATTGCGAGGTAGATAGAATGAATCTCGAAGTAAGACTTGAGCAAATCAACCTGCTACGTAAAGCGGCACTGAATAATCCAGAGTTTGTTGAGGCAGCATTAGACCATCAACAAGAAATCGTGAGAACGGCAGTGTCCGTTGATGCTGAAAGTCGGAAAAAAGGAATCCAGCAAGTGTTACGTCCCTTTGCGCAAATTTATAGCTCCTGGGAAAGTAGTACCGCTGATTAATTCAAATCCTTATGGGAGAGTTTTCAAATGGCTAAAACACACTTGAAGGTTCCTGGTGTTGATGCGCGTGATAGTGGTCAAACTCAATTCGAATTTACACACCAAACAGCATGTGGGTTTGTAAGGGAGCAAGTCACAACAAATAAAGATAGTGTAGATTGCTTTTATTGCTTGCGTTCTGAAGAGATGAAGCACCTCTTTCAGTTAAACAAAACCGTTTCAGACAGTTAAGGGGACTACTAAAGTCAGGGTTTTCGAACTATGTTAACTAACTGATTTACCGTCCTTAACGCAAATAGCCGATTAAGAACATTTTCTTCAAATTTTCTAGTATATTCAATTACTGTAATTTACAATAATTGATATGGAAGTAGTGCAATCAACAGTAATTTTGAATAATTGGTGAAATGATGAGAAATGATCCTTGGCATTATCCACGAACTGAGTTAGCCACACATATTGTCGGTGGCATGTATCGTAACCTACTTGATCGAGTGTCAATCTTCGCGCACCGGAAGCGTGGAAAAACTCAGTTCATTAAACGTGACATTATCCCGTTGTGTCGTGAGCATGGGATTCTGCCAATCTACATCGATTTTTGGATGGATAAACGCAACCCTGAATTGTGTTTTATTGAGTCTGTTCGATTAGCTCTTTCCGACAACCAGTCTTTCCTTAAAAAACTCCAAGCAAAAATTGGCAAGATGACATTCGACGCTCTAGGTCAAAAATTGGAAGTTGATATTAATAAGACTGATGAACAAAATAAGCTTCACTCAGGCTTAATAACGGTTTTCCACGAACTAAACAGCTTGAAGACACCGGTTTTATTGCTGCTTGACGAAGTACAGCATCTAGCTAGTCGTCCTGAATTTGATGTCTTTACTGCAGCTTTACGCAGCTTTGTCGTGAACCGAGAAGATTCTCTAGTGAAGTGCATCTTCACCGGGTCTTCACAAGAGGGATTGAATCAGCTCTTTAAAGATTCCAAAGCACCGTTTTACAATTCTGCTCAGACACAGAAGTTCGCTGAATTGGATATGGACTTCGTACAGTTTGAACTAAATACCTTTGCGGAAGTAACCGGAGGTAAAGTTCTTGACGCTGACAAGGCTTTAGAAATCCTTATTAAACAAAACCGTGCCCCTGCACGATTCGTAGAAATGCTACGAGGAATGGCATTGAATAAGGTGTATGACTTGGAGGTTGGGTTTAAGGAATTCGACAATGAGATCCAAGAATCTCAAACACCATTCAAAGCGATGTATGGTCAACTTAGACCCATTGACATTGCAATTTTAAAACTAGTAGCCACAAATGAAAGTAGTGGATTGTACACCCCAACAGGGCTGAATAAAGTAGCTGCAATTATGGAAGTCGAACCCTCAGACATTACTAAAAGTGCAGTCCAATATTCTGTTAAGTTGCTAAAGCAATTGGAGATTATTTATAGTCCGGCTCGTGGAAAACTTGCATTTGAAAACTTGGACTTTAAAGATTATCTACTTGAGATCTAACATAAATGAATGGCTCCTTTAAGGAGCCATTCTATTTCACCAGAATCCACTTCCATCCAGTATCGACTACTGGCATTTCTGTAATTTACCCCCTGCATTGTTGCTTCAAGTAAGCAGAGTTAGAAATATTTTATAAATATACACATCGCCTAAGCCATTTTACTAATTACCTATAGGGTGTATAGTGCATATAATTAAATGCAACTGATAACCTATTGGGGGTTGTTTGATATGAATCCAATGTTAGATACAGAAATGACGCTAATCCTTTTCGTTAACGAACGTAACCCGTCGTTCGGGAATGAGTTTGCAGATAACCAGCTAGCGCTGACTATTTCAAAGCTGATGGAATTAAGGCTAACAGATGCGCGAAGTAAAGGACGACATGGCTGGTGGAACCAGGATGTGTGTTCACACTACGATCTTGTCCAGATGTTGAACCGCTCCCTGATAGAAAATGACTATGTCAGTACTATCAACTTCTCTAGCATGGTCGCTGTAAGAGAAGCTTATGAAAGGCAAGATAGTAGTGTTGATTGGTTGACTATCGTTCCGCGCTGTGGAGAGCAGTTTGCTGATGACCAACTAAGAAAATGGGTTGAGGTTTCTATAGCAAGAAAGCTTACATATAGTCGATTGTTAGGCAAGCACGGCTGGTGGGATAACGATCTATGCTCACTTACCCGATTGATGGAATTGAAAGATAAGGCGCACTCAAAGAACAATTATCTCAGTTTAATAATTTATACAGGCATGATATTGCTTCGACAAGCTGGCGTTCAAGATAGCTCCAAACCTACTACAGAAAGTATTCTTTAAATGTGCTTAGTACATTTATGAATATAGATAGATGTTAATAATTTTCCGAATACGAAATAAGTAATAATCTTCTTATTGGCTGATTTTATCCTTTAAAACAATAAAAAATCCGTATCGTATGAGCTTTGATTGTTTGATTATGAAACTAAGGATGGATTGTATGAAGTTTGCTGATATCAAGGTTAGGAGTGAAACTTGGAAGCGATATTGAATGAACACTTAATGGTGCTTTTAGCATCACTTACATTTGGATTCGTATTTTTACCTTGGGTAGTTTATACGTCTTCACTTTGTAATGAAGATGGGTATGAATATATAGACATGTTTAGTGCTCCTAGCTCTGAACTAAACTTCACTCATTCTTTTACACAAACGATGAAAGTGACCAACTCGGAACTGGTTAAAAGTCGATTAGTGCTCGCGTGGCTATTCTTTAGTCTAAGTCTTATTGTTGGTGCTTTATCTATTTACATTTGGCATGAATACGCGATTCAAGGAAATTATTACTCGATCACCTTTTACAGTGTTGTGTATGTAACCTTGGTCTTATTTAACTGTTTTTGGTTTAGCAAGCTTGGAAAGGCGCGTTCACGTTTAGAGCTATTTCAGCCACTTGATCATGATGAATACCTTTCCTTGATCATGTTTGTTTCGAACTCTCGCTATACCGATCAGTTAACAACAATGGTGGATAACAACCCTAAAGATGACTTGCTTTTGATTGATTACCACAACTTAAGGTACAGAGAACGCTTACTTGCTGAATCTGAGTCTAAGACTCATACGAATAGTGATAGAAAGCTGAAACACTTAAATTTGGTAAAAGGCTAGGAGCACTTAAACATGAAAATGATGGTACTTTCTGATGGGGTTGTGTTTACTCCTGAATCAAAACTGCAACTGCTTGCGCTCTGGTTTTTATCTCGATTTATAGGCAATTATCAGAAAACTCATAATGCTGATTCATACCCACAACTAAGACGTTTGAAGGTTTACTTTAAGCCATCATAATCACATTGTGATTTTGTGGTTGTACTTAGAAGGGCTTCAATGCCCTTTTTTCTTATCTAGTGTTTTATGTGATGTATCGATACTGAAATAAGCCATCATACTAATAGGCACATTAGAGAGGTACATAAATATGGATAGTTGTTCAGTATATTTAACTTTGTTGAAGGTTGACTTAGAGCGAGTTAGGAATATCGAAGAACTTGAAGAATTGTTTGAGTTCGAAACCCAAGAAGAACAATTGCTCAATAGCAATGGAGACAACATACACCTCTTAGTTCTTCAGTTTTATGATGTAGACGAAGCAATCTTGGGGTTCGAAGCTCAGCTAATTAAACACAGAGTTGCCTTCTCAAAGCGTTGGGATGGTGTCCAATACTCATTTGTTGGTGGAGAGCTGCACGTCCGTTTTGATTCGGATGGTAATCACCAGGAATATACATTTTGTTCAGATGAAAAAGTATCACTTAAGATGCTAATACATGCCAAAAGTGAAGGGCGGCTAGATCAACTCGTTAATGAACTTCAAGAACAGTACTACATCCCAAGTTGGCAAGACGCATTCGCCATTTCAAAAGCAATTTAGCCTCAGATAAAGTGTTGCTCGATATTTGCAGCACTTTTTTGATTTGGGTTTTCTTTCCTCCGTACCTCTCCAATCTAGGGAACCAGCGTCATTTAAGTAATCATGTCAGAAAAATGATTCGATATGAGCAGTTTAAAGCTTTGTTCGCGGTGCCACTGCTCTTGGTGCTTTTGATATCAATGCACTCAACTGGATTATTGGAACAGCCTCATTTTCTAATTTTGGGCTTCTCCTGACTCTCTTATGCGGTCTTACTAACTTACTTATGCATCTTCACTGTATGTGTAATGCGTAAACTTAATTTAGTCACATAGTGACCCAACCAAACAGACATAAATTTACACATTAGTTGTAGATTTTAAGGGGAATGCTTGTCATGAAAATTACACCTGAGCCTAAGTATAAAACCTTATATTCTGAACTCCGAAAAGAGCACGAAGCGCTAAAGGTTTAGTGTGACTTGCTTCGAGATAAGGTTTTTCGTTTAAGCGATATGGTTTTATCTGGCAAGGTCGGAAATGTTATTGTCCCCGACGGCGACTTTATGCTTGAAGTCCCAAAGCACATCGCGGAATGGATGCTTGAGTTTGACTTGCCGTGGCAGATATTTAAGTGTGAAACGCACGGTGACTGAATCAATGAGTTAGATTCAAGTTTTCCATTTCACATGGAAATGTGCAAATGCGATAAGTGCAAGGAAGAAAACACTTAAGAAAAGCTTTATCAACCCCCCAGAATTCTATGATGTCTGAACTGAGTTAATTTGCAAAAATCATTCGAGCTGTTCTGGCTCACGTTCATTCAAACCATCCCATCTTCAAACAGTCTTATTTAGTGATTTCTTCACGGATTGCATGATTCGTTTTGAGAATATTATCGTCAAACAACAAACCAAAAGAATGAACTATGCAGCTCTGTAAGAGCTATTGTCCGTTCAGGTTCACTAGAGCTAGAGAGGCTGAAGATTCATGCAAACTGAATTGCTCAAGGATAAACTCGGTAACGAATACTTAGCAGTGATCGTTCCTGAGTGCTTGATTCGTGAGACACTAAACTCATTCTACGCCCATGTGGGCGAATCAGAGTTCAGGCAAATGACCCAAAGACAGCAGATTCGAGACAGGGGTCATTATCATCTCACCGCCCTTATTTCGCCTGAGTTCCACTTATTGAAAGAGGAACAACAATCATCACTGGTTAATCAAGCTGTAGATTTGCAGATATTGGGTCTTGGTCGCGTTATTAAGGGTGAGCAACGTTGTTACTATGCAGTAGCTAGTAGCGCAGCCATTGCTCATCTTAGAGAGTCATTAGGATTACCGGTTAAGGATTTACATATCACACTCGGGTTTACTCAATATGATATTCATGGAGTAGACAAAGGCATCACAACATTAATAAAAGGAGTTTCCAATGCATAAAAGCGATACGTACAACGGTTCGGCGTGGCGCGTAACTTTCTTTGATGGCTTCCACAACACTACTCAAGTAATCTTGGGCGAATCATTTGAGATTGCCAAGAATACATTCGAATCTCAGACAGGATTTATAGTGCAGATGTCTTTCAAAATACAATAATAACCCATAAATATCGAACGCCGGGGGAAACTCCGGCATATAACCATTAATCTATCAGTCCATCCACATCTACCCAACGAACCATTAAGGTCTAAATCCCTGATTTATCCCCAATGCTCTCTGAACGAATTGACATAATGACCATACATTAACGCAACAAGTTCGGAGTGACTTATGAATCTACCAATGCAATCTCATGCTACTTCTTCACTACAACATAACTCGATTCCTGAAGGCTTACAGGTCATCCCATTCGGGCAGTACTTTGCCAACTTAGGAATTGCACCACAATCTCTGATTTACATTGAAACTCAGTTTCTAAGTTTTCTGAATGCCCTATCACCAGAGTATAACAGCTCACAATACGAGGTAATTTGTGATGGTCAGGGATATGGTGTTATTAGTCTTCAAACTAGCGAAGAACATACTATTTCTGCTGATTACTCGACATTTAGAGTGAATGATAAAATGCTTGGTTTAATCGCTACGACGATGCTTTACGTATGGCTGAGTAATTACTTTTACGATCAGGGCATGGTTGAGCCAAATCATCAATTTACGGCACTTTGTGACTTTTCTAAAGACGTTGTTCATATGTCAGCTAGGGATGGAAAAATCCAAGAAGATCGATGGGCTTCGGTTCAATCACTAAGAGAAGTCTTTGGGGACATTGATACGACGGCATTCCATAAAGCGATAGACTAAAGCCACCAGCTCGATAACAGAATTAAGTATGGTATGGGAGCGGCAAGGCATAGAAATGACCTTTGCCGTTCCTTTGTTTACTTAACCGTGTTTCGGAGATTCATATAATCATTCGCTAGTTACTTGAAGGGCTGATTCTTGAGATTGGTCAGGAACCTAAAAACGGCTATTCGGATTAGTGTGTGGATCAATCAAATCAGATATTAGATTCTCAAATCCACGAATCAGTAGTTTTCATCATGTGTTTCTTTCCATTGCGTTGGTTGTTTGCTAAATGACTTACGCATACGCTCTATTGAACGTATGGTGTAAGCGCTCTATTCATCGATCCAAGCTGCTCCGAAATTGCCAACTTTACCGTGTCCTTTGTATGGTAGCGTCTTACCGCACTGACATTTCACGGCCACTGACTCTTGCCAAGGTAGACATTCTGCTTGCTGCTCTGTTAGTTTTTCGTCGCGGCCGCAAGTGCATTTAATGTGAAGTTTTTCCGTAAAGCTGACTCCTGTCTTTCCGTTGGATCTGATTAGTGTCTAATGATGCAGCAACGATCTTGTTACATCGATGGCGTGTTGAATGGCAGCACATACGACGGTTTAGGGTTTAGGTACTCAAAAACCGCTTTCCAAGCGCGAGCTTTTCGATAACAGGTTTGCAAATGGCTTACCGAGTAACGTCTGTCTGAATTAACCCAATCACAGTGCGCCAAAGTACATTCGTGCAGTAGACGTTCAAGCTTCTTAGTCTTGGCTTTACGAACATAGATTTCATGGATACCACGACGAACAATCCCTTTTGCGGATTCACGTTCTTTTATCTCGCCAAAGAATTCTTGTACCTCTAGGCAGTACGACTCAAGACGTTCAATCAGCACCTCACAACGCTCAAGGGTTTCTCTATTGAGCTTGGCTTGACCGCCATTATCGAGGTAGCTTTGCTCAATAGAGCGAGAAACCGCGACACTACCTCTGTTGTATGCTGCTGCGCCCATTCGTATGCTCCTGTCTTTCCGTGATTGTTGTAAGTAGCTTTATCAGATACCCCTAGAAAAAGAGCATCGAATAAGGCAACTACCATGCTGCCAACTCTAAATCAGTTCCATTGACCTCATGGATAGATGATGCAACGCTAATAAACTTGATACGCCTCAAGCTGGTGGCGTATCGAGTTAGTCAACTAGGCCGCGATATCTGGCAGTTGCCCTTCAAAGCAACCATTGAGAACATCATTGATCTTGTGCTCTAGATCTTTGTCTAGAATCCAGACGTGTACATTACCGTTTTGGTAAGCCACAAATTTCACTTTTCCATCAAAAGCGATAAGCGGCTCTGTCGCTTCGGATAAAAGATTTACAACGTGTGGTGAAGGACAACCTGTTAATACGGCAAATACCTTGCAAGCATCTTCCAGTAAGTCGCACTGATAACGCCATCCATATCGACAAAACACGTTATTAAATACAAGACGTTTGTTTAGCTTGTGACCATGATTCGATTTGTAATCACAATTTCGATTTTTAAACACCGACTCAGTAAGGTCTTGAAGCATATTTACACGATCATTCAACAGGTCATTGAATGTAGCTGTGAGTGTCGCATAAGTCAGTCGTGGTGGGGTTTCCATATCCTTGTCGATGCTTTTACGCTTGTCAGCACTCATAAGTTCTCGGAATTGGCCTAGCTCAAGAATGTGCTCCCAAAGCTTACCGTCAACTTGCGAGATTAGCGTTTTCAGGCTTTTAGCTCGTTGGTTTTGATCGCTTGGGCTATAGAAGGTATGACGGTCAAAGCTTAGCCCATAATTTGAGACTGTTTTTAAAAGGCTATCAGCTTCACCAATTAGACTTATTGCCTGAGTGAGAAGTGCTTCAATCTGGTCGCGCCTGTCACAAATTTGCTTTGCGTTTAGTCGTTCTTTTAGTTCGTTTCTCATGGCCTGTCTTTCCGTTATCCAGTTGGCTTATCGGATACCCATTGAAGAATGAGTATCGAATAAGGCTACTAAGCTACTAATTTTTTGAGCTGTGCTTTTGTTGCGGCAATTAGTTGGGCTAACTCCACTTGCGCTTCCCCGATAACCTCATCAATCATTTGCGGCATGTAACCACTAAGGATATTTTCGATTTCACCACCAGCCATAACCTCTTTTTTGCTCGCATAGCAACACGCGCCAAGATAGGTAGTTGCACACAGAGTTTTACCTTTGTAAGCCTTTACTTCAGCAGTAAACCAGTAATTGAGAGCAATCTCGGCATACTGTGATTCACTCCAACCACAAGTAGAAACAAAGTGATGCTTGGCGTCTTTGTAGTCTTCGGAAAACGAAAGGACTACCTTGAATCCATCTTTGATGCAGATAACTTCATCTTTCCAATTAGGTGTTTTCATACGCTTAGTTCCTTATGTGTTTCCGTTGGATTGGTTATTGATTAGCTAAAACGCGGTTAGCGGATTCAGCATTTAATGGCATCAAAGCAAAGCCTCCATCGGCAAAACCAAAAGTCACGACCAGACCACCATTAGTTCTATAAAAATCCACTTCACCCTTTAGCAATTCATTTTGTTGTTGTTCTGAGATTGCGGCATAAGGTCGGCTTAAATCCTTAACCTGTTCACTGAATGGTTTGCATTCACCTTTCAGTGGAATTAAAGAACTTAGGTCAAATGACTGGTCGGAAAAGTAGCTTTCAGTTGCTTGCATCACGTTAAGGCCGTCTTCCAAGGCTTGTTCTGAGAATTCAGCACCCAATTCAATTCGTTTATCGAACTTGCTTAAACTCTTTTCTAATTTATTGAAATACTCGGAATCTCCAACCATACGTTTTAGCTCAGTTAAGGAATCTGCTGTAAGAATGGCATCGGTTAACTGCTCTACTGTAAAACTATTCATATCATCCCTCTTGTTTCCGTTGTTGTTGTGAATTGGCTTAATAATGCGCCCGTTTTGCAGACGCAGCGGTTAAGGCAACTCGTTTAACCCGCTATTTTTTGGAGTGCTAGAAAGAAGCAATCTTGAAACTCAGATACGCTAACTCCCGACTTTTCGGCTAGCTTCTCAAGCTGCTCATTAGTAAGCCCATAACCCGCCTCACGACTACCCATCATGTTGCGTAGTTCGCTAATAAAATCGTATGCCTTTTCAGTATCGATATTCATAGTGTCTTTCCGTTCTTTGATTGCTTAACTTACATACAAGTATAATCGCACACGATTATAAAGCAAGGGGTATTTGCATTTTTTATAATCGTATGTGATTATGTTGGTAATCGCATACGATTATTGAGGTTGTGGTGACTAAAGAAATTAAGAAGCAAAACAAATCTAAACGAGAGATAGAACTTGATGAAATTGCAAATGAAGAACTTAAGCGGCACATTAAGTCCGAAATGAAGCTTCATGGTGTTTCCGCGCCTGTCGTAGCTGAAAGGCTTACGGATATGGGGAGGCCGATTACTGCTCAAGGTTTAAGAAATAAGATCAGCAAAGGCACTCACCAAACTATGTGGTATTGGGATTTGTTGAAAGCAATCAGAAAGAAACCAAGCAGTGAAGAAGATTGATCATAACCAATCTAGTTCATTCATTTCACGGATTCTGCTTTGTTGTATTGCCACATAGTAAATCGTTGTGCTTGAGTCGCTGTGACCTAGCACTCTTGCCATTTGTTCTAGACTGACCCCAGAGATAACGGAGTTGGTTACTAAACTCTTTCGGCCTGAGTGTGAACTGCACTGAGACAGCCCACAACGTCGATACACATGTCTGATGGCTTGCTCTAGGGCATCGCAGCACCAATACGTTTTCAGCTTGCCAGAATCCAATCTGCGCGTCTTTGGCTGCAATGAGTAGCCTCTCCCGCGATTGCTTAAGACAAACTTGCTTGTAGGGTTCAGACCTTGATACTTGGAGCTATCGCTGGTGGTTCCCCATTGTTTTAATAGTCGATAATCAATCCAGTCCTGAATAATTTTTCGGCTAGTGGGATTTGAAAGCCAGATAGTGCGAGCTTTGTAATTCTTGCAGATGCGACTAGGAAGGTGAACTTCTTCACGAATAGCACCAGATGGTAACAAGACTGTTTTCACATCGAGAAGTGCTATTTCGGTAACGCGCAGTGCTGCATGACTTAAGGCGATTGAGCAAGCTTTGGCTTGTCCGTGTTGCATTGCGCCACATGAACGCAATACCCTTTTGATCGTTTTAGGTTGAAGTGATTCCGCTTTACTCATTGTCTGTTTCCTTATGTGATTTTGGGGAAATACAGACAATGGCAATTCGCACCCTGCTTACTCAGTTTAGATCATGAATACAGGGACTTTCACGGAAAGCCAACCGAGAATCGGATTAGTTCAATTCATACAATGCACACTTTAATCCGAATACCCCTAAAAACCATATCCAAAAATTGCGCAGATCAGCGCAAATGGGGGCAATTGATACATGGCGTTAAAAGTTTATAAAACCATAGTTCACGGAAGACGAAATACACGTTATGCCTACGTGTGCGCCTCATCCAAAGTCAGAGTTGCCGAACTCCTTAATACAACGATTGGGCAGTTGAATAAGTACGGCTGTAATCCATTAGATAAAGATGATCTTAAATACTCACAGTATAAGTACCTTCAAGATGGTGAAGTGGCTTATGAATCGCCTACTGAATCTCGCTCAACCAACGAAGGGATAAGCGAACGAGATTTACATAGAATCGCCGCAATTGGCTATCTCGACGCTGCTATACATGCTTTAAATAATTGCCAAATGCCAAGTAATAAAATGAAAGACCGTTTACTGAAAATACAAGGCGATCTAAAAGAACTAAAAATCGACGCCAAAGAAGCGTTAGAAGACAAATATAGCGGTCGATAATTAGGAGGTTGAACAGGTAACGACGCCTGTAGGAAACGACCGATTAAGACAATGAGCTTGTACGTCCGGGATGTTTCAGGACACTTAGGTCTTATCATTGCTTTTATTTGCCAACCAAGATAGGAGAAGCGGCAAACTATCTATATCGACTTGAAAGGGGGCGGTATGGATTTATTAAATGTTGTATTAAATGGGGCTGTAGAAGCGACTTACGAAACTCTAGTAGAGTCACATGACTGTGGCTTCTTTGATGGGGGGTGTTACACGCTTGCTTATGCAGTAAATGCAGTCTTCCCGACAACGAGCAAAGTGATGCACATCAGTCGCAAGGAACGTAACCGTGACCATGCTATTGTGTACTTTCCAGTAAGGGATGAGTATTTCGACGCAGACGGTTTTCAAACCAAAGAGCAGTTATTTCAGAAAATGAGAGAACTTGAGGCGACTCCTGTCGAAGTCCTTTTGCCATTTGATGATATCGACACAAAAACAATTTTTCCGGATATAAATGAAAAGCTTCAGCAAGCAATTAAGGCAGGGTTTGGCGATGGAAACTAAACATCAAGTTAAAGACGTTGCTGTTGCTGAAGAACTGACAAAGATGTATGAAATGGAATCTTGCTTTTTGTTTAATATGGGGACCAAAAACCTTGATGCCATTCGATACGAAAGCTTCGAGTTGGCGTGCGGAGAGGTTTTGGAGCCAAATGACTGCATTAAAGAGATTCATTCTAGTGGTAGCGCTGGGAATCTCCCCATTACGACGAGTGAAGGGTGGGTGATGCGATATATTGGAAGACTTAAGCTCACAAATGACAGTTTTACCAACTTACGTACATCAAATTGGGTTGGAAAAGATGTCATTTTGTTTGATGCTTTTCATGAGCATGAACCTGAAATTAAATATGTGGCTCCGGGAAGGCGTAACGCTGATCAGTCAAGTAAAGATTCATCCGATGGTTACTACATGGCATACCTGGTGTTTAGTGGCAATATGCTATTTCATACGAGAGGGGGCGGCACTAGCTGTGTTGTAAAATGCAGTGGTTTAACGCGCTGGCAACCATCAAAAACCAAGGTGCCAAGTAGAGCTAATGGAGCATACGTCACACATTCAATTCGTACTGACAAAACTGCGGCTAAAATCCTTGATGCCATCCATACCCTCGGCAAACAGGGCGAAAGGATAAGCATCTCTGCTGTTGCTCGCCGCATTGGTATATCAAGAGAGCACGTTAATCGCCGGTATAAACATTTGTTCGAAACCAAGAGTTAAACTCTGGGATGAATGTCTTAACAAGTCATTTCTCGAACAGTTGAGAGTCAATAAGCCTTATTCTGGATTTGTTCATTTAATAGCAAGGGTTTGAATTAATGAAAAATACTTTCGTTTATAACGGCTTAGAGTTTGTTCGCGCAAAAGAGGACCAAACATCATCAACTCATGGTCTTTTTCAGGAGGTAAGTGGTGGCATCAAGTTGTTGACATTGGAAAGTGAGCCGCGTGCATTGGTGTGTACTAATGAGTTTGATGCTTTCACGGTGACAGCGTGTAAGCATAACAATGGAACTCGTTATTTGTTCGCTACCACTACACTGACTGAAAACTTTTTGCAGATTAAAGGTAAGTCTCTATCACAATGTAGAGATATCTCTAACCGTGCAATCGCGGAGTATCACTCAATTCGCAGATTGGCTTAACGTAAGCTTAAGCCGTCACTAGACAAACGGGAGTAGGAGGGAGCATGTGGGTAGTTTGCGACTTAAAGGTAGATAGAACTGTTTCGAAAAAGAATCGTTTAGAATCGTATCCTGTAGTTGATGTCCCCAACTTAATAGATTTCGAGACTTACACTAAGCGCGATGATGCTGTGCTATCCTTAGCAAACTGCTACTATCCCGATTGTGCGGAGATGAACATAATCCATGCTAAGCGTCTCTGCAAAGACTTGTTAACTGGTTCGACAAAAATATATAAAATTCGGAAGCTTACAGGCAATGAAATCATTGCCTTAAACCTTGGATAAGAAAAAGATCGAAAGTTAGTAAGCGAATTTGCTGGTGGGTAGTTGGTGTTTCTACCCACGTATTTATGTAGGTGGTTTTTCCTTGAAAAGTTACAATGATAACAGTAACCTACGCTTGCGCTCATAGTGTTGCCATCGGTCTTCTCCGTGAATTTGGATTGGCGGGACTTTAAATCCCGACAGTGGAGAACAGGGGTGCACACCAACGCTCCAAACTGCCCTGATGATAGTTGCTAGTTAGGTCACAAAGGCGTTCAAATTCAAACTAGCTGGCAACACTATGAGTGTATAAACCCTTTCGTTGTAAGAGCTTGCAACTTTGTAAGCTCTTTTTTATTTCCACTACGTTTGATTTTGTCTTATAGCTCGATATATCGCGGAGTGAGAGCGCTCCATCTCTTACGATAGATTTATTAGCTTTGGTATACCAGGCTGTCATTTAAATCAGGTAGGGGACGAATGAAAAATCTTAAATCTTTAGTCTACGTTTCGGATGAACGTACAGTTCAACTCAATTCATACATTCAAGGTCAGAAGCTTGGTGCTTTCGGAGAGGTATTATTCGAAACACTCGTCATGTTTAATGACTCTACAGAAGTCGCACTTCAAGTTATCTCGGGAAACAGTACTAAGCCCACGGTTATTCAGGTAACTGCATTTGACCGTCGTGGGAACGAATTAGGTTCAAATAAAAGTGAGCGGCTAATTGGGTCCCACACCATTTCTCTATCTAACGGCACTACCTATACGTTAAACGTGCAAAATCGAGTTGAGTTTGGCTCTGAGCGGATTGATTTAATACGTAAGTCGCCGTTTAGACCTTGCTTTACGTTCAATCTTCTAACCAATACAAGCTTGAGAAAGAATGGAGAACACGCAGCTATACTACTTGACGGTGAGCCATTAATTTTAACAGGGCTAATGTCTGATATCGACGCTGTTCGTCGAGCGGTACAACTTTGTGAGAAAAACCTTCCCGATCTAAAGCGCTTTCTTGAACTACAAAGCTTGGATGGTCGATTGAGTTTTGGTTCAGTGGATATTGGGGAATGTGACTCTTATGGCGCATATACTGTAAGTCGTAGCGAGCCAGGGGTTTATGAGAATTACCACAAATCTGCTGCTGAAGCGGTCGCAGTGGTGATGGTTGAGTCATGCTCATTGGCTGACTTTTTAGCTACTCAATCTTCAACTGCATCTATACTTTTGGGGTCGGATATAAGCCTCAATGATGGCGTGTCTGTTGTTTAAGTCGATAACGATCGCTTGATGAATTTTTGTCTTGTCGACTCATTTCCCGGAAAATATTAAATCCCCAATCGTTAAAGTAATTACGTCCATCAAGCAACGTGAGGTAATTACTATGCGTTATAAATTTGTTGCGTTTCCGCGCTCTGTAGTGAAGCGGCTACTGTCTGAAGCTAAAGGAATGGTTGAGCTAGAAGTGGTAGCCGAAAGTGAGAAATTAGCTCGTAAGGTTTATGCGAAGGAGTATATCTGTGTATTGAAAGCAAGTATGCCAATCTAGCTAATTGAATAGCCTGACCTAGTCAGGCTATTTTTTTCATCCATGCAGAAGCAAATGAGTGTGAATTGTGATCAAATTTGGATTATCAAAGACTAAAGAAGAAGCGAGAGTGTTCGTTTTACATCATTCCATCGTCATTCTTTCGAATTTAGGCGAAGTACCTTATCAGAAAAAAACTTTGGATTGGGGGCTTTCAAAAGGGCAAGGTAAGCGCGTTGGTGACACAGTCAAAGGAGTAATGTGTACTCTAATGGGCAATGTTTTGTATCATGCGGTAGACCTTTCAGGATTCAATAAAGAAGCTCAATGAGCAAGAACCAGAGTGTGGGCTTACGGGTTTTGATTCTGAAGAATCATGATTATTTTGCGATACTGTGAGCTGGTGGCATAGACAAGGCAGTAAGTCATTTGTTTGGATAAGTATCATTAAAGGAAATGGGGTTATGTCAAATACACCTAAAACTGTTAACGAAGCACTTTCCCTTGCTGGCAAAACTTGGTCAATCGGTGAAGATGTGCGAGAGATAACGCGCATCGAGAATGCACAAGTTAGTCAGTATGACCGCCGTACTGTTATGGCTGACGTATATTGGCGCAAGCCGGGTGGAAAGGAGCGAATTAAGCCAACACCATTGACTACTTTCACTACGTGGCTCAACAAAGCTACCCCGAGCTGTTAATCAAATCATATCTAGAGGATGAAGTTGGTCTATGGAATTACCCAATTTTGTAAACACCTGGCATATTTATTTTAAAGGAAATCACGAACTCGTTGATTTCAATTCATGGCTTCAAGCAGAGCGGTCAAATGGCAACAATTTTGCGGCTGACCATTGTGGTAAGGGACGGTATCTTTCAGCAATGCTCAATACAAAGGGAGGCTCCAATATTGGATCACTAAGTAGCATAAACTGCGACTTTGTAGCTGAGCTAACACTTGCCTATCTTGATCTCGTAGTTCGCGGAAACTCTGAATTGGCTGATAAGATAATCAGTGGTCAGCGTCTTCATAAAGAACTGCACTCTGATTATGTCGCTAAAACGAAGTGCTATGGTTAATCTGCATACATTCATGACTGGGGAGCTGGAAAGGAAAGTTAGGAGTTGACAGTAGCAAGTGGGCGTTATGGCGACGGTATGCCGCCATATTTGGTTAGTATAGTTTCACTGACCCTGATTTTTCATAAGTAGCTAGAAAAAGTGCCTTAAGTTGCTCGCTATCACTCTTGCACTTGTTGTAATCATCCTTGCTCACATTAACGAAGGTCGCATGACCAGTTCTATTATGAAAACAACCACTTAGATTTATACTGCCATCGTGCGCAGCTAAGCCTACTACCGAGCTTATATCATCTATTTTCATTAAATATCTCTCTTAGTTAAACACCATGAAAGATTAATCGCTTTCGATATCCGGTTGTGACTAAGAATCAACCGATAAGAAAAAAGACTAATAACTAAGCAATGGCTTTAGACTAAACTCCCAAAGAGTTTAATTACTTAAATCATATTGCTGAGATAAACAATCAAGAGGGATATTCAACGATTTATGAAGACGTTGAATTATGGTAGGAGTTAACGATTTTGTTTTATTCAGTATGCTTTCTACGAGACTCTGACTTCCGATAATTGGCGCTAAATCTTTAGAGGTTAAACCTTGTTCTTCCATTCGGAAGATGATTGCAGCGACTGGGTCGGGCAATGGGATAGGGGTGTGTTCGGCTTCATACTCTTGAACCAAAGAAACTAGCATCTCTAACTCGTTGCTTTGTTTAGGGGTTATTTGAGGTAAGCCCCACAACTGAGTAATTCTGTCTAAGGCTGCGGAGTGTTCTTCTTGATTGCTTACGGCTGTTAATAGCATGATCTATTCCCTGATGTTTAATTTTCATTTTTTAACTAATCAATCATGATGTATGGCACTTTTTCATATAATTATAAGGTATACTTTTATTGTTATCTTAAGCAAGTTATCAAATTCATGGAATATTTAAATGTTAAAATTATTTAGAAGCCAAACTGTTAAAGTTACTGTAAAAATAGCATTAATTATTGTCGCGATCTGGTTTTATTTGACAATCCTGCAACCAACATTCACAAATCAAATCCTTCTTGGATGTGTTATTGGTTCACTTCTGTTTAGTCTTACTTTAGATCTCAAACAAGCCATCGCAAGGTTTTTAGGTTCATCCAGAAAGTAATAATTGCATGTAGGCATTACGCCAATCTCGTAAGATTAAGGAATAATGCCAAGCACCTTCGCCAGCCCCACGCAGATGACAGAACCAATCAAACTCCACCAACCTATTGCATTGGTCCACATAAACAGCTTGAACTTAACAGAATCAGTTGAAGCACGTTTACGAATTAATGGATATAGGATGGAGTAGATAGCCAGCCTGTTCGCGATCTTCCATGATAATTGATACTTGGGGAGCATATAACCTTTGTCGTCATAGAGCGTACCTAAGTCTTTCGCCAATTCACGATCAATGATTACTATGTACTTATAATCTCCCAATGAAACTATGGCTGATAACAAAACTCCGGGGATTGCCCATATAAAAAAATAGGCTCCAAATAATAACCCCAAACCTATGATTAAGGCTTCATACCAAACCATCAAAAGACTTCCTCTGCATATTCAATTAATTCGCCACCAGCTTCATATAGATAGTACAGACCGTCACCGAAGGCTTTGCCGACCGTAGATCCTATAACGCCACCAATAAAACTACCGCCCAAAGCACCAGCAATCGCTGCGACTGCAAAGAGTGGCGCTGATGCACTGACGCCAATAACTAATGCCAATGCTCCGGTAGCCGCAGCCACACCTAACGAGCCTCCCAAGGCACCTCCATGCCAACCACCAAAAAAGCCGACTACTTCGCGAGCTGTAGTGCGTTCACAGTTACCTGTACTGTCAACTCGACAAGCTTCATAAATATTGTTGACTCCACTTGCTGCCCCTACAATTAAGCCCACATAGCCTAAACCACGAGCTGATGATATACCAATAGAGATATTCCCAATCCTTTTACCTAGATCTTTCACGTACCCCGACTTCAATATGTCATCTGCATGGTGGATGACCGACTTGGTTGAGAGGTTTAAGTTTCGTTTTATTTGTGTATAAATCGGAAGTTGAACACTACGTTTTGATAACATTGAAAATGAACCGTCAAGCTTTTTGAATAGTTCCGCTCGCTCAGAGACAAATGCCCCATAGTTCATGCCACCTGTGATACATATAAGTGATTGATCTCTTCAAGAACGGTCTGGATATTCTTTAGGTTTTGTTCAACAACTGTCGCGGTTGCCCCGGTCCCGGTCGCCACTTGCGCATAATAGTCAGAAGGTAGACCGTCCGAAAGTATTCGTTGCTCGATTTGATGAGAGAGCAAGTCAAAATGACGATGTAATGTTGATACCTCGTCCCTTAAGAGTTTCCCTAGCTCTCTACTAGCAATTTGAGCATTTTCTAATAATTCATCTAGCTGGCTTTGTTCTTCAGTCGTTGCAGGTTGTGACGTTAGGAGAACAACAATTTCGCCTTGTACAACAGGTTCATTCAAGTGAGAGTTGTACTTCCTGATTAAATTCCGCTGTTCTTCGGTAGTCTCTGTAGTAAAGATTGAAGCCCAAAGATCGGATTGAGTTTGATAGATTGGCGATTGCATCCAGCCCAGGCTGAAATGGTTGTCACAACTTTCCTGTGGAATCGTAGAGTTGGTTCTAAGCACTTGTTCGTTGTTTGGATTTGAATTGTTACTCAGTAATTCATCACGGTTCTTCACGTTCAGGTCCGTGATAGGGGATTGTAATGCGCTTCTAGCCGTTAGCCTCCCCATTTCTGATAAAGGTCTTTCCCCAACGTTTTGAATGCCATCTTCAGTGGGGTTAATTCGGCTTCTTATTGCGGTATTAATCTTTTTAAATGAAGGTATGCCAAGGGCTTCTTGCTTTAAATACTCTTGTTCCTTCTTGATATAAAAATCAAGCTGGTCACGAGTGTAGAACTCTTGAGCGTCCTGTATCGTGGGATAGGTAACACGCTTGTATTTATTCGTATAAATCAGGGGGTCATTGCCAAGAAACTGCTGTAGTGCGGTTTGATCATAGAACATCTCGACCGCTTGGTCGTATGAAACATGGAATCCCTTCCACATAGCTGATTTCTCGGTGGGAAGGGATAGGATCTCCCTTTAATTGGTTGGTGTCCCATATTCGTTTTCTAGAGTCAAAAACTAAATCTTAACTGCTAAAAAAAGGGATATGAATATTCATTTGGAAATAGGTCATTTTCACTATCAATTAAGTGAAAACACCAGTCTCAAACAACTAAAATAACCCTTTTCGGCTAGGTTATTTTTCCTGCCCCTTCTATTGACCAGTTTTCGAGCTTACGCTTTGATATGTATTGTTCAATCTCTACTATTCGTTCTTCTAAGGCTTGCTTCTGTTCCGTTGCTGATAGATGGGGGTCAGGGCAAAGTAACTCAAAAAATAAGCTGTTTTGTAGATTTTGGAATGTAACCATATCTCTAGAGTAGCCAGCAAACCCACTAATTGTCCCCTGTATTGATCCACTATCCCTTGGTGAAGGAATATCCGTGCTAGCATTATGCAGACGTGACAATATGTCCTTTTCAAATTTATTCATTTGATTCAACCTAAAAGTTTGAATGAGTTGCATATAACGCAACTCCGAGATCTCGATTTACAGTCGCATTAACGTATACAGTAAACTGTTTGGGCTTCCAGAACTGCCACCATCGCTTGTTAGTGGTAACGGTTAACGGGATTGACTCGTGAGTTGTTCCATAAATTTCACTACTTGGCATTAGACGACACCTATGAGCTGATGTTAACTGAAGCTAAGCAATTTAGTGATTTTAGATTAACGAGGTTAACCTCGAAATCAATCATCTGTTCACTTTTAGGCGTAATTAACAGACAGAATTCCCTCACACCAGATCCTAATTGAACTGCTAGAGCGCCATTAGTATCTTCAATACATCGATA
>VTLG01011033.1_pt1 | contig 43925 bp, 41 predicted proteins | sample 4694571 | NCBI WGS metagenome assembly VTLG01 (sample SAMN12604809, study PRJNA352737) | marine metagenome | biome: ENVO:00000447; feature: ENVO:00000209|ENVO:00000569|ENVO:01000036; material: ENVO:00002151; isolation source: viral sequences binned using virsorter ...
CAAAAGTATTTAAGATAGCCAAAAAACTAGAGGGCTTGAATAAAAATACTGGAGTTCACCCATCTGGCGTATCAATCTCTTATTATGAGCTTGATGACATAATGCCCCTTCAAACAACCAATGATGGAGCATTAGTTTCTGGTTATGACATGAATGACGTAGCTAGCCTAAGTGTAAAGTTCGATATTCTTGGATTAAGAACTCTTTCTGTGGTCCATGATGTTTGTAAGCAGTTGGGAATCAAAGCTGAAGATATAGATCCTCACGATCCTATAATTTACACGGCTCTATCGTCCCTGCGCTCTCCTCAAGGCTTATTCCAAATTGAAGCAGACACTAACTTTAAAGTCTGCCGTTTGATAGCGCCTCAGAACCTTGAGCAATTATCTGCGGTGGTGGCTATTGCAAGACCTGGAGCTTTAGACTTTAAGGACAGGTATGCTGAGTATGTAAGGACAGGCGAGTTTCAGTCGGTTCATGAGTTTTTTGATGACATTTTGAGCTATACAGGAGGCATTCCTCTGTATCAGGAGCAGTTGATGAAAATGGCAGTTAAGGTTGGATTTAGCCTTGATGAAGCAGAGCAGCTTCGACGTATAGTAGGTAAGAAGAAGGTAGATCAGATGCCAGCGTGGAAGGCTAAGATTGAAGAGAAGATAGAAGAGAATAAGTTAGACACATCTATTGGGGAAATACTTTGGAGTGTGGCCGAAGACTCTGCAAACTATTCCTTCAACAAGTCTCACTCTATAAGTTACGCTTACTTAGCAGCAATCACTGTTTATCTTAAGTTTCAACATCCAAAAGAATTCTTTTTAAGTCTTTTAAAATATGCAAAGTATGAGCCTAATTCTCATGAGGAGATTGCTAAAATATCACAAGAGCTATCTCACTTTGATATAAAGTTACTTCCCCCAGACCTAAACAAGTCAGACATTGATTTTAAAATTGAAGGTAAGAATATTAGGTATGGTTTAAATTCCATCAAGGGAGTATCCACTAAGGTTCTGGAGTCATTACTGGAGTTTAGAGAAGACTCCTTTGATAATAAATATGAAGTTTTCCTTTCAGCAAAACAGGCAGGACTAAATATAGGAACTCTTTCAGCCCTAATCCAAGCTGGTCTTTTAGATTCTTTTGTTTCTTCTAATCGTCCACGATTAGTCTTGGAAGCTCAAACCTTTAATATTCTAACAGATAGAGAAAAGAGGAATCTGATTGCGTTAGGGCATAATTACGACTATGATATCATCACAGCAATTCACGATACTCGCAGAGAGGAGATGGTTGGAGATGATAATAGGAAAATTTTCGCCCCGAAAAGATTCGAAACATTCCGCAAAAAATTCGCTCCGTATAAGGAAATATACGAAATGAACAAGGAACACACCAAATATGCCAACTGGTATTTCGAGGAGAAGTTACTTGGATATAGTTATTCACATAATATTAGAGAAGTTTTTAGTTATGAGGGAGACTTTAACTCTTCAGATGTGGTAAAAGATTTACCAGAGAGAGCTAATGTTAAATTTGTGGGCGTTTTGACTGATATTATTCGCAGGACCAGTCGAAATGGTAACAAGTATGCGAGAATGAATTTCCAAGACGAAGGTGGTGCTATCGACGGATTATTTCTAGACAGTCAACGTGCCGCTCGCTTGACTGATTATCTTGATTCTGGCAAAAAACTTCCCCAAAAAGGGGATGTGGTCATCATATATGGCTCTAAGGGGGATGATGTTGTTTTTGTTGATAAGGTCTTTCCCCTTAAGGATAAAATCTACATGAAGCTATCTGAACTTAAATAGTGTAAATAATTATGATGGGTCTAACCGATTTTAATTTAACCCCCAAAGCGAAGAAGGGCTTAAAAGATGCTCAAAAATTTGCAGAAGCTAATGGCCACTCCCTAGTGACAACGGCACATTTAGTTTATGGCTGTCTAGTGAACATTTCTGACAGTTGTGCAATGAAGCTTAAAAATTATGGAATCAAGATTGATGGGAAGTTTTTTATTAAGCTTTTTAAGGAATATTGCAAAGAAAACGCCAAAGAGTTTGAAGCCAAAAAGGGGCAGGGAGGATGGCATGACGATGTAAATGAAGTTATTTTCTTTGCTAAAGAATTTTCAGACAACTTTGATAGTTATTTTATTGGAGTAGAACATATTCTCTATGTGATTTTGGATATGGAGGGTTCATTTGTAGAGTATTTGCGCCAAAATGGTATTGATACTCTATATGCAAAAGATATTATAGAAACTCACGTTTTAGAAACTAGCATTCCTCCAACTGATCAAATAAAAAATATTTTATATGTAGAGTCAAAGAAAAACTCTACAGTTCGTGAAGAAAAAGTTGGCAACTCATTACCTCATTTATCTAAATACTGTGTAAATCTAAACCAAAAATTTATAACAAAGCGCTCTTCTAAAATTTCTGGCAGAGACGTAGAGATTAATGAGCTTATAGAAATTTTATCTAAAAAAAATAAAAGTAATGCCATTTTAGTAGGTGAAGCGGGAGTCGGCAAGACTGCCATTGTAGAAGGGTTGGTTCAACGCATTGTCAATCAAGACTCACCCCCTCATATGTCTCTAATGCAAATTTGTGCGGTAGATATCAGCGCAATGATTGCTGGAACTAAATATAGAGGAGAGTTTGAAGAAAGATTCAAATCCCTTATAGCTGAAGCGGAAAAAGAGCCTAATATAATCTTATTTTTTGATGAAATACATACGATTATTGGGGCAGGAAACTCAGAGGGAGCGGTAGACGCATCCAATATGCTTAAACCTGCGCTTGCCAGAGGAGATATTAAATGTATTGGAGCAACCACTTCACAAGAATATAAAAAATTCTTTGAGAAAGATACCGCTATGAAAAGAAGGTTCGACAGAATCATGGTGGAGGAGCCTTCCAAGCAAGAAACTAAGAAAATCGTAATGAATGCATTACCTTTTTATGAAGATTTTCACCATGTTAAGTATAAAGAAGAGGACATAGATACTATTTTAGATTTGTCTGAGAAGTTTTTGAGCAATAAAAGGTTTCCAGATAAAGCTTTTGATATTATTGATCAAGTTGGGTCTAGAACAAAAATCAAATATACTTCAATTCCTGAAAACGTATCTGAAGTAAGAAATAGTTTTTGTGAATTTTTAATGTCAACACAGGAGGACGAAAAGTTAGATGAAGCTCAGTTTACAGAACTGCTAAAGAACTACCTTCAAACAATGGCAAAGCACGTTCAACGAAGGGGAAGAAAACAAAAGATTCGGCAAAAGGATATTATTTCTATTCTTACGGAAAAAACAGGTTTATCACCAAAGACTATCGCTAAAAACACCACTTCCTTTTCTTCGTTCTTGAAGCAAATGAATAGCGAGATCTTTGGCCAAGAGGAAAATTTAAAAATCATCCATAACACCTTAAGTTGTGTTAAGGCTGGCCTCAATGATCCTAGCAAACCACTTTCAAATTTCTTGTTTATTGGCTCTACAAGTGTGGGTAAAACTTTTACCGCGAAGAAGATAGCTAAATACTTTTATGGAAATGAAAAGGCGTTCATTCAACTAAACATGAGTGAATACCAAGATAAAACAGGAATCTCCAAATTAATGGGGGCTAATGCTGGTTATGTAGGATACGAAGAAGGTGGACTTCTGACAGAGTTCGTAAGAAACAATCCTAACTGTGTAATTTTGTTTGATGAAATAGAAAAGTGTGACCCTAAAATTTTAGATGTATTACTTCATATTTTAGATGAGGGTTACGCTACAGATAATTTAAACAGGACCATCGACTTTTCTAAGACTGTTGTAATCATGACTTCCAACATTGGACATAAGGAAAAATCCAAAAGGGAGATGGGTTTCTTGCCCCAAGAACAAAAAGACGAGGACACTTACAAACTTTCGCTGAAAAAATATTTACGCCCAGAACTACTAGCTCGGATAGATGAGGTCTTGTTCTTTAATGAGCTAGGAGATCCACATTTACTTAAAATAATTAATCAGGAGTTATTAAACATTGAAGAAAGACTTCTGGCTAGGGGAGTTAAAATAAAATGGTCTCCCACTGTTAAAAAATTCATTTTTAATAAAATAAAAGAAAAAAATAGTCACGCTAGGGACATTAAAAATTTAGTAAAAACCATAGTTCAAATACCGTTATCTCAGTTCATAGTAAAAAACAGAAAAATAGAAGAAATTTCTCTCAAAGTAGTTGACAAAAACCTTACATTTGTATAATATAGGCATATGAAGCGAATTAATACGAGGGTCATGAAAGCGATCCGCAATAGCAGGGGCAGGTTTTTTGGTCTCTATACCTCTCAGGGAGAATCTGTAAACGCTCAACTGATGGGAGAGACAGACAACTATGTAAAGGTTTATGATCGAAACGCAGGAGTTAACCGCAAGCTGGCCAAAACAAGTATTTGTGGGGTGCGCCTTGCAGAACAAAGTTTTGGTAAGGTTTTCTAGGTCGGACTAGCCCCTTATTCAAAACAGGAAAGCTTCGACAGAAGCTTTCTTTAACCCCCAGCTAACCCCCTTGAAAAAGGGGGTTAGTTTTTTATTATATACAGTGAAAATTTCCTCCCTCTTCAAAGATAAAGCTTATGCGTTTTCTCAAACAGGAAACACAGAAGATGATTGCCATTTTGCCAGCAAGGTTTTAGAAAAAATTGAACCAAATTTTGATATAAAAAACATAAATTTATTAGGTGTTTATGAACACTTCGATGTTTATTCTATTATCGGGGAGAACAACGAGCACTTTAAATTAAAAATATCCCTTAGTGACCCTCAAAAAGTTCTCAGTAGGGAGGTCACCGCACTAAGAAGCTTGTCGAAAACCAGTGTAGTTCCAAAACTTTCAAAACATGGGAAAGTTAAAGTTGGCGAAGATATAACCTACCTCTTAACTAAAGCTCCCCATGGAGAAAATATTAGAAATTATGGTCGATCTGTTATTCTCCAAAATCTCGATAAGCTTTTGGAGAATTATTTTGAATTAGGTCGTAGTCGCAACGTTCGATCTACCTACAAAAGCATTATTACTCCTTTTTTGGAGCAGTCTGTCCCTTCTAAATTTTTACCTACTGATTCATTAGAGGCTTTTAAAGAGTATACTGATTATGATAAGTGTGAAACCTTTCTTATTAATTTAAAAGAAGAAATGAAAGATCTCTTAGATATAATTACTCCCGATTTCAAGCATAAATGTCACGGAGCACTCTCTCTTGATAGCGTTTTCTTTAACGGTGAAAATTTTTATTTTGATGATTTACATAATGTTTGCATGGGTCATCCATTTTTAGATTTTGCAGATTTAATGCTAGAATCTGGAGTCCCAAAAGATATGGATTATGAGCTTTTGCAAAAATTCTGTCGAAAAGGAGAGATAGAACATAGACACTCGCTTTATAATAGTATGTATTATTTTCAACTAAGGAAAAAACTGGCAGAATTGATAATTAATTACATTACCGAAATATATATTTATGATTCTTACCGCTACGAGAAAATTTTGGAAATTGCAGACACGTTTTCTCACAATTATGAGAGGTTTTGTAAGGTAGAAATTTTTAAAGAACATAGGGAATTTATCATGAAAACGATCTGTGAACCCATTTTTGGTGTAAAAGCTTAAGTATGCCACTACCTACACCAAACAACGGAGAGAAGCGTTCTAAGTTCATGGATCGTTGTATGAGTGACCCTACAACAAGAGGGGAATTTAAAGACAACAAACAAAGAGCCGCAGTCTGTTCTTCTCAGTTCTCTAAAGCAGAAAGTAAAGCTTCATTAGTATTTGACCCGAATCCTTGGGACGAAAGTGATAAGGTGTTATTTTTCTCTAAATCAAAAGATAATAATAAACCTTTAAATAGACCTTTTCGCACCCCAAAAGGTCCGAAAAAATTCTCCGTTTACGTTAAAAACGAAAAAGGAAATATTGTAAAGGTTAATTTTGGAGATCCTAATATGGAAATAAAGAGGGATGATCCTGCTCGCCGCAAGAGTTTTAGAGCTAGACATAATTGTGACAACCCAGGTCCAAAATGGAAAGCTCGCTACTGGTCTTGTAAGCAGTGGAGGGCTGGGAAAAAAGTAGAAGGATCTTCTGAGGATGAATACGAATGGGATGGAGAAACAATTTTCGATCACAATGACCTACTGGCACTCAACCCTGATTTGGTTAATGCTCCAGACGCAGAAGTCTCTGAGGCAGCTAAACGAAGCGGTGCTCAAACACCCGCAGAACCAAGCGAAAGAAAAAAAGGTTCAAAGAAAAATCCCAAAGGAAGTGCGGGGGAAAAGGGTGGCAAGATTACATTTAGTGAAAAAACCACTAACTCTCTAAAAGAAAAGGTCAAAGAACACAATTCTAAGCACTCTAAAAAAGTTACTCTTGGCCAATTAAAGAAGGTATATAGGAGAGGTGCTGGCGCTTTCAGCACATCTCACCGTCCAAATATGTCTCGTCATGGCTGGGCAATGGCAAGAGTTAACATGTTCCTTAAGATGGTAAGGGGTGGTAAGGTTAAACAATCCTACAGAAAAGCAGATCAAGACATCGCCTCGGCTTCATCATATTGTGCAGATGCCATGGGTTCCCTCTGGGAAAACATTCGTAAAAAGAAAGAGAGAATGGGTAAAAATTATAAACCAGCTAAAGTTGGGGACAAAGATCGCCCCCAAAAAGACGCTTGGGAAAGAGCTAAGGGGAAAGATGACCCTAATGCACACTATTTTGATACCAAAGAAAAGGCTCTTAAGGACGCTAAAAAGCTTGGGTTACAAGGTTTCCACACACATAAAACGGATGATGGGAAAACTCTTTATATGGCTGGCCCAAATCATGAAGCTTTCATGAAAAAACATAAGCAAATAGTAAAAGAAAAGAGCGGCGGTGGTTGAATTTAAGGGTTAATTTGATACAATCAGTATGATTGTTCAGTATTATAAGCCTAATTCTAAAAATACAGGATGCGCTTTCAGTTTCGATATCGGAGCTAATAACAAAAACCAAGAGCCTTGCGTTTATGTAAGGGCTATCAAGCAACACTCTTGGAATGACAAAACCCGCACAGGTTCTTTTTCAGAGAACGCGAAAGACCCAGACAAGTCTATCTCAATTAAATTAAATGAGATTGAAGTTGGTGGACTTATCTTTGCGATAGAAAAATATAAAGAATTTTCTGCATTTCATTCATACGAGGATAATAAAACCTCTATTTCATTTAAGCCTTATAAGAAGAAAGATGGCGCAGATGCTTTCTCTTTTGGAGTGACCAGAAACTCCGCTAATAAATTTGGTATTGGAGTAGAAATGTCTGAGGCGTATGGTTTGAGAGAGTTCCTTAAGTTTTATTTACAAGAGCTTTATATCTTTAGACTCTCCAAGAATAAAGAGTTTAGAAACTCATGAAAAAGAAAACAGTTTTAATTCACTCTAACTTTTGTCGAGCATTTACAGGTTTCGGTAAAAACAAAAAAAATATTTTACGGTATCTTTACAACACGGGTAAATATAATTTAGTTGAATTTTCTAATGGTATTAGGTGGGATGACCCACAAACAGATACTGTCCCATGGCCTTGTAAGGGATCTTTACCTCCCCCTCACGAATTAGAGGGCTTAAGCCCCGAAGAGCAAAGACTAGAGGGTTATGGCAAAAAGCTCGTAGACAGGGCAATTAAAGAGTTTAAGCCTGATGTTTATATTGGAATGGAAGATATTTGGGCTTTCCAGAATTTTCACTCTAAACCTTGGTGGAACAAAATAAACACCATGGTTTGGACCACCTTAGATAGTCTTCCCCTTCTCCCGCAAGCCGTAGAATACGCCCCAAAACTCAAACATTATTATGTTTGGGCTTCTTTTGCAGAGAAGGCCATGAAAAAAATGGGATATAACCATGTAAAAACACTGCGAGGATCTATAGATACTTCAAATTTCTTTAGGTTATCTGACGAGAAGCGCTCTCAGTTGAGAGAGAGTCACGGTGTTGATAATGATTATGTTATAGGTTTTGTTTTCCGTAATCAATTACGGAAAAGCGTTCCTAATTTACTGGATGGTTTTAAAATATTTAAAAAGAAAAAACCTACAGCCAAATTATTGCTTCACACTCACTGGTCAGAGGGGTGGGATATTCCTCGCCTTTTAATAGAAAAAGAAATTAATGCTAATGATGTTTTAACGACATATGTCTGCAACAAGTGTAGCTCTTACCAGATAAAGCCGTTCACTGGTCAAGAACAAACCTGTAGCCATTGTGGTTCACAAAAAAGCCTTAATACTACGAATACTAATAAAGGCGTGGATGAAGAACAGTTAAACGAAATCTATAATTTAATGGATGTTTACTGCCATCCCTTTACCAGTGGAGGTCAAGAAATCCCAATTCAAGAGGCAAAACTGACAGAGTTAATAACTCTAGTAACTGATTACTCTTGTGGGGAGGATAATTGCACCGAAGAGAGCGGAGGCTTTCCTTTAGAGTGGCATGAATATAGAGAACCTGGAACCCAGTTTACAAAAGCTTCGACATCGCCCGAGAGTATTGCTGAGCAATTAAATCTCACATGCGAGATGGGAGAAGAAAAAAGAAAAGAAATTGGTAAAAAAGCTCGCCAGTGGGTAATTGATAATTTCTCTATTGAAGCAGTTGGGAAACAACTTGAGCAAATTATTGATGCAATGCCCGAGGTAGATTATGATCACGAAACTAAATTTCTTTCACTAGATCCCGAATACAATCCAAAGGAAAATTATTCTAGTCCGACTGAATTTCTCATAGATGTTCATAAGAATATTCTTAAAGATGACGTAGACGCAAATTCGCAAACAATAAAGCATTGGTTAGCTCAACTAAATGCAGGTAACACACCACAAAATATTGTTACTCACTTTAAAGAAGTAGCAACAAATCACAACCATAACTCAAATATTCCCGACTTATCTGAATTGTTAAGTGACGAAGATAAAGGAAAAAGAATTGCCGTTGTTATTCCTCAAAGCGAATCCGATGTGTTGCTAATTAATTCCTTAATGAAAAATTTAAAAAAACAATACAAAGACTATAACATATATGTTTTTACGCAGCCGCAGTATTATGGCTGCATAGATGATAATCCTCATGTCCACAAAATCCTACCTTATAGCCCTACATTAGAGAATTCTTTAATGATGGAGGGGGCTGGAGATCACGAAGGTCTATTCGAAATAGCCTTTTATCCACATGCCACTACTCAAAAAAGCCTATCCTATATCCATAACGGACTAAGTAAGCATCAATTTAAATTACGTTAATGTCTCACCTTCTAGAAGAATACGCAAAAAACTTAGGCGTTAAAATCTCTACGCCTATAGTGACGGATCACTTTTTTCCCTTAGTAATGGACAAATACATTACCATTTCTAATAATGATGAAGTCCCATCCAAAAGCTACCCCTATTATCACCTAGTTATAAAATTGTTAAGGCCATTTTTAGATCGAGCGAAAATTAAAGTTATACAACTAGGTGGTAAAAAACGCATTGAAGGAGTAGATCAAGCATTAAACCTTAGTTTTAAGCAAAATTCCTTTGTTATATCTAAATCTTTAGTTCACTTAGGTTCAGATGGATCATTAAATCACCTTGCAAGCGCAAAAAAAGTTCCAACAGTAACTCTTTTTGGAAACACTTTTCCTGCTGTTAATGGTCCACTTTTTTCTTCTCCCAGTCTTACAGTCAACCTAGCACCTGAATGGAATAAAAAACCATGCTTTGGGAATGAAGATTCTAAAAAACAAATACTATCTATTACTCCTGAGAGCATTGCTCAAAACGTTTTAGATTTTTTGAATATAGAAAAAGAAGATGTGAATTTCCTTACTAAGCATATAGGTAAGGCTTTCTTGGAGTCTGTTGTAGAGGTTATTCCTACAAGTTATACTCCGTTACGCATACCAGAAAATCAAATTTTATATATAAGGGCAGATTATGGATACAAGGATGATGCCTTTTTACAGTATTGCAAATCTCACAAATGTTCGGTATTATCAAGTCAACTTATTCAGCCGCACGGGTTAAAGCAAATAGCTGAAAATTTAGACGCTTTATTTATTTTCATGGACCGCACATGGGATGATATCCCAAGTCAGTATTTTAAAACATTAAAAAAGTTGGGTATCAATTGTGTTATTTTGACAGAAAAAGAAGAAGATGTTTCTCTTTTACGCAATAAGTATTTCGACATTGCGGTTAGACTGTATAAATCAGAGGAGAAAGCCCCCTCAGAAATAACCGAAAATACACGGTTTCTTTCGGGTAAAAGATTAATTGAAGGAGGGAAGGAGTATTTAAGTTATGCTCATTGGAAAAAAGGTCTTGACAACAATAATACAGTGATAGATAGTCCTGATTACTGGAAGGAATTAGAACACTTTTATATTTATGAGCAACACCAAGACAGCTAAAAAGAAAGCGGCCAAAAAATTTTATGGGCCAGATGTTTACACTAGGGACGGAAACGGTCTATTTGAAAATGTAGATTATGCCTTTAATGAAGATGGCTCTGTAGACTGGAGAGCTATGATTAAGCCAGAGTTTCTCTACCCCAACAGAGGTTGGTTTGAAGCTCGCAATAAAGAAGTTCCCACCTCAGTTGAAGGTTTAGAGGACAAACAGCTTTTGATAATGCTTGGAGGGATTAAGGAATTGGCTAAACTTCGCGGTTATAGAGGAGTGGCTTATGAGGTAGACAATGTGGCAAACGGTTATGTAACAGCAAAATGTAGAATTGCTTGGTTACCAAATTATGAAAGTTTGTGTGGCATTGAATATGAGGATACAGCAAATGCTACCTTAGATAACACCGATTCTTTTTGTGCCAAGTTCCTCGAAACGATTGCTTGTAACAGAGCCTTTGTTCGTTGTGTTCGTAATTATCTTAATATTCATATCGTAGGAGCAGATGAGATTGACAAGTCTCAAGGATCGGGACAAGCCGTAGAAGCAGACGCTATTGCTACCCCTATTACTCCTGTAGATCTTTTAGAGAAGACCTTGAGAGAAAAGCATGGAGTAGACTCTTTCGAGGCTTCGAAGAAGGTTCTCAGAGATTTATGGAAGGATGAAAAATATAGGAATGAGTCTGCTGCTGAATGGAATTCATTTAAAGACATTCCAGCTAAGGAAGCAAGAAAGCTCATTGTCGCTCTAAATCAATGATTAAAAGAATCACCAATCCATTAGAGTTCAAGAAACTCCTAGATGATATTTTTCTTTTATTTGAATATGAAAATGAAGAAGAGGGTCATTTCTTGGTGAAACATAATAAAGAATATATCTTAAATGCTTTTGGAGACAAGAATATCTTAGCTTGGGATTTTTTTGTTTGGGGCAATTTGGATGAAAGGTCTAATAAATTTGATGCTGTGATTGCTTTTTTAAATAATAAAAATGAAAAATTCGGAGAAGAGATTTTTGCAGAGTATATTTGGTTATCAAAAAATGCCTTGGCAGGACGCAGATTATTGGCAAAAGCCTTAAATTTCGCTAGGGAAAAAGAGTTTAAATATGTAACCATGAGTTGTTCTTTAGCTAATCCTAAAGCTCCCAAGGTGGGTAGATTTTACGAGAGAATGGGATTCATTAAGGATACAGAAACCTATATCGCAAAGTTATGAATCAAAGAGTTGCTAAAAAATTAAGAAAAATTTGTAACCCTGTTGATCCAGTATCAAAAAGAGTTTACAGACGTTTAAAGAAACAATATACTAGATTGCCACACTATGCAAAAAGAGACTTCCTCAACCTCCTCAAACAAACAACTTTCAACTTGGAGCCAGAACAAGGCGGGAGCCTTCTGGATAAAGAAAAAGGGAGACGGGAAGACTTACCTGTCGGGCAAGATAACAATAAAGGGTGAAGAGATTCCTTTTTTAATCTTTAAAAATGATTTCCAAGAGGGAAATACCCCTCATTTCCACGCCTATGAAGTTCCTACTCTGGAGGATTAGGCTCTGGAGGAGGAGTGTTAATCCAAGTTCTTAGCGCAGGAATCGCAGCAGTAATTGCATTCATCGCTGTGGCTACTTCAGGGACTTCATTCACACAGTCCCAAAGACTCTTTCTGCCATTAGCGCGACTTGGAACGTTCAGATACTCTACTCCTTCATTATTTGGGGTTTCCCAAATCTTTTCTTCACCTTGGTCGCCATTATAAGGGAGACACTCGATATTAATGCTTCCTTCGTTGTTTCCTGAAGCATTTATTTGTGGTGCAAAAATATTGATGGATCTTAACCAGATAGAATCAAATTCTTGTTCTGGGCTTGCTGGGACGATATATGGTTCTGTCCTTGGAATAGGGTCTCCTAAATTTTCTTGTGGCATGACTTTATTATATTATATCTTTTATTACACTAAATTATACAAAAAATGATTTTAAATGAGGAACTCTTAATCGAGGCACAACCAAAGGTTTTATTTTAGTTGTTTCATAGCAATTCCTACAGAAACTGACATCCTCAAAACTTAAATCCCTTAAATCAAAAGTTCCTCCGTTTTTGTTATCACAACCATTCACACCCACCTGATTTAGAGGAAAATAAGGATATTCCATCTCTTCAATGATAGATCTATGCATCCTTACAAAGCCAAAGCCACACCAATCTACCTCTACAAACTTATTAGGTTTTTCCTTGGCAATCTTTTCCAACCAATTCCCTGAGGTAAAAGGCATGTGCAAGTTTTTCCTGAAATAATCTTCGTCCCAGTCACCAACCATGGCCTTGTCAGAGCTATCTGATTTATACCAGCCGCATAAAAACTTTTTATCTTTTGGTAGTGACATCATGTATTCAACCTGTTCTATAGTAAAATCTACATCAGAATCAATCCAAAAAAGCCATTCGGCTTCAGGGGGACTTGTATCCACGAAACCTTTCCCCCCTGTTGCTAGGTAATTTCGAGCAAAATTAAGAAACAAACCATTAACGGTTAAAATTTTAGAATTATTTTTATCACACCACGATTGTAATTCTAAGTAACGATTAATTAATTTGCCTTGAATACCCCTATGGTCGATTGGGACTAGAAAAATACAGTTAAGCATATATTATTATATGTATAAACCAGAATTTTAAATGAAAACTATTGAGTTTACCGAACAAGAAATTAATGCCTTAGTGCAACTTATTGATATCGCTGTTAAAGCTGGGGGTTTAAATGTAGCCCAAGCTGGAGCTATTTTAGCTGCTAAATTAACTGGCCAAGAACAACCTAATCCAGAGATGGATGATTCCCCTATCTTTGCTGAAGCTGCTGACCTTACTCCTCATCAGGAGGAGGAGGATTGATCTGCATATTCTGGGTCTATTATCTCTGGCTCCAACTTATCAACATCCTTACGCTCCCCGTAAACTACATAAAAGTAGTTAAGTGGTGCGTCTGTGTTAGATGCAATGGTTACGTCTCCATTATCTGCGATGGAATCGACGTAAATATCTTGATTAGCTCCAATAGGAGTTAGTTCTACAGTCATACTGTCGATGTGAACTAAACTATCCCAGTAATCTGGCATTTTAATTATATTTAAATCATTTTTACCCCTAAAGTATACGGCAACTTCTGGCCCCTCGATACAAGCATGAAGCAATTTCTTATGTTGAGCTTTCTTTTCAGGAACAGGGTGATCAATAATGAAGTATTTTGAAGTAGCGTAAAGAGTTCCGTTAACGTAGAGAGGATAGTAAGAGTTTGAGCTTGTTCCAATGCCGACATATCCCTCAATAATAGCCCCATTAGATGGGGCAGAGCTTCCAGCATAGCTCGATCCAATAGCTATTCCTCCCGCTACGTCGAGTTTATTGGACACAGAGGACGTTCCAATACCTACATTACCTTCAATGATGACTCCATCAGATGGGGCAGAGACACCAACATAGCTCGATCCAACAGCTAAAGAGCCATATACGTCTAGTTTGTTTGCTGGTCCTGTAGTTCCTATCCCCACATCACCATCTGAGGCTATTGTGACCCCAGCAGAAGCTGAAGTTGCTCCACCATTGGGTCTAAACCTAAACCCTTTGCTAGTCGATGCTGCAAAATACATGTGGTCACTAGACTTAGCAAAGATCCTATGGTGACCATTTGTTAAGCTTGTTGTCCCAATACCAATAGCTCCATAAGTGCTTCCATATGTGCCATCTCCACCTAAAAGCATGTTTGATTCAGCTAGAATCTCTCCTTCTACATGCAAGTCATAACTAGCACTACTTGTCCCGATACCAACGCTTCCACCTATGAAATAACTGGTTCCAGCAGTATTGAATCGTATCTTTTCACTCGCTCCATCCGAATACAGTTTCATTACTGCATTGTCAGAGCTATCTATATACATGTTATGGGTTATAGAATCATCAGTATCTTCTCTTACAACTATAGCATTTTTGTTTGTAGGAGTGTGGATATCAAGACTAACTCCATCTCCTGCTTTATTTGTCCCAATGCCAACTTGACCCCCAGTGCTAATATTAACATTACTACTAACCCCCACACTATTACTAAAGCCGAGGGACATAACATCCAAAGAAGCATCATGACCTATATAAACAGTGTCTGTATTATCTTGGATAGATATCAAAGCATCGTTATCGGTAGATCTAAAACGTGCTATCTCGTTAGTGGCTCCTGCATCAACAGTTAATGTATAGTCGGGATCAGTTGATCCGATACCTACTTTACCATCAGAAGCTACCCGCACATGTTCACTACCGTCTACTTCTAAAGTAAGAAAAGAACTTGCTGTCTCATCACTAGAGTCAGCTTGTAGTTTTAATGCACCGTCAGATGCGTCTATATGAGCTAATGGAGTTCCTGCTGCGTCATTATCTCTTAATCTTATTTTAGGGCTAGACCCATCTACATGTAGAAGCACTACTGGATCAGTTGTTCCTATGCCAACATTACCTCCATCCATGACAACTAAAGCACTTGCATTATTGCCTACAATAGTCTTTGAGCTAGAACGGTAGATTATATTTGCGCTGTTTGCAGAGTTATTTAAAACGTCTGCTTGGACTCTTGATGTAGAGCTTGATTTGATTACTCCTGCTACTTCAAGAAGAGTATCTGGATCAGTGGTTCCTATACCTACATTACCAGCAGTATCTACTGTTACTTGAGCAGTTCCACCTTTAGCAATTTGAAAATCATTTTCTCCTGCGCCAGCAAATGTTCTATTTAATATAAACTTATGGTCTCCATTAGAATCACTGTCTTGATCTGCGGTGATAGTGCAATCATTGTCAACTACATGGAATTGAATATTTTGACTTGTGTCTCTACCAAGAATAAGTCTGGGGTTAAGAGTTGAAACAGAGTTTAATATCCGAACACTGTCAAAATCACCCGTTCCTACTACATCTAGCTCTACAGCGGGACTGCTTGATCCAATACCAACTTTATCTTCAGAAGCATCTACAAATAAAGTATCTGTATCAACATAGAAATCACCTCCATTATTAATTGCAGCTTTTGTCGCGTTAGCGATATTAAACCCAATACTTCCTCCTGCTTTAACATTTATCATAGTGTTGCCAGCACTATTTTGTTTTATAGCATAATTACTAGTAGTGGCAAAATCAACATGGCCAAAAAATGCGCTATCAGCTTGCCCCATGTATCCAATATGCGCTCTACCTAGAATAGCACTTGAATCATTATCAGGGTTTACTTCTAGTCTTTCACTAGGATTGGTAACTCCTATACCCAAACGACCCTGTGATGTCAGACGCATCTTTTCGGTTTCACTACCAGCAAGATGGCTGTCGTGCATGGTGTAAAACGCTATGTTTGTTTGCAGGTAAGATGGGTTATTATTTGTCCATACATTGGCTATTTTACTTGCGTAAACACCACCTGCTCTACCCATAGTAATGCCAACTCCATTTCCAGCAGTTCCTGTTGTAGACACATTATTATGAATAAGTAACCCCGAAGTAATCTGATGTAATGAATCAGTCTGAACTTCTAATTTAGTTACGGGACCAGTCGTTCCTATACCAACATTTCTGGTATCCTCCTGAATATACATTGCCGCAGAAGGAGAACTCGATACACCAACATCAAATTGCAAAGCAGCATCACTTCTTACTTTTGCTATACTACTTTGATTTCTAAAGTAAATGCTTCTATCAGTAGTCCCTCCACTATCTAACCTCATGTCACCACGAAGATCTAATTCTTCTTGTGGGTTGGTTGTGCCTATCCCTACTTTACTTCCAACCAAACTTAAAATATCAGACCCTCCTGCGCGAAGATCCATTCTATCACTTGAATGATAATATCTTACATAGCCTTGGTTAGCTGAAGCTGTATCGCCAAAAGCTAAATATTGGTAACTGCTTGCTGGGCTTGATAATTGAATGCCGCAATTGCCATTATTTTCTATTATTAAATCATCATGACTTGCATTTGTGGCTATAGTTCCACCTGCATCTGCTGTGTAAATATGAGTAGTTCCAAGGGGATCATTTGTTCCAATACCAACCTTGCCACCTGTTGTTAGGCGCATTAACTCACCTTCAGATTCTGAAATGGTTGCTCCTACAGTGTAACCTGTAGTTCTGTGCCATGTGTGACCCTGAGAATAACTTTGCTTATACCATAAAACTCCATCAGTAGAATAATTTGTGGTTAGAAGGCTGTTATTCGTAGTGTTAGAAGCTACAGCACTTTTAGCAACAAGAGTCGCCACGCTATTTCTCACTATTCCAAATCCAGCCGAGTAAGCTTGAAAGTTTCTTCCCATTGCAGTAGCAGTGCCATCCCCTACATAAACATCTCCAGTGACATGAAGAAGAGAACTACTTGTCGGACTTTTTGTTCCTATGCCTATTCTACCAGCACTAGTGATGGTCATTTTAGTGTCCCCCACAGTCTGGAACATCATTGTTTGGGCAGATTGATTTGCACCAATGACACCTGTAGAACCTTCAACCCATAAATCTAATCTCTTATTTCCTCCTGAATCACTCTCCTCAAGTCTTAACCAAGGGTTGGAGCCACCAAGTTGTAATTGTTTAGCTGGCGTATTGGTTTCTATTCCTACATATCCTCCCCCACTTTGCAGAACTAAATCATGCGAGGTATTATGAGTATGGATATACATGTTATTGGAACCCGCTTGCATACGACCTCCAACATTGTGCCACTGACCAACAGCAAAGAAGCTATTGCCAGCAGTGTTTCCATCTACCCAAGAACCGTAGTAATTATTTTGTGAGTCAAAGTTTGATCTAGCTGTAACAACAAACTTTTGATTAGGATTAGTGACTCCAATACCTACCCTATCAGTTGAAACATCAACATACAAAGTATCAGTATCTACAAAGAAATCACCGTCAGAAACATTTGTTGTAGAACCAATAATTACTTTATTAGCACCACCTCTGCTAAAAACAAATTCACCATCTCCATTAGTAACAAAAGAAAGATCTGCTGTTTCGTTCCCTATACTTCCGTCCCCAAACTGTATCGCAGAGAGCGTAGAGCCTATACCAATGTATTTACTACTTGCTACAGTTATATCGCCATTCAGCGTTAAATTAGAGGATGTGGTTGCTCCTCTTGCAGTAACAGTAGCTAAAGTATCTCCTTCTGACGCACTACTTCCAGTAACAACAGGATTACCGCCAATTGTGATTCCGCTTACAAAGTTTCCGCTTGCGCCAGCTATGGTTCCAGAAACATCAAGCTCGTATAAAGGATTGGTTGTTCCTATACCTACTAGTGGACCGTCATTAGTTCCATGTATAGTTAATCCCACCTCTTCTGAACCTGCGGTAGCTTTAACGCCAAGCCGCATATCAGTTCTATATGCACTTGAGTTTGTTCTTACCCATATGCTACCTACTTCATTTGGTGAAGCGGAGTAATCTGTTTTAAATTGTATCCTACCTATATCTGTATTAGTGCTTGGATCAGAACCACCTCTACTGATCTGCATTTCTGCTATAGCATCTTCTTTATTTAAATGTAATTGATGGGCAGGAGTGGTTGTTCCGAGACCCACCTTTCCACCATTAAACACCATATAACGATTGGTGTCTGTGCCATCTCCTATTGCTCCATAAGTGCTATTACTTGAAAGAATAAGTTTGTCTGTTCCCCCACAATCTAATGTTAATCGAGGTCTATCGCTTGACGCAGAATAAATTTTTATTCCATTGTCAGCACCAGAAACTTCTAATGGGTTATCAGGATCAGTTACTCCTATGCCGACCTTGCCATCAGATGCAATCCGCATCTTCTCGTTAGAATCACCGACATTACCTATTTGAAATCTTATTGTGTCAGCGCCTACTGCAAAATCCGTAGCACCAGCATTAATCTCGAAACGATTTGCTCTACCTGCTGTAGCAGTCGATCCCCAAGCATTAATATATGTTCTATATTCTGAGTTAGATAATTCTATAGTAGGTCCAGTAGTGTTCGCCTTGTGGACATGTAAATCATAAGCTGGACTTGCTGTCCCTATGCCAACTCCATCGGAAGTGATCGCCATTTTATCACTGCCAGCTATTCTAAAATAATGATTTGATACAGTATGAGTAAAAGGGGCTATGTTTCTTCCATAATAAGCACTTGTTCCATTCCAGAATATTAATTGAGTGCCTGTTGTGCCGCCGCCCTCTCCTATTAGAGCATTATTTGATCCTATTCTTATACCGTGATTAACTGCTCCATCTACATCCAATAAAGTTGCAGGACTCTTTGTTCCAATACCAACGCCGTCAGCCGCTCCATCAAGAACAAGGAGAGAACCATCTGCGCTTTGCCCATTATAACAGAAATTTAAATCCCCATTATCTAAACCAATAGAATAATAATTACCCCCATCTCTCTGTAGTCTCAAAGCTTCAGAAAACCCTGCTGATGGACCATTAATGTGAAGTTTGGTTGCAGGAGTGGTTGTCCCTATACCCACATTACTACCAGTAAACCACACATTTCCCCCTGTGGCATCTAGCCTTATAGGGGCTGTAGAAGTCATAAAAGAACCACTACCTGCGTTCCCAGTATTAAATTCTATTACGCCTGACTCTGGGCTGATAATAATATTCGACATTCTGATTTAAATTACACTTTTAATGGCTCAGTCTCCAATCTGTCTATGTCTTTACGTTCTCCATATACTACATAATCATAAGATCCCTTGACCCCACCGATCATTATAATTTTGGGGCTTTTGGATTTTATATATAAATCTTGTTTTTTGCCGATTGGAGTGACAACGACAGTTATAGAGTCTTCATGAATCAATTCGGACCAGTAGTCAGGTAGTTCTATAGATGCGCTGTTTGTAGTTCCCCTGACGTATACCCCATTCTCTGGACCCTCTAAACAAGCATACTGGAGCTTTTTGTTTTCTTCGATTGGGTGATCAATAAGGAATGACTTACTGGTTGCAGAAAGATGTCCATTAACATCAAGAGCATTAGATGCATAGCTTGTTCCAATGCCTACATTACCTTCAATAATTGCACCATTAGATGGAGCACTTACCCCAATATAACTAGCCCCAATAGCTACAGAACCATAAACGTCGATACCGTTTGCTGGGTCTACCCAAGTGGAACCTACACCAACACCAAGTTTATTATAAATTCGTGTTTTGCTCGATATATCTACAGAACTTGCCAGATCGGTATGACCGCTGACTCTTGCCGTTCCTTCTACATGAAGAGTTTGAGCAGGATTAGTTGTTCCTATACCAACATTTTTTGTAGAATTTTGGACTGTTATCGCAGCGGCAGAATCTCCTGCACTTGCTGTGCCATCAACTATTCTTAAATCATTATATCCATATTGGCCAATAAACCAATTACTGTTAAGATCAAGGCCGTTATAAGTTGCAGTAGCTGAATTTGTTCTAAAGTAAGCTCCAGCGGTTTGGCTTGTAACTTTAATACTTGCATCGTTACGCTCTCTAACTGCATTTATAACATCACTATTTCCAGATCCAAAAACGTAAAGATCGGCAGCAGGTGTAGTGGCCGTGCTACCGCTTATAATTGTTCCATTCGCTACTTCTATAGATGTTGTTGTTGTGTTACCGCGAGTCGTGACATCTTGCAAAGTGTCATTCTCCGCAGGAGAATCTCCAGATAGAAGATAAGGGACTCCATTGTTCGTTATACGACCACCTGCGCCAGTTCCTATGAAACTGCCCGAACCAGAGATATTACCCCTTACGTCTAAAGTTGCGAGGGGAGAAACTGTGCCTATACCCACCTCATCGCCAAACAAACCACTATCGCCAGAGATAGTTCCACTAACTTGAAACTCTGTGGTGGGAGTCTTTGTCCTAACCCCTACATTGTTCGAATTAAAAAAGGTTGTGCTTCCTGGGTTAGAACTAATTCTTGTTTGGACTTGAGTAGCATGATACAGGCGCAGATCGGCATTGCCGTTGATTGCGTTATCCGCAACTAGTTGAGCCGCTGTTCGGGTATATGGAGTGGTATAAAGCTCAATTCCTTGATCAGATGAACTAACATGGATATCGAGGGTGTTGGAAGGGTCAGTTGTGTTTATACCAAGCCTACCACTTCCGTCTGACCCTTGAACAAGCCGCATTGCTTCAACTTCAGCGCCAGTCTTAACAGTAAATTTAAGATATTCACCTCCCAGCCATAATGGGTGAGTGGTTCCATGGTCAGTGTTAGTGGCCATGATTCTTCCCTCACCCCCCACATTAGATGTAAACAAGAGACCATCATAAGTCCCCCCAACATCCTTGACCTGCAAGGTTCCCTTAATGGTCGCGTTGTAGCTGGAATAGGCGGTTCCTACAGCCAGCTTCTCCATAAATATTCCCGTTCCCCCAGAGATATGTGGGCCAGTAGAATTTATAGAAGTTGTTGTTGTATTGCCATTGTCACAAACATTTTGAAGCGTTTGCGTCTCCGCAGGAGAATCACCTGAAAGAAGATAAGGGGTTCCATTTAGGGTTATGCGGCTACCTGCTCCCGTGCCAGCAACATCACCAGAAACATCCAATGCGTATTCAGGGTTGTCATTTTTAATACCAACGTAGCCAGAATTTGTAATAGCCACTGAAGTAGCAGCAGAACTATTTTTTATGTATTGAGTGGCAGAGCTATTAGCTATCCATTGATTTGAGTAAAGGGCTGTCCCTACAACTAGATTAGTGCTTACTGCTGCGTCTCCAACAACATCAAGCTTTCTAGCTGGGACAGCGCTTCCAATACCAACATTTCCAGCTTGAGCAAAAGTAACTCTAGTAGAGCCATCTCTATAAAAAACTAAATCAGCATTAGGGTTTGTATTTTTAATATCCCAATCGCCATTATTACTAGAGACAACTAATCCAGCATCTGTAGCTCCATAAACTTCAAGGAAGCTGTCTGAGCCAGCGGTGCTGGCGGGAGAGACTGTTCCGACACCAACTTTTGAATGAGCATTATCGCCCATTATTGTCATTCTAGCTTCACCACTTGTTCCCAAATACAGCGGGGAGGCTTCTCTCTGCATGACGTAAGCATCATTACCATTGTTACCAACGGTAAGACCCTGCTGACTTGATAAGCCGTAACTTGTGGTGCTATTTTGGAATTGAAGATAAGCCGCTGTTCCTGTTCCCCTGAAGAAAGCTAGTGTTGTGTTTCCACTAACATTTAAAGGGGCATAATTAGCATCATCACCAGAGCCGTTTATATAAATAGAATTGGTTGTATGATTACCATTGTTAGTGACATCTTGCAGTGTGTTTGTCGCTCCTGCTTCGTCTCCTGAAAGGAGGTAAGGAATGTGGTTGTTCGTTATACGGTTTCCAACACCAGTGCCTAAGAAACTACCTGAACCAGAGATGTCGCCAATAACTTGTAACTCTGCGGTTGGATTAGTTATGCCGATACCTACTCCATTTACCCCTCCACCAAAGTCGGCATCAACAATGGTCATTTTGGTGGCATCGTCTATATTAAATCTAATATAATTATTTCCTACGGTATTAAAACGGTTGTGAGCCATTTCCATGTAGTAAGAAGAATTATAAGAGTTTCTTATTCCGTAGGTGTCAGCGCCATTTGTTGATACATCAAGTTTTCTAACTGGAGATATGCTTCCTATGCCGACATTACCAGCATCTTTTATCGTCATCCTAGCAGCCGCAGTTGCAGATGTTGGAACGTGGGTTGTTAAAAATGTTAAATCAGAAGAGCCGTCATTTAATGAACTTCTTTCTCCTCTTACTATTGCATTAAAAGCATCTTTAGCTCCAGCACTAGCGGAAGTGCTAAATATTAACTCTCCTCCACCCCCGACAATATTACTTCCATCTACATCTAGATACAGTTGAGTAGTGGGTGATGACGACATAGTAGTCGCCAGTTCAAGTGTTGTTTCTGGAATATCTGTTCCTATCCCGACTTGATTTGAAAACAATCCCGTAACACCAGAAATGTGTGGTCCTGTAGAAAGGATCGAAGTGCTTGTTGTGTTGCCGCGAGTTGTAACAGTCTGTAAAGTATCAGCTTCTGCTGGGTTATTCTCACCAGTTAAAACTGGAACGCCACTTACATGCAATCCCTGTCCGAAATATCCAATCGTAGGAACATAAACACCACTAGCGAAATCTAAAGTAGCAGTATGCATTCCGCTAGAAGCATGGACTCTATCTTGCCCGTCTGCTAAAACTGTCGCTCCAGTGTGAGCTATTGGTATCTCTACTTTATTTCCTAAACCAACAGCATAGTCTCCGCTTACCTTTGAAGCTCTTCCTGGGCCAACAAGCGCAAATTTTCCCGTTGATTCACTGAACCATCCACCAAGAGTAACGGCATCATTTCCGTAAACTTTATTTCCCTCTCCCCCCAATATAGAACTAAACGTTCCATAAACCATGTTCTCTTCTCCACCTCCAACAAAAGAGTAACCATTACCTCCTGAAATCAGGTTGGATACACCACCAGCTATAGCTGAAACTCCATCGTGTATTTCGTTGCTACTGCCACCTCCGATAAAAGCAACTGTAGCACTTTCTATTTTGTTATTTCGACCACCTCCAATTATGGCATAGTCAGAATAAAAAATATCATTATTCTTTCCTCCGATACTTGAGGAATAATCTGAACCCGTGAGGTCGATCTGTGAACCGCCTCCGATAAAGTTAAAGTCACCTCCTGATATGTTATTAAGTGTTCCTCCAGCAATAGTATCATAATCTCCACTGATGTGATGACCTGATCCCCCAGCGATCATTGATCCTGTTGAAGAAATGGTTCCGATTCCTACTCCCGCTATTATAGCTTTTTGGGGAGATTTAATTGAATATCCATCATCGGTAGCTAACTCTACTTCCGCAGAAGCTCCTTTAACATAAAGTTTTTGAGCAGTAACTCCTGTGATTCCTATTCCTACGTTTCCCTCTACCAATAAACCGTTAGATGGGGCCGAGGTAGTCCCTGCGTAAGTGCTCCCTATTCCTACCGCACCCGCCACATCTAATTTATTGCTTGGGGTAGTGCTAATTCCTATACCTACATTACCCCCATTAGGGGCAATTAAAGTTTCTCCATCGTCATCTATTTGGAGTCTGGTATACTGAGTGCCACCTTCTGAAGCGGCTTCTCGTAAATGCCAGCGGTTGGAGGAGTCTATTGTTTGCTCCCAGATTTGGGCTGTTGCCGCTCTTGATAACCTAAAAGTAGGAGCACCCGCAGAGGCACTCACCTGAAGTTGAGCATTAGGAGTAGTTGAGAATCCTATACCAACTGAGCTTCCTATTCCTACATTTCCTTCTACCAATAAACCGTTAGATGGGGCTGAGGTAGTCCCTGCGTAAGTGCTCCCTATTGCTACCGCACCCGCCACATCTAATTTATTGGTGGGGGTAGTGCTAATTCCTATACCAATATCAGTTGTGGTTGTATTTCCCCTATCAGCAACTGTTTGGAGAGTATCAGATTCTGTTCCCGCTGCATCTCCAGAGAGCAAGTAAGGCAAGCTATTTGGTCCAGTTAGTCTATTACCATCTCCTGTTCCTACAGCGTCTCCATTAACACTTAATTTAGCTGTTCCAAACAGGGGAATGTCATTAGTTCCAATTCCCACATAGCCACTCCTTGTATAAATAGTATAAGGATGATCATAACCTGGAGGGCCAATAGTTAAACAATTTGCAGTTATGTATCCCGCACCATCTCCACCAACAATAAAGTTTCCTGAACGGATTCGTTGATCTCCCAAATCAGTAAGAGTGGGATTCATTCCACCACTTACAGGTTCTATCATAAACGGACCATCCTCCCAAATGTGATCAGCTACCCCAGCACCACCTTGGAAGGCAAATTTAACCCAAAAGTCTTTCGCCTCAGGAAGACCTATTCCTCTATCAAGGACAATTCTTTGCCCCGCTCCCGCTTGAGCCAAGGGCAGATTACCTAGAAAATTTTCTTGATTTATTATTGGAGGGCCACCTGTAGAAGCCCACGCTCCAACACTCTCTATTTGAGTATATTGATCATCTTCAAAATCAAAAATACAAACAACTTCCCCAGAGGCTCCAGAAGCATTCAGCTTTTGGTTAGTCGTAAATCGAACTGCGTCTAATGCATCTTCATAAGTTCCAATACTACCAGTTTCAAAAGCAGGAACGTCACCTGACGTTTCAGTTTTAGTGGTTTTTCCCGATTGTAAAGTGGTAACGGATACAGGAACAACTTTGTTTGCAAACAAGTGCATGTCAGTTGTTTGAATTCTCCCCTCACGACCATACACATTGAATCTAGTTATATAATCTAAAGGAGGTTTTTGTCCCCATATGTTTACTTTATCAATGCGCTCTATGGATACTCTGGGACTTCTCCAATTTGTCTTCCAGTTTTTTGCCGCCATGGTCCCATCGGCATTTAAAAGGTCTATCTCGATATAATCAACGAAAGGACTTGCCTCAAGAGAAGCTCTATCTGTAATTGGGTTTCCTTGTTGATCTGTGATAGAAGCCTCAATTGTTACCACTGACTCATCTAAATAAACTCCACTACCCGCTCCTGTAGCTGACAAATTTCCCGTATTAGGTTCAAATTCCGTTTCAAAACGATAAATATTTCCTAATTCAACCTGTCCCTCATAGAACTGCGTCCCGTCAGACGGCGCAGAACTTCCTACACAAATTTTACCTGAATATGTATATCCTTGGATCGGGTTTCCATAAGCCGCATAGAAAGCTCCAGTCATAATATCTCCCGCATTAGGAGTTGCTGGCGTTTCTGTCCCCATATTTACATAAGCATTCTCTCCTCTTAGGTGACCTATTGGTGTTCCAGTGCCTCCCAAAACATTTCCAGTTGCCATTAGAAAGTCGTAGCCTGAGGCTTGAGCATTTTTTGCATGGCCCAAAGGATTCCCGCTAAATAAGTCGGCTCCCGAATAAGCTAAAACACTGAAAAATTTTACATCACTCCAATTTCCTGTTACCCCTGACGTATGAAGATAACCTCCCACTCCCGTTGCTTGCGTGGCATCAGTATATGCTCCAGAGCCTAGAATAAAAGCCCCTGAATTATTGCTTTGTAAATTTTGATAATAAACAGGCATTTTATAAAATCTTTAATTTATCTACAAAATTATCTTCCCACTCAAGAAGTTCATCGTATACGACGAATATTCCTGATGAAGTAAACTGTGAGTCAAAGAAAGCGTTTCCTCCTTCACCCCCTTTGTTTCCTACAGCGTTGACACTGTAATTAAATACGCCAATGGTTGATAATCCTGAAAAGGTGTGGGATTGAGTGGAACCTGCTACAAGCGATATAGGCTCTGATATTGTTTGCCCATTAGGAAAGGTAAGAGTTGGGGTATAACCCGTGGCATTGTCAACCTTCTCCCATGTTCCCTGTATACTAAAGGTCTGGGTGTCTCGATCTGGAAGACCAGTAGTAACATTAGTTAAATTAGGTGTTTCAAGAGTAACATAAGTTATATCATTAATTGTTTGAGCTACCTGATAACTGAAGGTGTCAGGTTTCTCCTCAATGCTGATATTTTTTTCAATTAAATTAAATTTACCCGTCTCATATTTGGTAGCTGTTACCATATATTCGTTGGGAGCTTCTTCTTTGAGTGCAACCACCTTGTAAATAAATGGGCTAGCGTCTTTAATTTCAAATTTAACAGGACTACCTAGTTTAACAAAAGGTAAGACTTCTGGTCTATCAAAACCAGAGACTACACTTCCGTAATTATTAAAACCTTCAGCTTTTAATTCTGAGGGAGTGCTCAGAATATTACCTGTGACATTTAGTGTTGTAGTTTGTTGTGGGGAAAATCCTGACATTTCAGATTCTGAAGCTCCCACAGAATACTGACCAAAATTTGAAATTAAACCTTCACACCCAGTTTTCCCCGCCCCTCTGAAAAATAAACCAGTGCTACTTGCTGTCGGTCCTTCAAGAGTAGTTATTTCTCCTGTATTAAAATCACCTAAAGTGTTACATGTTTTATCTACTGAAATATAATCTCCCCCTTGAACAGAGAATCCAGTTCCACTAGCAAAAACCCAACCCGAATAGTTTGTATTATAATAAAGAGTAGCTCTTTCAACCTCAGTAGACCCCGCACCCGATTGCCCTGTGTAGGCAGCATATTGCTGAAACTTTCCTTCTCCTGAAATTTCTAACCCAGCCGAAGGATATCCCTCAGTATATCCCGAAAAACCATAAGTTCCCAAATAAAAGTCACTAAACGCTGTTGTAGGCATTCCATGGAAGCCAGTGACGTTTATGTCATAATAAGACTGTCTATTTTTATTGGCTATTTGTTCTATCTCTCGGATAGTGTCTCTACCTGTGGGATTAAAAACAGTTAAAACTCCCGTCATCTCAGCATCAACGAAAGTATTACTTATTCGAACAGTTTGATTTGGTATATCTACAGCTAAAACCTTACCAAAGTTAGCCTTATTAGTTTTAAGTTCGTCCTCTACGATTACAAGATCTCCAGGTTGACACAAGAGACTTTCAAGCCCTGCGGTAAACGCAACACTTTGATTTTCTGAGATTTTTGAAAAGATGTCATGCTGTCCCACGCGACGAGCCATAGCCCTAGAGGTAATCCCCACTCCTTCTATACGCTTTTTGAAAACACCCCGATGTCGAATATCTTTTTCATCCTCTATGACCTCTACTTTTGGAACGAAATTATCAAACCGATCCTTGAATGCCACTTCTACCGTATTGAATTGTTCATCTCGACGGTTATTAGAATAAAAAAATTGGCCGTCTTTTACCGAATCATTAGTAAATAAACTAACAGGCTCTCTGGGGCGATCATCTACAAAATTTATTTCCGAGTTTCCTAGAAATGTTCTACCCCTAAAAATATTAGCGATAGTGTTTATAGCATCATAAATTTTTTGTCCCTGATCGAAAACAATGTTGCATGAGTAACGTGGTTCTTTTCCACCTCTTCCATCAGTTACTCCTTCAAAATAACCCTGATGATCTACTGCATCACAAAATCTACCTATTTTATAAAGCTGCCAGATGTTTATATCATCGACATCAATATGTTGACCCATCCCGTAGCGCTCATTTGTAAGAAGATCATATAAAATCCAAGCGGGATTATCAGTCCATACTAATTTTTCATGAAAAGTTCCATCCCAATCACCTTTATAAATAAGTTTGTTTTCTTGTGATGTATTATCAAATTCAGCTTCTGTTTCATAGTATCTCTTATCAAACCCATTAGGAAGAACTGGAAAGTAGTTACTGGGAACTTTTACCTTTTTAAGTTTACAATCAAAACTCCTGCGAGGGATGTTTCCAAAAGCCCTAGAGTCCAGTTTGGTTCCTATAATAGCGGAAAAAGGATAAGGCAAATTTACTTCAATGATTTCAGTAATCTTTTGAAGCGTAACTTCTTTAGATAATAACACCGAATTGGTTTCAAAGGAGAGTTTTGTTACTCTAAGGTATCTTTTTTCGGTGCTGTCTTGGTCTATACTTTCTCCTTGATAACCTGTTGTTCCATCAGCACTTAATATATCGTTTCGGACAGTATTAACTGGAGGTAATGGAAAGGGAACAGCTAAAGCTTCTTTATCGTCATTTTTTAAATTTATAATAAAATCTTTATTTGAGTTAGCTATATTGTCTGGATTTCCAATATCAATAAGTGTGTCACCTTCAATTAAGGCTACTATTCTAAAATTATAACTCCTATAAGGTTGTTCTACCCCACTACGTCCTGCTGCATTAGTTCCAATTCTTCCTGTCTCAACTTGAATATTTAAAACAGTAGGGTAATTAGATCCTATTTTTAAATCCTTTTCATTACCCTGTGCATCAAGAACATCGTCTACATCTTTAACTAAAGTATCTTTTAAAGCTTGAACATTTAAGGTGATGAAGGCTTTGGTTACATTCGGATTATAAATGGTGTGAGTAATAGGTTGCGCTCTTTCTTTCCAATTAGCTAGAGAGTTTTTTGCCCACGAACTGTAATCTCTTTGCCTACCCTCTGCGTCAAATCTCTCGTCATCACTACCTTCACCCTCTGGCAGACCTTCGTTGCCTACCTCTAAATTAAATTGAGAGGCTTCTTGTCCACCAAGAACACCATCTCTCTTAAGCATCCTGCGGTCAGTTTTAATTCTTTGGGGTTGTGGTCCTCCTTCCGTTGTAAAAGGTCCAAAAAGTTGTTGGTTATATATGTGGTCTATAAATACTTTATTAAAAAACTTTAAAGGTTGTTGGTCCTCTTCCCCTTTCCTCTCTTCTGCTAATACATTAGAAAAATTATATTTTAAATTCCTTTCTATAGGGCTAGAGGTTGCAGCTACGAATTCTGTATATTGAAGTCTCCGAAAATCCTTCATCAAGTCTTTTACTCTGTCTGGAATTCTAAAGGTGTAAGCTTTGCCCCAATTTTCATTGTCAATTCTTCTTGTTTTGGGGGTGTAGTCGAATTGGAATATAACGAATCCATGCATTTTACCTGTAAGTTTTCCGTCTCCATCAACTTCAGGACAAGTTGCATCCGTATATTTTATACCAGCTTGCTGCATCAATCTTAGCAAGTTAAACCCATTATCTAAACCAGTCGGAACGGTTGCCATAGGTAGCAACCCCTCAGGCCCAACAATTTGCTGAGCCAGCGCAGGATTATTCTCTTCAGGCTTTACTACCACATGAATTCTATGGTTATCATATCGCGATATGGCATTTTCAGTGACAAACCTCCTATCCCCTACAGAACCCAACCCTACTTCACCCCCAAAGCCTAAATTTTCTAAAGCTCTTGCAGCTAACTGGAATTGAAAAGGATTACTATCGGGCTGACCATTGTTGTTATCATATAATTCAAAAATTTGGTTTAATTCGTTCTGCGCCCATAGATTAGTTTTATAGGCTGACCATTTAAATGCCCAACAAACACTGCCACCTGCCCGATGACCAACTCCACAAACCATTTTGGCTGTATTCCAACTGTTTTGATCAAGCCAGTGAAGATAATCTAATTTACTTCTTTTTACTGTTGCGCTGCGGTATACAGCGTTATTACGACTACTTCCAACGTTAGCTGACGCATTTCTAGACCAAGGCTGTATACTAGTGTTTAAAGAGAAGAAAAATTTCTTGCCACTAGTCCAATATCGTCGGATATAAGCTCTAATATTAATAGCATAACGGTTAGATTCGCGGGGATACTTCTGTCTTTCATCATAAGTAGCTCCATTTCTTTCCCTTTTCCTAATGAACATGAAATTAACATCACCTCCACTAGCAGCATATTCATTAGAGTCTGGGGAGGGATCACCGCCCTTTCTAAGTTCCGTTACCCTTCCCCCGCGAGTTTTTGTGGCATTATTACTTAAAGCTTTAAAAAATAATTGAGCATTATTAATTCCACCGTCTGTGGGCGTGGCTAATTCCATAGCAGGTAAATCTCGCATAGCCGCTATAGCTTGAGGGTTAAGATTTACCTCCCTCATTTCCTTGCTGTTACTCACAGCAATGGGGGTGTCATCTAAATATATCCCCTCTAAAATAGATAACCCGTGCAACAAATTACCATAACGATTCACAAGTCCCTCTATAGGTCCATCACTAATCAAATCCAAAGTTTCAGCATAACTAAAAGAAGCCCCATATTGTAGCTCCCCCATGATGGGTGGCCTGTAAATAGGGGGTTTTTGCTTTGCTTTTTTACCCGCTCCAGCAATAGCAATTTTCTTTAAGATATGACTCATATTTTATTGGTATGCATTACGGGTCCATAGTTGTTAAGTCCCTTTAAGAAAGGATTGAAAGTAAGGGCATCTTCTGGTCTTTGATTCTGAGCGTAAGATTTAATGGTGGCTTGAATTACCTGACTTCCGACTTTTAGTCGCCCATAACCCAGAGGAACAGGTGCTCCTTGAGTGGCTACATTGACCGTATTACTAAAAACTAAAGATTGTTTTGATCCTTGAGCTTCTATTTCTAATTGATCTACTTCAGGTTTAGGGGTAAGTGCGTATGAAATCGCAGCAAAAATCAACGCTCTTGCGACCATAGCGGCAAAAGTTTTACCCCCTAAGAACGTAAAAATAGCAGCGACAAAACCACTACCCGAAATAGCTGGAACAAGATCAATGGTTAAAGGATCATTTATGTTATCCATTTCCTCGGCATGGATAATTCTTTTTTTATTAATAATAATATCGTAGCAAAGACCCTCTTTATGTAATTCACCAATTCTTTTTATGAAACCAGTTCGATTACAATCAAGAGCGCGTAAAACATTTCGAGGGTTACCCACCTGCATGGTGAATATCTCTCCAAATTCCTTAGCTAAAATTCCGTGTAATTGTATTGTAGTCATCTTGCCGCCTTAATCCTTTCCAATATACTTACATCTGCTTCTATGGTTTCGGGTGTATAAATGTTTATTTTTTTGCTATTTAAACTGTAAATTAAAAATGCCTGACAACAATTGTCGGCCATTTTTATATCAAACTCCGATGCTTCTTCGTTTCCTGATATGTGACTGTGAAAAATAGCGACCATTTCATATTTTTCTTTAAACAGTAAATAGTTTAAAGGATTGATTAAAAAGTGAATGCGTGTATCAGAAGCGATATTTTCTTCGTGTTGAACAACGTATTTTTTTTTCTTTCTGTCGTATCCTAAAAAACCACAAATTTCTTTAGTGAAATTCTTATGACAGATTTCTTTAATGTGGTGCAATGTAGCTTTTGGGCCTTGAATAAAAGTAGGTTCTTTCATTTTAAAGTGTTGTAGTCCTCCCGTAACTAAAGCCATCTGTTCCTGGGAATCCTCCAAACCTTGGATTGGTTGGGGTGGGATTGGAAACGAGGAAGCGTGGTCCCTCTACATAACTTTGTGTTTCTCCATTAAATATGCCACTCCCTGTTAAGTGAAATCCTCCAGTATGAATATCTAGCATTCCCGTGCTACTGGTAGAAGGAATCAAGCCTGTTGATCCATCCCACCAAGCTATTAGCGAGTCTGTAGCATTAGGTAACGTGGCGTTTCCACTTCCTGTTAGTGTTCCCATCTCTCCAGTGCATTCATAATAAGATCTGGGAGCATAATTAAGAACACCCTTAACTATATTCGGAGGTGTAATTTCCTTATAAAGATATTGCATCTCCTGTGGCGTTAACGCCCTATTCCATAACGCCCATGGACCAATTCCACCTCTAATAGAGGTCACCTTACTATAAGGTCCGTATGATACTATATCTGCGTGAGAATTAGTGGTATAAAATTGTTCTACAGCACCAAGCATAAAAGTGCGCGGGAAACCATAAACAGGTCCATTTGGACCCGTCCATCTCAACTCAGAGTCATCTCGATTAGCTAAGCTACAAAAATTACCTAAAGTCGCATTAATACTACCTCTCCAAGATTGTCGGAAATAACTTTGTTCCTCATTATTTACATATACTTTAATGAGTGTATCATAGTCTACGCCGCCGCCCCATGGTGTAGGCTGGACCCCCGTTTCGTGGGTAACCGTATACATTGTCCATTCTTTCTCTTCAGCACTTTCTACTGACTGCAACGCATTTAAATTAAGTTGATTTTTGTGATTCTTTTGCGCTCCCATCCAGTTAGCCCCGATAAAACCCCTCGCCTCCCCAACGTTTGTGGTAGTTGCTCCCTGAATTTGAGAGTTAATATTAATAAACTGCATATTTGGGATACTCCCAGCATCTCTTTCTGTGGTGCTAAAAACACCCGCTCCAAGGGGACTGTTATCCAAGACATTAGCCCAACCAATCAAGGTAAAATCTCCAGTTAATCCTCCTGTAATTTCACTAGCATGGGTATGAAAAAGACCCGTGTTTTGGGGTAAGGGTCGGGTTATAGTGCCATTATAAAATTCCCCAATCAAATCTGGACCACCCGATAAAGCGATATAATTAAAACCCGTATCTATGTTTTGTCCCGCAACAAACACTGCATCACTAGCGGGATTAAATCTTTTTTTACAAGCCTGTAATCTTTTAGTGCAACCATCTTTTTGCCAGTAACTTGGATTATTTTCAGGAGCTTGTCCCGAATTTGCTTGAACGCATACGAAAACTGTTTTTAAGGGTTCTCCGCTCGCAGTAACATCGCCTCCCAATGGGGGTAGTGTAACTTGAGGATTAGTTATTATGCTAATATTTCCCTGTTCATAGTATTGTGTCGAGTCCCATTCGGCGGCTGGGTCAAAGAAAAAATCTATAGGTGAGTTAGGGTCTTTATAATCAAAATTGGGAACAATTCCCGTTTTACCCTTGTCTTGGAAGGGTTCTCCATCTTCCCTCTCAATTGGAAATCCTTGATACCTACAACCTTGTCCTCGATATTGCCACGGACAGAATTTGGCTACTACACTTCTAGCATTAACACTAAAACTTTCTAAATCGAGAGGAGAGTTCAACTCAAATTCAACAAAAATCTTAGATTCTTGAGTTTTCCTACCCATAATCCAAGTCTCATTGGAGAGTTCTGCTTTGGGGTCAGCTAAACCAAATGGGTTTCCTCCATCAAAATTAGAATCATCTAAAAATTTAACGGAAACTTTTTTGCGGATCACCTTGGCATTTTTAAAATCATCGTGATTTTGAAGCAAGTTTGTTACTATATAGTTTTGATTAGCTACCCGTATTCTCGGGCGAGGAAGCTTTCCATCTCCAAGGATGTCAAATCCCTCACTCTCTACCGCAAGGGGTAGGTATTTAACTCCCTGCCAAGTAATGGCTTTATCAAAAACACTTCCACCGTGGAACCCCAAAAATAAACTAGGCTGATTGATTCTATCTGGGTAAACCCTGAACAATTCCAATACAGCCGTAGGCTGTAGATCCAAGAGACTACTTGCTACTTTGTTTTGTCCTTCTGCCGCCATGTTTAAATTTACACTTCAATCATATATAATATAAAAAAGAAGTGAAAATTACACAGATAAACGACCCAGAAATAGTGTGGCCTTATTTTTATACTTTTTGTATAAAGTCTAAGCCTTATGATTTTTGTCAGATTCCCTCCAAGTTTCTACGAGATAAAAAAGTAAGAGGCTTATTTGAGGAGTTTAGTTATTGTAATATTTACCAAGCCGAAGAAAATGGCAAAATTGTAGGCTTTGTGTTCATAACCGAAGAAGAAAATTGTCTTGATGTAAGTTTTCTTTTTGGAATAAGGAAAAATTTTACCAGCCCCAAACTAATAAAAGCTACCCACGCTATATTCAAAGTGGCGCTTAAAAATTGCAATAAAAATTATTTAAAAAGCGAAATACGCAGAAAGTTTAAAGTTAAATCTTACAGAAAGTGGATTGAAAGATACGATAAAACAGCTATTATTTTTAATGACAGCCAAAATACAGTGGTTTGGTGTAATTCAGACAGTATGAGTGTAAAATTTAAAGTAGTGGGAACAAATAAAACCACAGAACATTTGTTGGGAAAGGAAGGTTCCCTCACTCAAAGCTATCAAAAACACGGGCAGGGATTAATGAGAGAATTATTGTTTGAAGACAAAAAATATCTTCTTGATGAAAAAAGTGTTGACTTTCTGCCCTCTTTTGTTTTAATTCATGGACTCCTCTCCGATAACGAAAAAAATGTCGGAAGGGTAGCACTTGAATTCATACCCCAAAAATGAAAAGCAAAGAAACTCTGTATAGAGTATATAACCGAAAGGGAGAGTATCATCACGCTTACAACTCAGCCTTAGATGGGGCTTTGGGTTGGGCAATTGATTGTGCCAAAACCGTAAACGGATCGGTCAAAGAAGTTCTTGATGACGGAACCGAAAAAGAAGTTTTTAGTTGTAGCAAAAAAAGCAAATGTTCGCCTTAATTAAATCTGTTTTAAAATCTTTAGAGCTTTATTTAACTCTTAAAAATAAAAAATTTTACTATGACTTACACAAAGAGCAAAAAGATAGAGAATTTGCAATCACTGAGGCTATGGAGGCTTTTAGGGAAACTGGTGACAGTAACGATGCTGATAGGGCTGACCTCTTGCGCGAGCAACTCCATGCTGAACGTAAGCGATTTGAACATCTATCAACCTTCTACTCTAAGACTGAAGAAGAATAATCCCGTGCAAACAATAGATGGAGTCTATACACCTCAAACCGATGAGGTATGGCACTCAGATGCTCGCTATCGCAGGTTGGAAAGAGAAATTTATTCCAAATAACGAAAAAATTTAATCGGCCATTTGCCTCGCGTAGACCTGGAAGATGCCAATAAGACTTTATCGCGACCCCCCTAGTGAGAGAATACCTTGGGAGAGGTATGCTTTAGATTTAGCTAAAGCGGCCTCGCAACGCAGTGAAGACCCATATATGCAGGTTGGAGCTTGTGCTTTAAATAAGCATAATATGGTGCTAGCTGTAGGTTATAATGGGTTAGGTGCGGGCAAAAAAGTAGATGAATCCTTTTGGGTGGATAGAGAAAAAAGAAGACCCTTTATGATTCATGCAGAAGCTAATTGCCTTAGTCTGGTTAAACGTGGAGAAGTGGATTTACTCGCAGTCACCCTGCTTCCCTGCGCTTCTTGCGCGACTTTAATAGCTTCTTATGGCATTCCTAGAGTAGTTTATGAGCAGGAATATGAACGAGACATGAAGGCTTTAGAGATTTTTGACTTTTATGACATAGAATGTGTAAAATTGAGTTGACAAACATTAAAAAACTGTAATAATAGAGAAATATGAAGAAGCTATTCTTTAGTCTTATGACAATGTTGGGCGTTGCTCTTAGCAATGCAGGTTCCGAAGCTACCACCCTTGCAGATACTCTTTCTGTAGAGGCTGGGGCTTCTATTTCTAATTTTACCACCCATCGAGGATTGGGTGTCAGGGAAGATTCTCTTGGAGGGACAGCCTCTCTGAGTGCTCCACTTGGTGGCGGCTTGCTTGCTTATGATTGGGCATTGAGCGATACCGATGACGGAGGAGAGCTAGACTTCTCTCTTAGTTATAGCCGAGGAGCAAGCCTTCTTGGTCATGATTTTGGCTTGATTGCAGGAATTGGTAGTGTAGAGTCAAGTTTTGGAGATCGCGAGGAGATTTTCGCTGGGCTTTCTTACACTTGGATTGCAGACCTTACTGCTACAGTTTGGCATGAAACTGAAAACGATTGGCTTGGCGTGGAGCTTGGCGCTTCTTACGACATTGCTACTCCCGTTGAAAACCTTACGTTTTCACCTTTTGCTCTGGTTAACCTTGCTGATGAATACACATCAGTTGAAGTTGGGGTAAAAGCAGGTTACGCAATTACAGATCAGCTTTCTGTTTCAGCTAAAGCCTCCTTCAATAATAACGATTTTGAGGGATCTTCTTTTGAGGTTGATGAAGAGTGGATCTTCGGCGCAGGAGCTACATTTAAGTTCTAATTTAACCTTTTTAAAAAAAAGACACGAAAAGCCTCCCGCAAGGGGGGCTTTTTTTGTATCCCGTGTAAATAAATAAACATGGAACCTGAAAAATCTATTTTAAAAGAGTTTTTAAACGGGGGCTGGCTTGTGCCTTTAGTGGGTGCAGCAGCCATGTTTGCAAGATTGTTATCGGGGAATAGTGGTCTTTCATTAAAACAACAATTTAAAAGAGTGCTTACTGCGGCTATAGCCGCTGGAATTGCTTGGTTTGTATTAGAACAAACAGACGTATCCTCACTCACAAAAGCGATCACTTATGGTATCATTGGTGTAATTAGCCCAGAAGTAATTAGCGGTATCGTGCGATTAGGGGAAAAATTCGCCAAGAACCCAGAAAAATTTATTAAAAAATGAGACCTAAGTTTATTGTTTATTGCCTAGCTGCAATTTGTTTAATTTTTGGCTGGAGAGGTGCTACTCTCACAGAGGATATAAATAACACACTAGCAGAAAACGCTCGTCAATCGGAGTCATCCATCATGGAGATTGGAATGTGCTTTGATTGGTATGGTGTGATCATCGTAGATTCTGTTATAAAAACTTCCCACGGTATTATATCTCCTAGTGAAATGGTTGAAGTTCTAGAGGAGGAAAGTGTAAATAAAGACGAATATCTAGAGGGCTACAAGAAAGATATTACTCCCGATGAGACTGAATATGCAGATTTTGTTTTTGAACAAGAGAAGAAAATAAGTTCTTATGTTAATCAATTGATTGAGTGGGGAAATAAAGAAGACGTTGATAGTATTAAAGCTTCTATTCCTCACATGTATACGATGACCGATCCAACTATCGAGGCTATCAACAACATCATGGATACTAAGATGTATTATAATGAAAGAAAGTCTGAGGAATTACATGAAAGAATACATAATTTTAGAGACTTTATGATTCTAGCTATTGTTTTATCGGTTGTAATGTCAATATGTGCGTCATTTAGTAGGAGGTGTAGATGAATTTTAAAGGAAAAAAAGAAGTAGTTAGGGCAGTCCAAAAGATTTTGGGAGTTTCTGCGGATGGCGCAGATGGTCCCGTTACATGGAATGCTATCTTAGCCAAGCTCTCCACAAAGGAAACTACTACCCCCAAAGGAACCGTTCCTGAAAAAATGGTTTCACTAGCAAGGGAAGAAATAGGAGTTTCAGAAGTGGATGGTAGTAATTGTGGCCCAAGAGTAGATGAATATAAAGCGGCTACATGGTTAGATGCTGATAAGGGGTGGCCGTGGTGTGCTGCTTTTATTTGCTGGTTAGTCAGGGAAGCTATAGAAGGAGAGGGCGTATCGTTTAAACGCCCCAGAACCGCAGGTGCATGGGACTTTGAAAACTGGGCTAAGCAAGAATCAAATAAAGGAATAGAATTGCGTAAACCTACAAACGAAGATATTAAAGCTGGTGATATTGTTGTGTTTACCTTTTCTCATATTGGGATTGCTGTAAAAGATGTAGATTCAAGTGGCTATGTGGTAACTATTGAAGGTAATACTAATGGCGCTGGCAGTAGAGAGGGAGGCTCTGTCCTAGAAAAAAAACGTCACGTTTCAAAAATTCGTAGTAGAATAAGAATTCTGTAGATTAACTTTACCTTCCTACTATAATAGGGAGATGGAGAAAATTAATATTAAGGTTAGTCGTCACGACATCTTTAATTATGTTGTTGGTCATTCTGTGTTTGACCCAATCGAAAAATGTATTGACCCCACAAGATATGAAGTCTTGGATGGTTTTATTTACGATTGTAAAACCAAGCAAAAGATAACCCAAAGTCACGAATACCAGAGGTTTTGTTGGGAGGTAAGCAAGCTAAAGCAGTTTACTGAAAAAATGAACAGGCGCGAAATTGAAAGCGTCTGCGAAGAAATCGAGGAGATCGCTCCAACCTACGTTTTACTTTAATATGGCTAAAAAAACAACATCAGTATATTCTCTTAAGAAACAAAAGAGGAATAAAGGAGTTCACGCTAAAAGCAAAAGCTCTAATAATAAACAAAGTAAGCTCTATAAGAAAAAATATAGAGGGCAAGGTAAGAAGAGATGAACTTAGTAAATGACATACCGACTACTACAGATGATTACGATCATATAAATTGTATTATCGAGATTCCTAAGGGAACCAATACAAAATACGAGTATGATGAGAATTTAAATATATTTAAATTAGATAGGTGCTTGGTGTCATCTCTACAATATCCTATTAATTATGGTTTTATTCCACAGACTATTGCGCTTGACGATGATCCCTTAGATGTATTGGTATTTAACCATGATCCTATTGATAGGGGTGTCCTAGTTTCTTGTAGGGTATTAGGAGTTCTTGGGTTTGTAGATGGAGGAAAGATTGATAATAAACTCATAGCGGTTCCAGACTGGTCGCCAAAAGAAAAATACAAAACACTGTCTGATATAGAACCAGAGCATCTCAAAATTTTTAGAGAGTTCTTTAAAATATATAAAATTGACAGAAATTCTGAAACAGCAGTGGGTAAATGGGTAGGTAAGCAAAAAGCCAATACAGCTTTAAAAGATGCTCATAAGAGATGGCAAAATGCGAATAAGGACAGGATTCAGCAGGAATGGTCAGAAAATAATTTTTGGCAAAAAGTAAGAAACTCAGGCCACGTTCTGCCTGATTAGGTGTAAATAAGGACATGGATACTATTCTACAACTAGTTAAGGATAACCCTTGGTTTGGAGTTGTAACAGCCGCAATTGCTTTTGCTTCTGCTGTCGCTGCCGCAACCCCTACCCCCAAAGAGGGGACTTTTCTGTCCAAGCTTTATAAAGTTATTGATTGGGCAGCTTTAAACATTGGGAAAGCCAAGCAGAAATAAGTCTACAGATTAGTCTTAGGGCTAGGACTCTAGACACCTCCATCTTCGGGTGGGGGTTTTTGCTCTATATTATACTTGAACAAATTCTTTGTTAAGATAATATATTCTTATGATTTCAAATAAGGCTAAAGGCTTATCGGGTTTCAATCATGTGGCCCACACTCAGAAACTCATAGATGAATCTACAGAGAGATATCATCATTCCTGTCTTTCTGCTGGGTTAATCATAAAGAAAACAGGGAAAGCTCAAGACATTGGCCATGTAGATTTTGTGGTAAATGGAGAAACTGTTGATTTAAAAGGATTAAAAAATTCAACGCGGGAGGGTAAAATTTTATTGGAGTTCCTTAACGTAAATGGAAAAACAGGTTGGTGTAACGAGAATGGCACTCCTTTATGGGTAGCTTTTGATTTTGGGGCGTTCTTCCTTCATGCAAAGAATGTGGATTTATATAACCTTGCAAAACAAAAATGCAATTTAAGAGAAACAGTTAACAGAGTGGATGAGTGTCTCTATAAAGGATATCGACGCAAAGGAAGAAAAGATATGATGTCAATGGTGTTGCTTAGAGACGTTCTAGAGGGTTGCGAGCACTGGTTTCTGCCATACTCTAAATACAACATCCCTCTTGAGCAGGTTTAAGGATATCCTCTAAAGTCTCCTGTCCCCTCGTAGCTAAAGCCAGCATTATAAGGCTCTATAAATAAACCCGTGGTCACAGGAGCACTTCCAGTCCACGCTCTGTAACGAGAATCAATTTGCTTATTATATTGCCTGATTAAATGTTGAGCATACCATTCTGCTTGTCCCGATCCTGCGCCTCCTCCACTTAGTAGATACATTCCTGTAACCTCTCCCCTAAATGATGCCCAATCACCCGATAAAACCCCAGTGCTGGAATGAATTTCTCCTAGTAAATCTAATGGCATGACTTCTTAAATTACACTTTTTTCAAGAATCTGGAAAAAATCTCTTGACGCTAAATAAATAGTCTTTATAATGTCAACGTGTTCACATGGATATTAATTATCACCGCCTGGATAGCGTTCATGCTTTTAGTGTGTCGTTTTTTAGGGATGAATTCCTACCAAGAACGCAAACTTACACAAAAAGAAGAGAAAAAAAATGAAACCAGAACTATTTAGAATGCTGAAATCTGCCGCTGAAGCAGATAAAAGCAAAGCCCTACTCAGCCTCGAAATCCTTTCCGAGAATCCTGCTGGTATTGGTGACCACTCCACTAGCGACTTCTGGAACAATGCAAATGAGGCTCTTGAATTGCTAGTGTCTGCTGACGATAGACTCACTGCGTTAGCTAAATATTTCCCCGAGCAGGATATGGCTCATCAATCGACATTGTTCTAGAACGTGTCGAAAAAATACAAATAAATCGACATGTCCAGATTAGAGTCTATTTTATACTTGTTGTTTTTTGCTTTTGCTTTTGTAATGTTAATGATTTTTCTTTTTAATTGATGTCTACTTATATAAAAATAATTCATATTTTAGTATCAATCCTAGCAGCCTTGACAGTGGGGGTTTTACTATCCCTTTTCATTGGGATTGCTTCTTTGATTGATTCATTTTTTAAATTTCCCTTGCAGGTTTATCGTAACCTTGAGGAACAGGAAAGATTGCGTAGACTTTCGCAATTTTTTACCCCAACTCACGCAGAACCCAAAGAAGATACAATTTGGGACAAACATATCCGTAGAATGGAAGAAAAGAAAAAGAAAAACGAGCAGGAACTTAAACAACAAATAGAAGCCAACAGTCCCTACAACGATGGATGGACTAAAGAGTTCCACCAAAAACAGATAGACGAAGATGAATAAAAAAGATTTAATTGAAGCTTTGGGGGCAGGAGTTGTCTTCGGTCTAATAGTATATTGTTTCATGATGGTCGCCATCTACTTCATCGACATGGAGTCGGAGAATGAAATGCTGATGCCTGATTTCAATGATATAGATTATAAGGTTTTACCACAAGAAGGGAGCGCACCAGTTGAGCCGATGCCTTTACCCATTCAGCAAGAGGGGTTTGATCTCGCCATGGTGACGTTCAAATATGAGATCAGAATACAAAATAGCTATGACGATGAGATGTTGGAGAAGACTGAGACTCTTGATCAAGCAATAGAATATATTTTAGAGTATTCTAGATTTCATGATGACCTATATGTATATGATTTAGAAACAAAGGAATTAATGATTGACTCTGCGACTGTTAATGAGACAATGAGATCCCTACAAACAAAAGAACAACAGTTGATTGAAGCGGCCCAACACCCTAAAACATTTTCTGATGTTGAAATTTTTAACTTACTAGTAGACTAATGAAACAAATAATTATTATTGGATGCATTGTTTTTTTGATTACCACCTTGGGATCGCTCCATTTTGGTAAGGAGCAGGTTGTTGTTGATGAAATAACGGTCACCTACGAGAATAAAAAACAAAAAGAATTCCCAGTCACCGTTACCCTCACCAAATATCAACTGTGCAAAATGTTAGAAACACTTGAGGAAGAGAGAGGTTATGGTCGTCCCGCTGACCCCCAAGACAGCTTCACCTACACCTCAATTGCCAAAGGGAATCAACACTCCGAACAATACAACATCTCCTCGACTCATTTAGCTAAAAAACCAATATCAGATGATTGAGGTTTCGCTCTCAGACAAACAGCTAAAATGGTGTAGGGACCATGCCCAAAAAATAGTGGATTATTACGGGGGTAATAACACGCTAGGGTCTGGTTCCTACAACCACAATAAAATAAGTAGTAATTTAGTTGGCGTTAAGTCTGAGGTGGCAACTACAGTGTGGCTCAAAAGACACATTGATAATAGGGGAATCACTCCTAACTTTGTTGACTTTAAAAACAAAAAATTAAAGGGTGATTTAGATATAGTAGGTAGGTGCATAGAAATAAAAGGTCTACGACCTCACCAGTGGGATGACTTCAAGAGATGCATTCCCCCAAAACAATTGAAGTCTTATGTCAGAGATGACGCTATTGTTGTTTGGACAACGACAGCAGGAGATACAAAAGATTTTAAAGTAACACTACAGGGATGGAACTATGCTAAAGACGTAGATGATAACGGGGTCTATCGTAAAACAATATGTGATAACATTTGGTTAAAGGAAGACTCTCAAATGAGAGATATGGAAAGTTTAATAAAAGAATTAAAATGATAAAAAAACTAATTTTAATTCCAATCTACTTATTTATTTCTTTATTTTGTAGAGCGGATGACCATTGGGGCGAACCCCCTCCTGTCCCAGAACTACAGATAAATCATGATATACTCACTGGCAGAGTAGAAGTTGGCTGGATATCTGATTCATCTTTTAAAAAGCCTATTTGGTATATAGTAGAAGTAAAACAAGTAGATGAAAACAAAATTGTCGATCCTGAGTTTCTCTGGTTTAGACCTTTTATACCAATACAGAGTAATTTTAATGAGTATATTACAATAAGTTTAAATTACAGAGATCAATTTGGGGCAGTAAAAGACTGGAGTAGAGCGGAGATGTTTAGGATAAGAGCAATGTGGGGGGCATAAATATGAAAAATAAACCATCATTAAAGAATGAACACTAAAGAATTACTACAACTTCACGATGATACCTGCAAGGCTTGCAGGGTAATCATGCAAAAGAAAAACAGCGATTACACTGGTGGCAAGGGTGCTACTGATCCCTTCGCTAATTTTAATGCATCCAAGATACTGGACATCCACCCTGTGCAGGGTTTGCTTCTCCGTGTAATCGACAAAATAAAAAGAATCTATTCCTTCACTAATGACAGTGAATTATCTGTCCCAAATGAAACTGTAGAAGATGCTTGCGATGACATAGTAAACTATGCTATCTTAGCTAAAGCAATGCTTCTGGAAGAAAGATCCCAGATCGAACAAGAAAACACCAAATAAGCATGAATATATTTGCAGTAGACACCGACCCCAAGATCGCCGCACAACAATTGTGCGATAAGCACGTTGTAAAAATGATTCTAGAGTCAGCGCAGATGCTCTGCTCTGTGTTCCCTAATGGTGACGCACCATACAGGAGAGCATTCTACAATCACCCTTGCACTAAGTGGGCTAGAGAGTCAGCAGAGAACTACGAGTGGTTGCTAGATCATGCTTACGCCATGTGTCAAGAGTATACGAGACGCTACGGGAAGGTTCATAAATCTCTCGATGCTATCAGTTGGTGCGGATCTAACTACCACAAGCTAAATATACCACGCAAAGGATTGACTAAGTTTGCTCAAGCGATGCCAGAACAATACAAAAATAGTTGTGGAGTTACCGCTTACAGGTCGTATTATAATGGAGAGAAAGCTTACTTTGCTAAGTGGAGTAAGAGAGAAACCCCATCTTGGTTCAATACCCCAACAAAAAATGAAGTTTAACATTTTTGATATAGAAGGTGAGATAGTCAAAGACAACGACACTTACATTCTTGAGGATAATACCTCTTTAAATAATTTAGTCGTTAGTAGCACACTTTTAAAACCTTTTCAAGAAACCAGAGGACACTCCCATAAAGGTAAAGAGGAAGTATATTTTTTCATAAAAGGCAGGGGAGAAATGACGATAGATGATAAAACTTTTTCGGTCTCTACAGAAGATGTGGTAACAATTCCTGATGGGGCTTTTCATAAAGTAAAAAACCTTACTGGATCTTATCTTTATTTTGTTTGCGTTTTCGAAGGCAACAGAGACCACTGATTATCCTATGCAACTCAAAGACGGAGCTTTAATATTAACAGGTCTAGGAGACACCATCGCAGGAGTCTCAGATGAGGGTTTACTGATATACGATTATCAAAAAATGGTTTTGTTTTATGAGAAACAAGGAATGACCACTGAAGAAGCGGTTGAGTGGATTGATTACAACGTAATGGGTGTGCAATGTAATGGAGAAGGATTTATTATGATGTATGAACACATCGAGTAAAAGCCCCAGATCGAGTGATATTTTGCCAAATAAGCGATTATAAATTAATTAATAAAAATAAAAAGTTAATAAAAATAATTAAATACTTTTTTTAATATAATCTAAAGTTTTTATTTGTGCGATTAGATTCGAAACATTAGTA
>VTLG01012238.1_pt1 | contig 43923 bp, 54 predicted proteins | sample 4694571 | NCBI WGS metagenome assembly VTLG01 (sample SAMN12604809, study PRJNA352737) | marine metagenome | biome: ENVO:00000447; feature: ENVO:00000209|ENVO:00000569|ENVO:01000036; material: ENVO:00002151; isolation source: viral sequences binned using virsorter ...
TATTTCTCCATTTAATTTAACCCCTTATGTATTCGGGGAATGTTAGCCCAGACATTGAAGTTATCTCGTCAGGGATCAAGTGTATAGGGAACTTAATATTCCCTATACAAATTATTTATAAGACTTATATACTACTATTATGTAGTAGTTACGCCTTTAATTATGTTAGCACTTCCAGATGATGAACCTGATTTAGTTTCTAATACTAAACCATCAGCGTCAACTGTAAATTCTTCAGCTGCAAATCCATCAGCACTTGATTCTTGTTGTATCTTACCAGAATCATCTTCTAACAGACCAATTCTACCGTCTAGTGTATCAACACCAAAACCAGTTCTCATCGCTTGAGTTCCAACAACACTTGTAGCACCGTCAGCACCCTCAGTTGTCATTGATACAGCATTCATCTCAATACCTTCACCAGCATCAGCAGAGAACAATAAGTTAATATTGTCTGCAACGATAATTGGTTCTGAAACTGTAAATGAAGTTTGAGAAGCAACTGCTGTAATTGTTAATGTATTGTCTGTACTAATTCCTGTAGCACCATCGCCATCAGTAATTGAAGCAGCAGGTGTTGAACCAGCGCCGTTTACTGTTACTACTTGACCAGTAGCAATAGTTCCTGATACACCATCAACTGTAACTGTTGTTGAAGCAGTTGTGATTGCACCATTTACTGTGCCTGAAGCACCAGAAGAAGCGTCTAATACGATACTGTTATCTGAACCAGCAACTGTTGCTGTTTCTGATAGAATACCAGAAAAAGTTTCGCTGTCTGATTGCATTGTTGCAGTACCATTTACATGAATAAAGTTGTCTGCAAATCCAAGATAACCAGCATCGGTAGTATTTAATCTACCTCTAAAAGTTAGTGTGTTTGTGCCTGAACCAGATTTGTATTGTGCATTAACTGTATTATCAGTTACCATATCTGTTGCACCTATTTCATTTAATGTAATGAAAACTTTATTAGTTATAGTGTTGTTGCTTGTTGCAGCTGCACTAGTAACTGTAATATTCTCGTCAAAGGTTAACACTAAATCAAAATCAGCAGCGTCTGCATATGCACCATCTGTCCAGTCAATAGACAGTAAGTTAGCTGATCTTAATTGTGTACTCGATAAGTTTCTAATAGCAACTAGAATTTCAGGATCAGCACTTGCATTGTCATTACCAGTAGCAGCACTTGCTGTACCAGGTTGAAATACCCATCCTTTACTTGTCGCAGTTACAAACTCTCGGGAGTATGACGAGTTAGAATCATTTGGCAAACTCTTTGGTCTTGCCTCAGTATCTACTGTTTTTCCCCATAAAGCCATTTTAATCTCTCCTTATTAATAAGTTGTTTGTTTTGTTAATTAACTATTACTATTTATCAAAAACCTAATCTCTTCAGCAAAGAAATTGTCTTTGATGTACTAGTATGTTCGATTCCTATACCCCCAGCAGCTCTAAATTGTTGAACATTTTTCGGATAATCATCAATTAATATTGCAGGTCTTTTACCTACATCACTACCTTTCATGGCAAAGTTCTTCTTTTCTCTACGCCTCACAATGTTTATCATGAAATTTTGCGTATATCCTACTTCTTTTCTTAACCATCTCATCTTGCCTGGTTTACAGTTAGGATCTTCTGGACTAAATGCTGATAAAATATGAGGTTTATACTTACTTATATAAGACCAAAGTTGTTTACCATCTCTAGTCCAAGGCATATTTGCCCAAAAGTTTTTAGTATTCTTAATAGATTCCCAATCTTGACCAGATCGTAAACCTGTCCAATCTTGTCCTGTTGCCCTTTTAGCTGCAAGAACAAAATCACATAACACTCCGTCCATGTCAACATAGATACGAGGCATATCGCCTTTCGCTTCTCTGTATAATTCTTTATAATCTCTCATAAGAGATTGTCTCCTTAATGAAGATTACCAGTAGGTGTATTCTTGCCTCCAGAGTATACCCCAATCTCTACATCAGGATTGACTTCTACTTTAGATTTACCTAAACTCATCTTTAGTTTCTTTTTATCATTAGCACCTTTTGCTTCTGGTTTGTTTTTAGCATTCTTGTCTAAAAGAGCATTTGCAAGACCAGTTCTTAATGGTATTTCTCCTGTGTCAGGATTAGGTTCAGGTTTTACAGTCTTATCTTTTTCTATTTTAAGTTCAAGTTCTAATTGTTGAATCTTATTTTTAAGACTTTGTATTTCACTTTCAGATTTATCTTGTTTAGGCATTTCATTTTGTTCGTTTGTTGAAGGCACTAAAAGATAATCTCTCAACTTATTCATACTGTTAGCAGCGATAGCAATTTTATTCATCCACCAACTTGGTAATGAATCTTCTGGACTCATACCTTGAAGTTTAGATAACATTTGAGAAGCATCCTCAATAGTAGTTTTACATTGTCTAACAGCAGACGCCACATCGGTGTGACCATCTTCTCTTACTTGTTTAAGTGCTTCTTTAAATGTTTGTTTATATTTCATTTTTTACAATCAGTTCTTCTGCTTTGTAGTTTACTAAGAAGTGTTTATTGTAAGTATCAACAAACTCTCTAACTTCTTTCATTTTGTACATAGACTTAATTATACCTTTGTCGCCAACTTTATATGGTTTCATTTCAGATGGTTTCATACCTTTTGCTAATGCAGGTGGAAGTTTTGATATTGTTCCGCCTTTCTTTAAATAATCAGCAATCATTTTTTCAAGATTCTTGTCTTGCACTTCAACTAATCTGTTTTCTGTTTGATACATTTGAGCAACAGTATTTTGAATACTACCCTCTTTCTCATCTAGATACTTTTCAGTTTTGTACATAGCATTAATCTTCTTCATAGCAGTTTGCATTTTAGGGGCGTCTTTTACTTTTGACATATCAGCGCCACCATTGTTTTTAACATCTGCTCTTACATCTGATTTCATGTATGTAGCATTCATGTCTTTCATAGGATTATCTTCTTTTGATTTATGAGGATCTTTAAGAACAGCATTAAGTTTCATATCTGACATTGGCATACTATCGTCATCGCCAGTTTTCATTTCTTTTTTTGATTTCATATATGAAGATTTGATAGGCATTCTCATAGCATTCATTTTCATCATCTCTTGTGGACTCATCATTTCTGATACTTCTTCTTTTTTCTTTTTGCCCTTTTCTTTGTAACCACTTGCAAATGCAGCTCTTCTTTGAGCGTCTGAAGCAAAGCCTTCTTTCATCGCCATTTCCATTTTCTTCATCATCTCTTTTTTCATCATTTCAGGCATTTTCATAGCGTTCATTTTCTTCATCATTTCAGATTTCATCATTTCCATTTTCTCAGGATCTGTTTCTGCTTTGAGCATTTCCATTTTCTTCATCATTTCTTTCTTCATCATCTCGTCTTGCTTCATCATCTCCATCTTTTTCATCATTTCTTTCTTCATCATCTCAGGCATTTTATCCATTTCTTTCATCATCTCTTTTCTCATCATCTCCATTTTTTCTGGATCTGCTTCTGCCTTCATCATCTCCATCTTTTTCATCATTTCTTTTTTCATCATTTCAGCATTCATGGAACCGTACTCTTTCATTTCTTCTTTGTCGCCTTGTTTCTTTGCAATTGCTTTTTGTAATCCAACAGGTAATTTCTTTTGTGCTGGTGTTAGTTCTTCATTCTTTGCTTTGTGCATTCCATCCACATGCTTAAAGAATTTCTTTTTGTCAGCGTCCGATTTTAGGTCATCTAAGGAGTTAATCCCAAAGTCCTTCATGGCCGCATTAAACTTATCTTTGTAAGTTGCTTCGTTCATGTTTTCTCCCTTATTTTGTTCAGGTACAAATTCTTCTTCTTCTATACCTAGTTGTTTTTTGACCATATTAGTTGCTGTCGCATATCTAACACTATCACCGTCTTTACCATATCTTTTAATAAAATCTTGTTTAGGCATTTTATCTGCCTTCTTGTGAACCATTTTAATTTGTGATTTAGACAAGTCTGCCTCTAGTATATAATCACCATCTCTATGTTGTTTTACACCAGGCATATTTTTCAATGTATCTTTTGATAATGTAATACCAAATTCTTTTTTTACTTCTTTTGCTAAGTCATCAAACCCAGCAGCGCCACCTTCTTTTGAAAGTTTATCATGTATAGTCTGCATTACTCTTTTGACCATACCCTCTTGTATATCTTCGCCTTGGGCACATTGACAAGCTTCGCCTTCGCAAATTTTACAAGATGGATCAACACTTTCTTTTTGTTCGAATGTAGACCCAGCAAATTTTGATATGTGGTTTATCTTTGCGTTTTCTAAAGCTGCTCTTGTAGGTGCGTCTAGATTCATAATCATTTGTTTAACACCTTGTGTCATAGCAGAAGCAGGTTTATTTTTCCACTCTTGTTTCATTCTCTCTAGTTGAGCGTCTGAAAAGGACCCTCTTAAATCGTTTATTTCGTTTATCATATCTCCGAACATTTCTCTAACCACACTTTCTGGTACACAATTAGGTACCCTTCTATCGCCTTTCTTTTTAAAACCGACTTGTTTATATCCTGTCCAACACGCCTCTTGTTGTAACTCATCTGCTTCAGACATATTTAATTTAAAATCTGTAAATTTCATTCCGTGCTTTGTAACTAATTTAGAAGCTGCACCAGTTGATATAAAAGGTATATCAGCATTTGCTAACTTTTTAAGCATATCTTTTGTCATTCTATCTAACATACTATTCATTTTATTAGCATTAGGTATAGATATAGTTTTACCTCTCATAGGTTCGTATTCTTTTTTAAGAGTTGCTAATTGTTGAACAGTAAACTCTTTTAATTCTTTAAATAATAGTGGCATTATTTTAACCTCGAATAATATTTTTTAACTAAAGCATTTCTTTTTGAATAGTCAGGCTCATTAATATGACCTCTTTGTTTATGTCTCTTATCAATATCTTCCATATCTTTAATTTCTTTAGATGTACCAAACTCTTTTGCTAACATAATAGCATTTAAAGAATGATCGTTCTCATCTTCATTTTTATCAAAATCTTTTTTAGTAAACTTTTCTTCTAGTGATTCTGCCTTTATCTCAGCACCATAAAAGTTTTTCATATCTGTAGCAAATTTATTAAGGTCTGCACCTTTACCATCTATTCTAAAACTTTTTCCATCACTCATTTTATCAATTCTAAAACCTGTCCCTTTACCAAATCTTTTTATATCGTCCATTGCTTTTGCTCTTTTCATAGGGTCAGCAATAGTAACTATCATCTTTTTAAATTCTGTAATTGTTTCTTCTTCTAGTTCTTCGTTAGCTCTTTTCAATGCGTTTGCGACATCAGGATGACTTGCTAAACCTTTTGCAATCTTTTCAATTGCTTTGAAAGCACCTGAATAGTTGCCTTGTTTATATCTAGGATCATTAAGAACACCATATGCCATTTTAATTTGTTGAGTTGAAAACCCCTTATCTTCATTGACAGGATCTCTATATGCTCTTGCTTCTGCTAAAGCTTGTCTCATAGGTTTGATTGTTTTATACATTATAGTTGTTCCTTCATTCTTTCAACTGCCTTGTCAAGTTCGACTTTCCAGTTTTCTTTAAATCTTTTCTTATATTTATCTATTGTTCCACCTTCATTCTTGAATTTTTGTAAGTCTTTATCAGTTATTTTGTCTGTTGACTTTCTAAAATTTTGAATTGGTTGCCCCGGCGTCATCTTCATAGTGTGTTGGGCATATTCGTCTGTGCCTATTTCGTTGTATTCGTTCATGTCCATCTCTTTTTCTAATCTATCTAATAGATTAATCTTAACACGACCCTCAACTTTATCTTCATAATCTTCTTTGTTCATTTGTTTTGTCTTTTCTTTCATCTGGTCAATATACTTACGATATACTGCTGCCTCAGCAGCCTTGCCCATTTCTTTTGCTCGTTGTTCCATTGCAACAGCAGCTTGAATTTTATGTGCGTGTGTCTTACCAGAGTTTTTAATTTTGTTTATACTTGCCTTTGCAGTTGCAACATCTTTAAATCCAAGACCTTTGATTGTGCCTTTTGGATTTTCGTCTGTATATAAATCAGAATGTTTATCTGATCCTGCAGGTTGACCTTTCTTTCTAGGTATTCTAGGTTCTTCTTCTAGTGATTGTATATCATATAACCATGCCTTCTTAATAAGACCATCATCAGTTTCCATTGAAACATAATTAGAACCTCGTCTTACAACCATACCCATTGTGCCGTCCATATGTTCGACTATATCACCAATATTAAATATTCTTTCTTGATGATATTCTTCTCGTAAATCATTATTCAAAAAGTTAGTAAAACTTTCTATACCTTCTCTTATACCCATGCCTTTTTTAACAGCATTAAATAATTCTCTTGTATCTGAATCTGAAAGTCCAACAACACCTGATTTAAAGTTTCTATAATCATTGTTCTTTGCCATTTCTCTCATTTTAGAAGCTGACATTCCTGAAACACCTTCAGCGTCTGGATCTCTTTCACCAGAGGAAACTACTGTAACTTTTTTATATTCATAATCTTTACCATTGTACTTATCAGCAAGTGATTGAAATTCTCTTATTCTATCACTACCTGCAACCATGATTACTTCACCATACATCTTATTATAAAATTTTAATATCTCCATAAATGTTCTTTGATTGCCACCTGCTGCCATTATCTTGTTTTGTGGAAACATCTTTTTCATAAATTTAACTTTTGTATTTACATCTAATGGATTCTTTCTTCTATCGGTGGAGGCACTAGCATAAACAATGTGGTTAGCATTGTTCTTTCTAGCTTGTGTAATCACTTCTTTCATTAGTTTAGCATGGCCCGTGGTAGGAGGGTTGAACCTACCAAAAGCAAAAATCAATTTGTTTGCCTTATCTAATGCCTCTCCGATTGCCCTCGCTTCGCTTTGGGCGTCATCAACATTTTTTAGTGAATCTATTTCATCATCTGATACTTCACCGTCATCTAAAATCTTTTTACATTTCTTTAAAAATTTAAGATAGTGATACTTCTCTAACATCTTATAAACTACATTTGCTGGTAATCTATTTTTGATACTATAAGTTTTAATTTCATCTGGTGTCATATCTGTATCAAATGCTGCTCTTCTTTCAACATCAATCTTATTACCAATATCTGTTAGGTCTTGTATATCTTTTTCTATCTCACCTAATTTATTACTAATTCTTTTTTCTAAATCTTTTATCTCATTAGGTTTTAATTCCATCAATTCATCATAGTCTATAATATCTCTTTTTAATTCACCTTTTAACATATCAATTTTATCAACTTGTTTTTGAAAATCTCTCATGTATAGATTAGGATTAAAATCAAAATCTTCTGGTCGTTTTACAAATGACTGATCTTTAATATCAAATACAGCATCTGCTTTTTTATTTTGGTCATCATATGTTTCTTCATCTGTAATAAAGTAATAGTTAATAGGATGTTTTGTACCTGGTATTAATTTACCTTGTATGTTATCTGGATTACTAGACGCTAAATATTTTTTAGATAATCTTAATCTTTCATCTTCTCTTTTATCTTCTGGTACATCAAACAAAACATTGATATCTAAGTCAGCGTCATTACGATATCTTTTTGTAAGTATAGAACCTATCAAACTATATTTTAAGATAGGATATTCTGTTTCAAACTCTTTAAACTGTTCAGTAATTAATCTTAGTACACTATCTTTAATCTTTGGATTATCTGTATCTTCGTCATCAAAAACACTAGGAGCATATGTGCGTCTAGGTATATCAATAATTGATTCTTTAAATTGACTAAATGATTTCATTGTCCGTTACCACCATTTCCGTTTCCGTTTGTATTATTTGACCCATTACCATTTGTGCCATTGCCGTTTGTGTTATTTGTATTATCATCATTCGATTGTTGACTATCTTGTCCATTACCATTTCTACCACCGAAGTAAGGATAATATCTACTTACTCCAATAGGCACACAAACTTGTAATTTTTTATCAAATCTATATCCTTCTGGACATTTTTTTGTTTTTTGTGCGGCTGTTATAAAACTTCTAAATGAATCTATCATCCTTTTACCCAATCTTTTGCCATGTTAAAGTTTGCTCTACTGAACTCTAATCTATCAACAAGTTTAACAGCACCAGATCCTTTAATTGCTACATACCCTTCAGGATTTGTAACTTTGTATCCATCTTTAGTTCTTAAAAATGAACCGATACTTTGTATCTGATTTAATTTTCTTAACAATACAGCCTTTGCTGATTGAAATGTTATATATGTTGCAATAGCAAAGTAGAGACCATCTTTGTTTGGTCTTAATATTTTGATACCAGCGTTTAGTATTTCTTCATACTTTTGTTTTGCTGCTGGTGTTTTCTTACTATCTATTTCTTTTTTAATTCTATCTCTAAAATATACTTCAAAATTATTTGCTAACTTAGATGTATTTGTAATTGCTGTACCTTGTCTTATGTAAGTATTGAAAAATGTTTTTAGTTGAATGCCTAAAGATAATGGTCCTTGATCTTTTTTAAGTAAGTCAATAAACTTACCTGCTTTGTAAGCAGAACCCTCTGCCATTCTAATTATATTATCAAATGCCTTTTCTTCATTATCATCAAACGCAACACCAGCCTGTTTGTAATTAGCGTCATCAAAGAATACATTTTTGTTTTTCTTTAATGAACTTACACTTGCACCAAAGGCTGCTTTTAATCCTGCGATTGTACTACCTGAATATGATGTATGAAATATAATACCGACTTTTGCTTTATCAATATTATTGTAAAGAGAACTACCAAACAATCCTGTCTTAACAACAGGTACAGCATATGATATAGTGTTTGGTGTAAATACGATTGACTTTGTACCATCTACTGTAGCAGTCTTTTTATCACCACTTGTAAAGAGTAAATCGCCTTGTAAAATGCCTTTGATACCTAGAGAAGGTAAATACTTTAGACACTCTTTTAATTTATCTGCTAATGCACCACCATGATTTCTAGATATATCTGAATTGGTGTAATTGATTTTAGGTGTTTTATTGAATAGAGATTTAGTAGCAACAAAGAACTTACCATTCTCTGGATTGATACCACAGAATACAGCAGGTGCACCATCCCATTTGACGGATACGGTAGACCCCTTTTTTCCTTGCAACATCTTTTTGATAGACTTTAAAAATTCAATTGCGGTTCTAGCACCTTTTGTTCCATTATTAATTATTTCGTCTTCCAGATGTTCAAGATGTGTATTCTTATCTTCTACAAGATAATCTTGAAATTTCTGCATTTAGCACTCTCTCCATTAGTATATTATAACACTATTATTTATAATAGTCAAGCAGTTTTAGGATATCTTTAAGAAAGGACCTGCTGTAGCATACTGTTTTTTTGCGCCATAGTATAGTATATTCAAAAATTCATTGAGTTTTTTTCTTCGATCCAGTTGATATAGTATATTTATCCATTGAAAACATTGTAATTTAGATGACAATTGAGAGGCTGTTCTATTATTAGATACTTCTAATCCTCTTGCCTTTTTAAATGATGTTTCCCACTTTACTTTACCAAAATTAGTTACCATACCTGCAATACGATATCTACTTAATTTTTGTTGTTCTGCAACATATTCATTTATAGTCGCTGTTGTAAATGCACCAACTTTTGGTATATCTGTACCCATTCTTCTCTTTAACTGATTTTTTGCTAAGTATGGATCTATTGCTTCTCTTGATGATACTTTACCAAGTTTTGCAGCTGCTCCACTACCTGTCATATCCATTTGCGTTGATTCTCTAACACCACCAGAGAATGCTCTGACTTGAACATTTACTAATGCTTTATCAACTTTAATTTGAAATGCTAATTCACCAGTATTAAATTCACCTTTGGTATTCAAATCTAAATCACATCTTAAACTATTTTTTACCATCTCAATTTTTTCTACTTTATTACCTTTAACATTTGTTTCTTCTAACTTAACACCTTTACCTAATTTTTTTAATGATATTCCAATTAAGTTTCTATTAATAAACTCACTTCTCATATATTCATTTAAAGAATCTAGTTTTGCTTCTTTAGAACCAGACATATCACCAATAGATTTTATTTTCTTTTGTATTTTATCTTTTTGTGATTTTTTAACTATGTAAATGTCAGCAGGATTCCAACTATCTTTTGTTCTCACACCACACTTTTCTATTGCTATTTTTTCAACAAAAGGCATGATACCTTGATCTCTAGAATATTCATAACCTGTTTTGCCTTTTAGAAATTTCTTTAATGCCTCTGCTTGCATTTGAAAAGTTTGAGCCCAACCATCATCAAACTTAGGATATATTTTTTCTATAGCGTTACCAGGTGGCATTTTACCCTTTTCGATAAACTGCTCACATACAAATCTTGTAGCGTTTTCTTGTTTTGCTGTTTCAGCTGCATTGATAGAACTACCACCTTCGCCTGAGCCATTACCAAATGCAATTTTTAATTTTTGAAGATTTGCTACTTTAGCTAATTTCTCTTTTACTCTTTTGATATTATCTATTTGTTCAACAACTCTAGGTATCTTAATATCAGAAAAATCTTTAGTGGGATCTAAAACTATGGTACTGCCATACTCTTTTTGAACAAAAGCAAATACAGCTGCAGCTTGTATAGAGTAAGGTTTATTCTTACCTGTGATGTCGTTACTTGTTTTAGGTCTAAAGTTAAATGCCATACTGCTATTTATATAACAGTATCAGCGTTTTGTCAAGCGTTAAAGAGGTCCCGCTTTACACTTAAATACTAGTGAAACTCTAAACTTATCACCTTCTACTGCTCTTGCAACATGAGGGATTCTTGCGTCAAAGACTACAACACGCCCTGCTCTTGGCCAATATGACTTAACAATGTTCATATTTGGATTGCCATTGAGACCATAAGGTGTATTGATTGCCATTGCTTTCATTTCATCATTTAGATTAGGTGTCCAGAACTCTATTGAACCACCATCTTCTGGTCGCCAGTCAGGTGTTAGATATACAATAACTGTGTATTGATCGCCAGTCCAACCATCTATGTGAATGCCACCTGATTGTCCTGCATGATGACCATTCAGATAGTGTCTTAATAATTTTGCCCCAGGATTTACTTGATCCCAAATTTCTTTTACCCAATCTTGTTCAATCTCATAATCAATTTCTTCAGTATCACTACCACCTAAATGAATATGTTTATAACCAGGTGTTTTTGCTTCTTTTTTCATTTGTGGTGTAGAGTACCAACCATCTTCCCAATCTAAAGTGTTCATACAGATATCATAATATCTTCTTATATCTTCTTCAGGTATTGTACCGTCTGTAGCTCGTATGATTTTATGATAGTCGCCACCTGCTAAAGCACTAGCATTTATTGAAAAAACTTTATCAGTTTTAGTATCTGTGATCTCAAATCTACTAGGATCATCTGGATTACCTATTGATTTAATATCAAATTTTTTTTCGTCTGAAACAGTATTTACTTCAGTTTTTAATTCTGAAGCTGATTCAGGATTATTCATATCAATTATTTTTGTCATGTTAATGTTTCGTCTCCTGTTCTTCTTCTTCTTCAAATAGTATCATGGTAATTAAACTATAAATTGCCATATCCATCAAGGTATCTTTAATACCTTCTTCTTTAAATTTAAATTCACCTTTCTTGATGAAATTACTTATACGAGCATATTTATCGCCCATACGAACAACAGAACCTTGCCAAGCAGATATGCCTGATAATTCTGATAATCGAAAGTTAGCAAAGATATCTTCATTCGCACCATAATCATGCCTTTTCTTATCATGTAATTCTTTTATTACATCTAAAATTTCATAAAATCTTTTACTTTGTTTGTTCATATCATCCATTATATTTTTCCTAGTGTTAAGTGTTTAACTACTCCTCCTTGGTTTTCCCATTGTTTATATTTGTTTTGGTGGTCGCAAACCTTTTGTGCCTCATCTTCAAATTCAGATTCAGTAATAATACTACCTGTCGGTCTTTCTACACAAAGCCACCTGACTTTGTTTTTTCTTTTGACAAGTTTAACCTCATAAGAAATTTTACTTTTCTTTGGTTGTTTTTTTTTGTTTGCGACCTTCTTTTTCATACCTACTCTTTTGTTTCTTCAACTTTAGGTGCCTGAGTATCTGAAGCAGGTGCTTCTGTTTCAGCAGAAGCTGGTACATTGTCTTGAATAAACTTTGCATGATGAGCAATAATTATTTGACAATTTTGCAAATCAGCTTTTAGATTATTAACTTGTTTTTGGTAATTATTTACCTGTACGATAGCATTCTTTAATTCAGTATTGAATTTGCTTTCATCATACCATTTGTCGTTTAGTTTTATAGCCATTTGTTTTCTCCTTTTGGTTATACTTTAAAATCTGAGAACTGTCCCAGTTTTTTAAATTTATCATTAGATGATAATGAATCTTGTCCACTATCAACTAAATCTGTTTGTGCGTTTTGTTCTACATCATAGAAACGCATTTTAGACCTATCAACACCAAGTATAAACTTTCTATTTACAGTTGGGTCATTATATCTATTCTTTAATTGTTTGACCATGATCTGGTTCTTTTCTTCTAGTTCTTCACTACTAATCAAAGCAAACATAAAGTCTGCTGTTGCAGGAAGACCAAAACTTTCTGATGTATCTTCTAGGCCTACATCGCTACTTACAAAACCACCTCTTGTAGTTTGAGTAGCAGAAAAAATAGGTATGTCATATTCTACAGCAAGACCTCTTAATTCTTCAGCAATTGCTTTAATCATTGTATAACTATTTACATTTGCACCAGACTTAAATCTAGATGAAGTACAAATATTTAAATAGTCAACAAATACAATATCAGGTTTAAATGATTTCTTCAATGCTAATTCACTAATTAAGTTTTTAAAATGACCTGTGTGAGCAGTAGCAGTAGGATATTCTTTGATAATTAATTGACCTGTTGTCTTACTTTGTAATTTATTAATCTTTGTTTCATACATTGTATATGGTAATTCTTCTAAATCACTCATACCAACATTTAATAAGTTTGCGTCTATTCTCTCAGCAATTCTTTCTTCAGCCATCTCTAAAGTAATATACAATACATTCTTACCTTGTAATAATACAGACGAAGCAAGGTGTGTCATAAACATTGTCTTACCAACACCAGTACCTGCAAGACAAATATTTAAAGTCTTACTTGGTATACCACCTCTTGTAATCTTGTTAAAGAAGTCTAAATCTAATTCAAGTCTTTCTTCTTTCTTCTTATAAAAATCAAATCGCTCTTTTGATTCTTGTAAGTAATCATGACCAACTTTCTGGTCAAAAGATACACCTAAAGCATTCGATAATAACTCAGGTAAATATTCTGGAGTATGCGTCTTATCTTTACCATCTAAGATTTGAATACCAGACAAGATAGCATTATGTATAGAACGATCTTTACAAAACTTTTCTGTTGTTTCAACTAACCAATCTAGATTAACTGGTTCAGGAGTTAAGGTAGATAATATATCTGTAATCTTTTTATATTCATCTTCATTAATAGTTTTATTAGTATTGATTTCAATTGATAAGGATTCTTTTGTAGGAAGATTATTATACTTATTAACGAACTTATATATTTCTGTAAATAAAAGTTTTTCTAATCTATCAGTAAAGTATTCTTCTTTAATAAATGGTAAAACTTTTCTACAATATTGTTCGTTATAAATTAAATTTTTAAGTGCTGTTCTTTCAATTCTCTCCATTAAGTTCCTTCTTCTCTTTCAATTGTTCATCTAATAATACAACTAACACATCACCAATATGATTTACAAACTCTTGACTATCTGTATCTGCACCTATATTATTTTCAATAACAGTATAATCAAACACCATAGGTAAAGCACCATCTGGTGTCTTTTCTTCTTCTGGTCTAAAACCTACATTACCATATTTGTAAACAATGCTTGCATAAGGACCACTAATTAATTTAAGTGCTGTAAAGTCCTCTCCTGGCTTCTCGACAAAGACATAATCTTCTCGGTGTTTAGGATGGGTCGTCTTGTGTGTCGGTGGTATTTTCGGTGTCAATTACATCTCCATATTTAAATTCTTTAGTACAAACTTCATCTAACTTATCTAGTATTTCTTGTGTGAAATACTTTTCAGGATTATTATTAATTGTTTTACCAAATGTTTTAGTACCATCTGGCAACTCTACCCTAGTTGATACTGATTTAAATATATTATGTTTTAATGCTAAATCTAATAAGCCATAATATCTATCTAAACCTTTATCATAAGTTAAACGAACATCTACTACTTTATTTTCTTTTGTCAATCTGGATTTATAATTTTTACAATGTATGATATTACCAATAACTTCTGTCCCATCTTTTTCTTTTCTTTTTGATAGATAGACAATAGAACTAGCCGCATATTTAAGACCAGAACCACCACCCATTTCTTTTGTTGGGAACATACTACCGACAACATCATAAGTATGATTAGTTATGATAAGAGGAACTTTTGCCTTACCTAACTTTAGTGTTAATACTCTAAAGGCAGCTTTAACAATTTGTGCCCTTGTCATATCTTTAGTTTCTTTACCTGCTTGTGTATCTTCCATTTCTTTAGTAGTTGATAACATACCTAAGGAATCTAACACAAGTAATAATGGTTTTCTTTCAGAGGCATTCTGTTCTATGTATTTGTCTAGAACTGTAATTGCCTGATGTCTAAATTCTTGAACAGTAGTAACTGGCATGATAACCATACGACTACTATCAATATCTCTTTCTTCAATAATTTCTTTTGTAACTGCTGATTCTGATTCAAAAAATATAACTCCGCCATCTGGATTTTGATCTAGAAAATTCTTACACATACCTAATACAAAGAAAGTTTTACCTGTAGCACTTTCACCTGCAATAGCAGTTATCTTGTTTGATGGTAAACCTTTGTTTATACCACCACCTAACAATGCGTTGAATATATAAGAACCTGTATCAATAAAATCAGTTACATCACCTGACGCACCGTCTGATACTAAACTAGCATATTCATTACCAGTTTCTTTAATTATGTCTTTCAAAAAATCACTCATTATCTGTTACCTCTATTTTGTATTCTGTATCTTTTTCTTTTTTTTTAAAATTGTCAGCATATTCTTTTTCTCTATGTTTACCACCTTCCATACCATCGGTATACCAAGAGTGAAACTCCCACTCACTTTTTTTACCATTGATTGTTCGTGAATAAATTGTAACTGACATTTGTTTTATTATACACTATATATAATCCTTTGTCAAGCAAAGAACTCATCTAAAGTTGCCTTTCTTGAATTTTTAAATAGGTCTACACATTTACCTGGTTTACACTCAGGTCCGAAACACCAAACATTTTCTATAAACATTTTATTCATAAAGTCAGCCTTTTCTTGCTCATCTTTAAATAGTGTATCTGATTTAGGTCGTTGCATAATTCTCATGCCAATTTGACCCATAAAATTCTTTGCAAACTTATCAACTAGTTCATCACCAGAACGATAACGGACACCATGTATTTTTGGATCCATAATATTTACAAACATAAACTTTGAAACTTCCATAGTTTTTTCTGCAACTGGTAAATAAAAATCATCACGCCATTTATCATACTCATTAAATTTATGCCATGATTGATCCTCTTGATGTTCACCACCTTTATTATATTGTTCGGTAGAGAAGTATGGTGGACTTGTAAATGCAACATCAATCTTTGGTAGTTTATGATATGGTAAATCTTCAGCACCACATCGCCATATCTGAACTTTTTTAGGTTTTGATAAAAGTTTATTATAAGAAGCAATCTGTTCTTGATATCTTTGATAAGTATTTGGATTAGGATCACAACCATAATATTCTTCAGCGTCTGAAGCAAAGAAACCTGCAAGTCTATCACCCCAACCACAACTTGTATCTAATACAGTTTTAGCATTTGTCATATCGTAGATTGCTTTTGCCACAACTGGTTTAAATTGTGTTGCAATATATGTGCCTAATCTAAATGCTGATATATAACTTTTTTCATCTAATTGACCACCCACTAATCTCTCTGTTTCAGTACCATCTAATTCTTTTATCTTTGTAAATTTAACTCCATTGATACCTCGCCATATTGGACCTAGACATTTCCATATAGCATAAGCATCTCCATTCTCCCAAACTTCTTTAGGTGCTCGAAAGCCATAACTACTACACTCTAGTCGTAAATCTTGCATGAAATAATTACTTACATCATTAAAGGTACTAGCACCATTTATCAAGCCAAGTCCATACTTACTATAAGGGTATTTGTAATCATCATACTTTTCAAATACTTCCTTTTCTACTTGCTCATTAGGAATGCAAATGGTACTAGTATCAAACTGTTTAAGACGACCAAAACTAATTCTCATATCGGCATTAGTAATTTCTTTGAGTGGAAATACTGGTCTTTCACTTGCGATATAGTCTGCCAAGTGAGTTCTCATCTTCTCTTTCCCATATTCTGCGTTCATTTTTTCGAAGATAGATGATGTCAAGATAGGTAGTTTTCCGTCTGTAGCGGCGGCTAAGAGACTATTATATAGTGTATTATCTCGTTTATAGTGTGTAAATGCGTTTTCTTTCATATTATCTCTTATTCTTATAGTACCAAAATAGTCTCACATACCACTCAAAACATCTAGGATAATGTTCTGGATTAGGTAGATTGGGAAACATTTCTATAAATTCTCGTATCTCCTCATCGGTCATTTCTTTGTCTCATGTATATCACAGTTTGTGCCACCGTATTGAACACAGACTTTTTTAAAATCTTTACCTTGTGTCTTTTCCATATGATGTGCCAATTCATGCACGATAATACCCATATGAATTATTTGGTCATCATCATAATGAATATTACCTTCGCCATCTGAATAGTAATAGTATGCTGGTGTCCATTCATTTTCCATACTCACTTGTTTGGCGTTTGGGCAATCATCTATATCCATAATAGTACACATAACAAGTTGACAAATTAAAATAGTATCAAATATCATTTTTTAAACATCTTTGATACAGCCTTGATAGGATTTCTTAGACCCTCATAGACTTGCCATATCTTATCAATGTGTGTATCTAATTTTTTATTTAGACCATCTATCTTTTTTTCCATTTGATCTAATTGTTTTTTTAGTTGTTCTATATCTTTATTCATATTAAAAGAATCCATCTAGTGTTGCTTGTTTCTCAAAGTTCCAGTTGATTGCATTTACAATAAATCGTAATGGCTCTAAAAATGATTTATCAAACTGCTCATCATAATCAATATATTGATGTAAATTAAATTCTTTTGGCAAGTATGTAGGAAAAGATATTACTTTTTCTCTTAGTGGATTAGGTTCTTTCAAAACAATAAATTTAATCTTATCGCCTTCTTGTATTTGTTCATACTTAACTAAACTCTTTTTCTTTAACATATTATTATATAACAAAGCACCTTTTACATGAATCGGTGTTGACTTTTGATAGATGTCTGTTGATGAAGAATACTTTTTTAAATTATTACAAGAACGAGGATAAGCAATTTCTTCTGGTCGTAATTTTTTAAAGTGTGTTCTAAACTCATCAATAAATTGTATTAAGGCATTTTCATCTTTGTTCATAATTACTTTCAATGCTTCTTTGATCTTTACACGACAAGGGGCAGGCGTTGAACTCTTAACTGCTTCAATACCCATAATCTTTAGTTTAGGTTCTTTTAAATCTACACCTTCTTCATTATAAACATTTAAAATATATCTTTTCTTAGCAGTCCATATACCTTTGTTGGCAATCACTTCTCGTTTCATAAACATCTTTTGGTCAAATGCATTTACATATTTAGCAAGTTTATCATAACTATCATCAATTATCTTTTGTAATTTATCTTCACAAAATTTATCTAGAACTTTTACAATCTTTCTTGTATCAGATTTATCTTTAAATATTTTATCTACAACTGCACCTAGTTTTACATAGATAGAATCAGTATCAGAAGCCACAACATAAACTACATTTTTAGTTTTAAGTAAATCATTTAGATAATCATTTACATCTCTTTCAATCCATCTAATCGCAAGTTGACCTGCCTTTGTAATACCTTCAGCGTGTCTTACATCAAAGTATTTAAAGTATTGATTGCCGATAGCACCATAAGCACTATTCAATGCAATCTTTCTTGCCAGTTGAATGTTATGATTGGCTGCAATATCATTTAATAATCTTTTATCGCCTGTCTCTTGATACATGGCTTTTGCCTTAATCATTTTCTTTTTATATATTACTCGTTCTTGATATAGTTTATCCATCAACTCAGGAAGAAAACCTCGTTTATCTGTTCGAAACTGAGCACCGTTTGGTGTTATAGTACAACCATCTAAATGAGATAAATCAGATTCTCGATTTAACATTTTTTCTACACTCACAGAATTAGGTTCAAACCCAACCATTGTTTCAGGTGAAATATTATACTGCATAATTAAATGTGGATACAAACTGTTTAAATCAAAACTACAAATCCAGTCGTGAAAACCTACAACAGGATCTTTTACATATGCACCTTCATAACCACCAGAGTATTCGTTCTCATTTACAGCAGGACAAACAAGTTTATTTTCTTTGAGATAATTAAATATAATAGTATCCCACATACGAACTTGACCAAACACATCTTGATAGTTTACTTTACCTTCATAAGCCATGGTCAAATGCAAAGCAATTAACTGCATTTTATCCTCTAACTTATCAACTAATTCTACATCTTGAATATTGTACTCTACAAATAATTGATAATCATTTTGATAAAACTCTTTGAAAGTGTCATAAGGATTTTCAGTTTTCTTTTCGCCTAATTCTACTTCACCAATATAATCTAATTTATAACTTTCTTGTCTAACAAATGTATGTTTACGATATAGGTCAAGATAATCTAAAACTGAAACACCTAAAATATCATAATAGTTTTGTTCTTTATTAAAACCTTTAGCAGTTATTCTTGCACTACTTTGACTAACAATACCCCAAGGACTAAACTGATTTAAAAATTCATCACCCATAAGATATTTAAAACGATTCATTAAATAAGGTATGTCAAAGAACTTAACATTCCAACCTGTTACGATATCTGGATTATAAGCAGTCCAGAACTTTGTAAACTTAATTACTAAATCTCTTTCAGTAGAACATTTAAAATATTTTACATCATCACGATCATTAACAAAGTTGCCACAACCAAAAACAATAATACTTTTTCTTGCATGATCTTTTACTGTAATACAGATTAAAGGTTCTTCAGCCTTATCTACATCAGGAAAACCATTCTCACTTTCACACTCAATATCAATTGTAATTAATCTTATTTGTTTGATATCCCAATTAACTTTGCCTGGGAACTCGTCTGCAATATATGGATATTGAAATCTTGTATTACCAAAATATTCAAAATTAGTTACATCTTTGTATTCGTCAATCCACTTTCTTGCTTCATACATACTTTCATGTTGAATCTTTGCTACATTACGACCGTCTAATGTTTTATATCCTGTTTCTTTTTGAACAGGAGTAAACAAAGATGGTTTGTAATTTACTTTAAACTTTTTGTGGCTGCCGTCATGGTTAATACCACGAACTAATAGTCTACCTTTATACGGCAGCACACTTGTATAAAATTTCACTATATTTGTGTATTGTTAAAATGTTTGTTTAATGTTTTTAGTTTATCTTCAGCAGCAGCCATTTTATCTACTAACTTATCCATTTCTTCTAGTTGTTGTGGGTGTTCACCGATACCAACAGAGTTGTCAAAATAAATTAATAGAGTAGCATATGAGGATGCTATTTCTGATTCGTATTGTTTAGTTAATGCTTTGAATAAAGCGTTTTCAGTTTGATGATTTTTTGCCATTTTTCACTCCTTGCATAATTATTATAACACATTACAATTAGTTTGTAAAGCACTTAGTCTAAACTATATTCTGTTGTAACAACATATTTTCTTGCTGGATTTACCATTACATTCATTTGTGTCATAATTCTTCTAGTCAATAAAACTTCTGTGCCCATGTCAGCTCTATCGTCAATACCAAAAGGTTCATCTTTGTATAAACCTCCAGCAAAACCAACATCTAATCTTATAACTGGTCTTTCTTCGGTATAATCTCTAATTGATCCTATCTTAACTTTATAAGTTTTTTCTAATGGATAAGTATGCCTTTTACCTAATAATGTAAAAGAAACTTTGTCACCTTTAACTTTTATATCTTCTCCATGAATAACTGACAATACAGAATTACCTGTATCAAATTTTGCTACCATATCACCCCAAGGTTTTATAGATACAATCTCTCTATGACCACATTCAGTTGGTACTTTAAATCTATTTTTTGAATCTTGAAAATGGTCTATAACTGCTTTTGCAATATTTAATCCTGTTGCTTCTTCAATACCCTCTGTACCTGGCGATGAATTTACTTCTAACATAAATGGTGGTTCTTTTTCTCTATTCTTACTTGGTATAAAGTCAACAGCAGTCCATAATCCATTTACTGCTTTTGCAGCCTTTAAAGATTCTTCTATTTCTAATTCTGTTAGTTTAATTTTTTCTGGTTTAGAACCTTGTGATACATTACTTCTAAAATCACCTTCTATTACAGGTCGTTTCATAGCAGCTAAAACTTTACCACCTAATACTAATACTCTTACATCATAATCTGTTTTGATGTATTCTTGTACTAGTAAATCAGCGTCCTCATCTTGTTTGTTAATTAATTGTACAATAGAATCTAATCCTCTTTCACTATCGACAAACAATACACCAACACCTTTACTACCTCTTAATGTTTTCATAATTAAAGGAAACTTAATACCTGATTCTTTTATTTGATCTAGAATTGTATCAGGATTATTTACTAGTATAGATTTAGGTTGTGTTAGACCATAATCACCAACGCCTTTACTACCTCTTAATGTTTTCATAATTAAAGGAAACTTAATACCTGATTCTTTTATTTGATCTAGAATTGTATCAGGATTATTTACTAGTATAGATTTAGGTTGTGTTAAACCATAATCACCAAGTTTCAACGCTGATCTATATTTGTCAACACAGATACTAATACATTGTCTTGAATTTATTAAACAAACATTTGCTTTTTCAAGAATTGATATAAAGTCCATCCAACTATCTTTTCTAGTAACACTACCACGAACTACAGCAATTGTATTATTATCAATTACAAATCCTTTGTCATCTTTCTTATTATGAAATGTACGAATGCCATCTTCAAACTGTGTATAACCACCAGATAAATGAAAAAGGTATGATTCAATTTTTAGTTTATCTGCTTCTTCTTTTAATCTATCAGCAGTATGAAATTGTTTTGCCTGTTCTGGCTCATCTGTGATAATAAGCAATTTAAGTTTGCTATCACTTTTAGCTTCAGATATAAACTCTTTAAACTTGGGTGCCTTCATCTTCGACTTTTTTACCTATGTTGTATTTTGCTTGTAAGTCCCATTCACCTTTTTCTTTAAATGATAAAACTTTTATTTGTGATAGAGGTGCTTTTTTCTCAGCAACTGTGGCATTAATTATCGCAATTAATCCCCAATCAGCTAATAATTGAGCAATCGTATTTCTTCTTTCAATATCGTTATCGGTTAAGTTTGCTTCTTTACCATCTAATGCAAATAGTTCCTTAAAATGCACTATGAAATATCTACCCTGTTTGTGTAGAATATGACACGATTGAAATAATTTTTTATCTTTTCTAGAGGCAACACCAATTCTAGTTAGTGTTTCACGAACCTTTAAAAAATCGTCTGGTTCTTTCAGTTGAACTTCCAACATATTTTCTGGATGCCAACTATTATCTAATTCATTCATTTTGTCCCACCTTTATATAATTTTTCCTTGATAAGTTTTATCTCATCTTTGGTGAGTATATCAAGAGCGGACTTTGCTTTATCATTACTATATCCATAATACTCTTTTACACACTCAATTTCTTTTAGTTTATTCGCCCTCAAAAACGGACTATACCGTTTCTTTGTTCTAATACTATTTAGTAGAAATTGAAATTGCATATCTTTATCAAGAAAATGATTTCTATTCATTTCATTGACAAGCATTACTGTATCTGAAAAAGCAGATAATAGTTTATTTACGATAAATGCAGGATATTTTTTCTTCCACAAATCATCTTCAGACTTCATCAAGTCTTTCTTTGTGAAGTTTATGGCATTTAGATATTCTTTTAGTTCATACATTATATCGTCCTCGCTATTCTTTCATTTGCAAACTTATAATAATCTTCATCAATCTCACAACCAACCCAATCTAAACCATAATGTTTAGCGACAACAGCTGTTGTACCTGTACCCATAAATGGATCAAACACAACTCCATTTTTCAAACCAGACACTTTTAAACATTTCTCAACAAGTGTTTCTGGATAAATTGCTGGGTGTTTATTATTACCTGCAATCTCTTTTGTTATTTGTTTTGTTGCTTTACTCTTATAAGTTATATGCCAACAGTTTGTAGTTGCTCTGTAAGTTTTACCACTTCGTTTTGCGTTTCTTTCTGCATTGTTATAATCTTCATTATAAGGAACACCAGACCATTCTATATCAATAGGTGTATCACCATTTTTTGTAAAATGAAATAAATGTTCCCAACCATTTTGTAGATATCTTTTACTTGAATGAGGTGTACTATAACCTCTTACTCGACCATCGACTTCAACAGCCTTTGCCCATATGATATTATTCTGTAAAGACCATGGTACATTTTCTGCAACTTTATATGTATCGAAAGGAGTATCTTTAGAGTATCCTAAATTTAAAAATAAATGACCATCTGGTTTTAGAACTCTACAAACTTCATACCAAACATCTTTCATCCATTCTATATAATCAGCTCTTGTATCTTTATATTCGCTGTATCTAACACCAAGATTATATGGTGGACTAGATATGCAAACATTATAAGAACTGTCTGGAATAGTCTCTAGAAATTTTAAACAATCTGTATTGTATATCATTTGAATTTAACCTGGGACATCAATTCAGTTAAACAAGCCACCAAGTTAATTTCTTGATCTGCAACAAAGGCAGACTTATACTGATAATCAGCAATAATTAAAACAGCATGAGGTATAGTTTCTGGTTGTAAACTATCATACATATTGTCATAAATTTTACGAAAGATTTTAACTGGATCATTATCAAGATTATTGACAACCCATTTTCTCATATCACTAAACTCTTTACCTTTTAAGTGATTTACAAGTGTCTTTAAATTTTCATCAGATACATTAACAAGAATACCAGCGTCAATAGTACCACTTACAGAATATCTTTGTAATTCATTGATAAGTTTTCTAAAGTCTGGAAAATGTTTCTTAATTAATTCTGCAAGTACCTTTTCTTCAAAGTCAACATTTTGTTCTTTGAGAATATGTGTTGCTCTTGTAAACAACTGACTTGCTAATTTAGGTTTATCTTTAGGATTAATTCTAAATTCTATATTAGAGAATCTACTATGTAATGGTTCGATTATTCTATTCTTAAAATTACAAGTAAGAATAAATCTACAATTCTTATGAAACTCCTCGATGAAGCCTCTTAATGCAGGTTGTGTAGATTGTGGATTTAGATAATCTGCCTCATCAAGTATTACTACTTTTTTACCACCTGATAGTGATACAGTAGAAGCAAAGTTTTTAATCTTGTTTCTTAGTACATCAATGCCACCTTCTTCAGAACCATTAATCATAATCCAATCACAGTTTAATTCTTCACATAATGCTTTCGCAACTGTGGTCTTACCTATACCTGGTGTACCTGAAAATAATAGATTAGATAATTCGCCCTTCTTGATAAAGGACTTAAATAGTGTTTTTAATGATGTTGGTAATATACAATCATCAATCTTGCCTGGTCTATATTCTTCGACCCATAAAAAGTCTGTATTCATATTTCACTCCGTTCATGTTATAATTAAAATTACTTACTGATTGTGCTGTCTGGCTCAAGAGCAATCCAGTATTCAATAGGTAGTTTCTTGTTTTTGAAATGAGATATAGACTTTGAAGATACTGAAACATCATAATCACCAGATATCATTTTAAGATTTTCTACTTTAAAATAGAAAGTATAATCTGCTGTAGCACCTTCGCCTACAACAATATCAAAGTTATTAGATGTATCATTCTTTTTATCACATACTTTTAATACGATATCACCACCTTTTGTTCCTACTAACGCAAGATCAGGTGTTTTCAAAATTGCAGCCATCTTTTTTAATTCTGTAAGATGTGATTCTGATAAACTAAAAGTAACATCTGCCTCTGGCATATTTACTTCTTTAGTTGGCGATACTAGAACTGACGGATCAGAATAAAAGTATTTTGCTTTTGACTTACTGCCTTCAGCAGAGATAGTCATAAATTTATCTTGTAAAGATAATTCAGGTTTATTAAGACCTGACATTACTGCAAGAAACTCATTGAGGTCATAGATACCAAATTCAGTATCAAATGATTCTTCAATATCTGCTTTAGCAAATATGTTTCTCATAGTAGAAATTGTATTCAATTCTTTTCCTGGTTTAATCAATATGTTTGTATTGATCTCAGAAAAGTTTTTAAGAATGTTTTGTGTGTTTTGATTTAGTTTCATAATATTAATTTCACCTTCATTTAATGTTTAAGTTATAATAACATAAGTAGGAGGCAAAGTCAAGCCTCGCCTCCTATCTATTGACCAATTACTTGATGTCAATTGTTCGAGGTTTCTTTTCCTCTGGTACGATTTTCTCTAACTCAATTAAAAGCATTCCGTCTTTCAATTCAGCACCATTAACTTTGATATCTTCAGCCAAAGTAAATGTTCTACTAAATTTTCTTTTTGAAATACCTCTATGTAGAGTTTCCTTTTCGTCCTTATCATCATTCTCAACTGACTTAATTGTCAATTGACCATCAGCAGATTTAATTTCAATATCTTTTTTACTGAAACCAGCAAGTGCCATTTCAATTTGATAATTTAAATCATCTACTTTGTTGATGTTATAAGGTGGGTATGATGTTGGTTGTTTAACCGTGTACTCTAATGTGTTATTAAAGTGATCGAATAGGTCATCAAAACCTACTGAAAATGGACGCAAATCGTTCCATATAGATAGTCTTGTCATTGTTTTCTCCTTTTATAAGCAAGTTAATCTAAATGATACCTCTTAATTGAGCGTATCACAATTATTTATATAAGTATTGTTTTAAAAATTACAACCCCTATAAAAAAATATTGGTGGAGGTAGGTCTCACCCTCTCTTAATCCTAAAGATTTACGGCTCTCATAACCTCGAAGACCAATGGACCAATATAAACGCCGTTTTTAGGGAAAACGGCGAAACCCAAATCGGTGTCTTTGCGGAAGACACTCTACCTCTAATGTCAGGACTTACGAACTGCCTAGACATTACTATTTATACGATAAACTACTCTTACTGATTAGAGTAAGCGTATTTTTGTTTGCCGTATAAAGCTCTGATACCAGCAGCGATTACTTCAGAAGTGTTACCTTTTAACACTTTTTTCACGCCTGCAGCTAAAATTGCTTTAGTAGGAGTACCTAAACGATAAGATGTACCGTTAGATGTCTGGTTAATGTAAACCATATGTCCTTCAGTTCTTAACTGATCTACCATCGCTCTTGGTGATGTTAGGTCAAATTTATTTCTCAATGTGGTCCATGCAACTGCTTTACCACTTGATAATAAGTTTAGTACTTTTTGTTTTTTTGTTAAGGCTTTTCTACCCATAATATATCAACTCCTTCAAGTCTTTGTTGCCAATGTTTATTACATTATTTGATATGGGCAACATAATCATACCAAGTAATTCTTTAAAAACCCTCTTTTAGTGCTTTAAGTTTTTGGTCTTTTTTATATCTTCTAATTGCTTGTTTTTTTTCTTCTCTCTTTTTAAAAGAAGGTTTAGAATAATATTGTCTCTCTTTTAATTCTTTCATCATGCCATCTTTAAGTAGTTTCTTTTTTAGAACTCTCATGGCTTTTTCTACATTGTTATTTCTTACTGTTACTTCTAAGGTCATTATAAATCCGATATCTTATATTTTGTTATTACATTTTTTGTAGGAATGACAGTTGTATTACCACCTTCTCCCATTTCACCTTTTTCATTGTAATTATAATCTGACATTACAATATGAACTTTAGCATCTTTTTTAACTAACCAACCTGTTGATACACAAATGGCAGGTTTAGAATCTTGTATATCTTTTAAATCTCTCCAACCACTATCACTTTGAATATCTTCCCAATAGATTAAATAGAAATCAAAAGTAAATGGTATCTCTGGTTCATCAGATTTAAATTTTTTAGTTTTAGTTTTTTTCATCATTTTCATTATACACTAATTTAAATTTTTTGTCAAGCTGTTGTAAGAGAGGCGGAAATCACTCCGCCCCTCGACTACATTATGAGATAGATTTTTAATAACTTGGGTTATCTTCCTCACTATCATCGGAATCTGGTTCATCTTCTAGAACTGGATTACCCCAACTGGAGACATCTTCGCCGCCATCAACTTTGGAGTATAAGTCCATAAATGATGTTTTGGTATCAACATCAAATCTATTAGTACACATCTCAATAGACTTCATTTTATCTTTGAAGATAATGAATGCCTCGACAATGTGAACCAATCGTCTAGTAGATATAATTTCATCTACACCGCCTTCATAAAAGGTTTTTCTGATAATGTCTGCCCAAGTAATTAAGTTTTCGGCAAACTTCTCATCTGATTGTTTAGTTAGACCTTTTTCGGACATAACATTTAATAAGATTTTACTTTCAATCTTATTTGTAGGATATGCCTGTTCAACAGTAATAGGGAATCTTTCAAGGAATGCCTCGTTAAGAATATTAGTACCGATAAACTTGCCATCTTCAGATCCTTGACCCTTAGTATTGGCAGTAGCAATCACATTAAATCCTGGTGCAGGTTTAACAAACTTGTTAATCTTTTTAAGAAAGACACCATTACCTTCTAAGATCGGTTGTAAACACATGATCTTATTAGACGCAAGGTCAATCTCATCTAAAAGAAGTATTGCACCTCTTTCCATTGCTTCGATTACAGGACCATTCTGCCAAACAGTTTGACCGTCTTGCAATCTATAACCACCGAGTAAATCATCTTCATCGGTTTCGATTGTAATATTAACCCTAATACATTCTCTTTTTGCCTGAGCACAAGCCTGAGATACATTCATAGTCTTACCGTTACCAGAAAGACCTGTTACAAAGATAGGATAAAATTGTTTACTAGAAACAATTGATTTGATATCTTTGAAATAACCCCATGGTACAAACACAGGATCTTTAGTAGGTACAATATTACCAGTTAAAGATGAAACAATATATGCCGCCTGATTAACTGTATCATTAACAGGTGCTGTTTCATTCTTAGGTAATTCAGATTGTATTTCTTCTTTTACTTGGGAAGAAATATCGTTGCCGTCAATAGGTAGAGTATAAACTCCTCTTGCAACTTTATATTGGTCTTGTTTTAACCAACTTGGATTTTTGATCGTGCCTTTTTTCACTAAGGCATTGATCTCTGATCTAGATAAATCAGTTTTCTTATAATGTTTATATAAGACTTCAACTTGATTTAACTGATCTTGATTTAATGTAGTCATTTTTAGTCCTTTCATAATGTAGTTCTTTAGTATGGTGCTATGCTATCATCAATTGATAGTAAAGTCAAGCACATTAACCATTTTATTTCCCTTGTTTTCTGCGCTTTTTCCATTTTCTTTGTTCTTACTTTGTTCTTTTTTCTGAATATGGGGGTCGAAACCCCCATATTTTTTTGATTTTTGATTATTCACTATCAGATTCGGTAGTGATAGATTCCATAGTTTGACCTAATGTAGGTAAACTATATGAAGCTCTGCCTACTCTGTAAGCAGTATTCTTCATTAACCAAGCAGGTTTAGTAATACCGTGCTTACTTTGAAGGGATATAATATCCTTTCTAGTAATCTCGGTAGTAAACCCTTCTTCATTTGCCATTTTGACAAATGCTTCTTGGGCAGGTGTTAGTTTAACTGTATTATTTTCCATAATATAAGTTCCTTTCAAATTAAGCGACTTGCGAAATAAATTTATTTAAGACTATTCGACTATCTCTATTTGATTTTAGAGTAGAGGTAAACAATCTTTTTATTTCACTCTTTTTAGCATTCTCTGATGGTGTCGCCATTTGACCATCAGATACCTGCAATTCACCCCCAGCAAGGAGATAAAATTCATCATAAGCAGTATTATGTTTAACAACTAAACATTTATTTTTTCTGTATTCTGCCATTACTTTTTTTCTATCAAATACTTTTTCTGTACCATCATAAGAATATGTAGGAAAGTATTTTTCTAAAGTGTATCTATCAATCTTTTTACCACTTGAAATATAAAACCCTAATACTTTAGTACCAGTTCGTTCTCTTAGAGCGTCTAGTAAACTATCGGTCATTTCTCTATAACTTGTCATATATTCTTTTTTAGTTTTAGTATCTCTTAATACAGTATTACTTTCATAATGAGTATGACCAATATAATAACCGCCTTCTTGTTTATATAAATGTCTTTTTTGTATTTCTTCGATACTAGGGTTCATAACAACTAATCTATCATTACCATCACTACTACCATCAGTTAAAAAGATTGTATTCATTTTATCAATAGCATATTTTTTTCTGAAAGCAGTAACCATTGGCATCGCAGCCATGATACAATCATTTAGTGGAGTAGAACACATACCATAACCAGAAGGTTCATGTGGTAGAGAATTTATATAATCACTCTCTGCCATCATTTTATTATATTCTTCGGCAGGCATATCGTATAGTTTTCTTCTAGAATAATTATATCTACTAAATTTTTGATTATACTTTTCGGCAAGTAAGAATAAGTTAATCATACCTTTTTCATATTCTTTAGCATTCATTCTAGAGGATACAAAATTTAATAAAGACATTCTTTCATCAACTGTAATATCGCCGTCTTGATAACTAGGAGATTTTCTACCTACTTTTGTGTCGGATCTAGAGTTATTATTCCATCTATTATAATGTCCGTCATTACTAAAAGCATATACTTCAAAAGGTATATTTACTTTTTGACAAAACATTGTTAAATTCATTAATTGATGTATTGTAGGAGTAATCTTATCATGCATACTACCTGACCAGTCTATAAACATCATCATACCGTGATTTTTACCATCAGGTGTAATTGCCATTCTTTTAAAGATATCATCATTATATTTGTAACTATGTAATTTAAGTGGATCAACAATACCTGATTTGTCTTGTTGAGTTCTAGAATAAGCGGCAGCAGCCTTTTTCATCTCATATTCTTTGACCATATAACTAACTTTTTTAGATTGATCTTTGTTAAACTGTCTAAAATTAGAAATCATTTTAGATATCGCATTTTGTGTAGTCTTACTTTCAGTTTCTTCTTTATAAGGTTTTCTTAATATTCTATCAAAATCTTTTAATACAATTTTGTAGTCAACAATATAATCATTTACATTTTTGTAATTGTGAATATTGATATACTCATTGTTCTTAGATTTAGGATCTAATAGATTGTCTTTTTTACTTTCCCAAGATTTGTCTGTTTGAGCAGATACTTCTTCATGTATCTCAGCAGGTTTTGCAGGTGCACCTTTTAATTCTTCATCAGATTGTTGACCATGACCTGGTTCTTCTTGTTGTTCAGATTGTTGTTGTTCATCATCTTTGGTATCATCTTCACCATCATCATCAGAATTTTTAGAACCGTTTTCTTCTTCTTCTTCTTCATCTTCTTCTTCATCTGAAGGATCAGATTGATTTTCACCGTCTTGGTCATCTTGGTCATCATCATAATCAAAACCGTTATCATCAGCAGTTTGAGACATCATTTCTTGTTCTTTTTGTTCTGCTTCGTCTTTACAATATTCTGATAATTCTTCAGCAAGTTTAATTACATCATCAAAAGTTTCTAATTTATTCATTCTAGAAACTACATCATTTTCATAATCATCAGAAAATGTAATAGGAGATTCTACATGAGAAGATTTAAAATGAATATTTAATCTATCAATAAGAAGCATATCATTAAGGTCTTTATCTTTAGTGCCAAAGAAATCATTATTGATAAGGTCTCTATAGCCTCTAATAAATGTTTGTGATAAACCAGGATATTTTCTTTTGATTAGTTTTTCAATACGAGCATCCTCAATAACATTTAAGAATGACTTTGGAATCTTTTTTTCAAGAACAGACTTTTCCCAACCAGATTGTGGGGTAAATAATGCGTGACCCACTTCATGAGATATTAATAGGTCTGTAATATCTTCGTTCATGTTTTTCCATATAGGTAAAACAAGTAATCTAGATTTTACATCAAAATAAGCAGTCTGTACTTTTTTGTGTTCTACTGATATATTTTCAGTAGCAAGTAATTTTGCAAGATAAGATTTTGCCTGATTGTTAATTTTGTTTGTTTTCAAGTTTTTCATAATATAGTGTTATGCTACTACAAATTGGCATATATGTCAAGCATATTATCCACTTTTTTTTGGAATAAATAAACTGTTGATATATAACATTTTTTTAACATACTGCTATGCTACCGTATTTCGGTGCAAAAGTCAAGCATATTTACCACTTTTTTTGGAATAATTAACCCTTATTTATCAAGGGTTTATTGCTGTCAGAATGACGCAGTTGTATTTGTTCGTGTTTTGTTCTACTTTTTAAAGATAAAAGTCGGTTCAAATTTACGACCTGATATGTCAGGTCTCTTATATTCACCTAAATACTGTTGTTTTTGTTTCATTTCAGTAGTATCGCCGTCTAGTGTTGATACAGCAGATCCCCCTTGTTGAGTACTCAAAGACAGCCACCATGTGTCTGTGTGTTCAAATCCTACTGATTTTGCAAGGGTTACAGTATCTTCTTCGAATGTCTTATATTGTTTTGTATTGGCAACATTGAGTGCAAGATACTTACCAGTTTTAAGACCTTTGTATGCATTGGCAATAGTCTGTTTTAGAAACTTCTCTTTCCATATCTCAGATGTATCAAACTTAATACTAGATTGTTCTGGCTCATCACCATATGCTTCCCAACCAAAGTAAGGTGGACTTGTAAATACAAAATCTAAACTTTCATCTTCTGGTATAAATGTCTCACTACCTTGTCTGTAAAGATGATAGTTGTTATGTGTATTACCATATTGTGTACATATTTCAGATAATCCTTTATAAGTAGGAATACAAGGGTCAGTACCGATATAGTTTATCCCAGCTGCAATCGCACCAAGTAATCGACCACCATAACCCATAGATGGATCCCATACTGTACCTGCTGTTGTGCCTTCAAGTGGACTATCTTTATCTACAAATACATCATATAACGCTGCAGCTGCTGTAGGTCTAAAATTAGAAACCATTTGAGTGCCACTATATCGTCTTAACATAGAACGCATATCTGATTCAGTAATCATATGAGCAGGTTTCTTTTGAAAGAAAGTGCCTGATAGTATTTTGTTTAATCCTTTTTTAAGATGTTCTTCATCATCCCATATCTCCATAGGAGTTTTCATCTTACCACACTTAATACCCCATGCGTGTTCCATATACGACCATGCAAGATTTAAACCGTGTGCTGATTGACCTATAATTTTATTCTTTCTATCAATGAGTGTATCTCGTCTAAAGTTTACTAATTGATTAAATATCTCATCACGCCATTTTTGATTTGTGGGATAATAAGGAAAACCTTTAGTCTTCCAATCATCATGAACTTGTTGTAAATTATCTGTCATATAAGTAAACATCTCCTGGTAGTGTGCCTTTTGCCCATGTTGTTGAACCGACTAGTTTCATATTGTTTTTAAGATAAAATTTCTTTGCTATTTCGTTATCACTACGAACACTTAAATATACTCGTCTTGGATTTACAAACTCGAAAAAGTTTTGTAATGCTTGACTAGCAGAACCATTCTTATGTTTAGCAGCGATTTGATGTAATATACAATCACCTTGTTGAGCAATTATATCACCTATTCTTTGTTTTCTTTTATAAAAGTTATATGTAATTACTACATCATTATCAAATATTAAGTTTTCTTTCGCAATCATGCGTTTCATATAGTCCGTGCGAATATGAGGAAACCATTTCTTATGTTGATAAAATATTTCTTTTACCGATTCAAAGTCTGTTTCTTTGGCATGATTCATATAATATAGTATAACACAAATAATTAATTAAGTAAAGCCCTCATCATTTTATTAGAATAACAATCGGCAACTAGATGTATTCTATCAATATCACTAGTGTTTCTCACAGCATGAGCTTTTGTAACATCAGTATAATAAAAGTGTCCAGTCTCTAAATTATACTCTGTGCCGTCTTTATCTTTTGTATTTTCGTATAATGTGAAAACAACTTGATTGTTAGTTCTAATTGGCATATGTATTCTAACTATATCGCCATCGTCAAATCCAATCTGTTTATCTATCTTATCTGTATGTTTGCCAATAACCTTACCTGCTTCTAGTTTCATAAATCTAACTCTTTCAAACTCGCAAGGTAATCTATCTAACATTTCTAATACTGGTTTCATAACCTCATTATCTTTTAATGTTGTCCATTGTAGTTTTGTATCTATATCTACTGAACTTTTTAAAACACCAGGTTTTAATATATCTTCGGGATCAGGTCCATAACCATGTAAAGATATGGCATCCCAACCAGTCTTTGCATACTTTGTTTTTACTTTTGTCATTTCTAAACAATCTAGTAATATTGCGACTGCTTCTAAATCACCTTCGTGTGGTGTTAGATCCAGTTCTTTCATTATAGGTCTATTCATTTTACTCCTTTTCATGTATTCGCCATGCAGGGTCTTTTGGTACCCAATTGTTAGGCGCTTCCTGATAGTCTTTTTCTTCCATTCTACTCCATATCTCGTCAAAAGACATAGAAAATCCTATTCTTTTTTCAACTTCTTCTATAGCGTCTCTTAACTGCTCTCGATTATATTCTTTCTTTCTCTGAAAGTCATAATACTCTTTTAATCTTTCGTATTCTTTTAGAGGAATCACCAGTTATATTCAAAGTTTTGTGTCTCTGAATTTATACTAATTAACTTTGCCCCATTATTAATATGAAAGTGTGTAGCCATAGGTGTTAGTGGTGAAAGGGTTACTAATCTTTTTGTTTCAGTTCTTATTTCTTTCACAAACTCTAATAATTTATTAATGATTTCTCTGCCTGCACCTCTTTTTCTAGACCATACTGTATATGCAACAGCAATATTACCACATCTATTATCTTGACAAGCAACTTGGCTCATAAAATCTAACTCTTTAACCGTAGTAGGAACTTCATTAGTATATGCAACACAAACAATTGCTTCAATATTGCCCTCATATCTTAAACCATAAATTTTTCTTTCAGCAAATAAACGCCAATCTAAATCTAACTCTGGTCTTACAGGATCCTCTGATACATCTATATCTGTTAGTTCAACTAACTCTGTACCTTTGACCCATTTAAAAAAATTACTAACTTTATCTTTTATATTGGTTTTCATAAAACTCTATCGTTTCCTTTAGTTTGTTATTAAACTCTTTATTACCTTTTGATACATTCTTCATAAAATCATCAGGTGAATTTTCATCTACATTATCTGATATATATTTCCAACAACTAAACAACATTGGAAGATGATAACATATTTTACCAATTGCATATGCTTCCATATCAACTATATCACACTTGATATCAGGTTTCTTAGTAGCAAAAGTATCACCAGTACCACACACTAATCCCTCTGTACCTAAAAGTATTTCTTCTTCGTAAGGTGTTTGCCCTAATTTAAATCCCATAGGTGTGGCATTCATATCTCTATCAACAAATCCTGAGACTTCGACTAAACCTCTATCAATATAATTAGGTTCAACTATACCAGGTAAGTCATTAACTAAACCTGCTGTTCCGTAATTTATAATATGATTAGCACCATCGTGTATTGCTTTCATTGTAGCTATCGCAGCGTTTACTTTACCAACGCCACTTATGTAAATGTTATGGTGTTCAACACCTACTGCTTCTTCTTTTAGTGCTATAATAATTGCTGGTTTATACATACTTTCTCTTTCTAAAATATCTTCGCCATAGTGTTGAGCGTGTCATTGAAACAACTGTAAATATTAATGCAATATAAAAGTTTTCAAATATAGTAGGATGTAAATCAAATAAAGGAAATACTGTCAACTGTATTACTATGGATAAGAAGAAACCACTTCCTACATCTATTACACTTTCAAAAAAATCTCTATTTAGTTTTAACTTCATCTCTTAATCTTTGTTGTTGTCGTCTAATTGTTTGTTTAATTAGTTTAGCTTGTGCTTTCTTGCCTCTCTCTAATTTCATTTTACTTACTAAGTCTGTAAAAATATATCCGTTCATATGCTCATTTTCATGTTGAAATATTCTTGCTGACATACCATGTAAATACTCATCAACTGTTTCACCATTCTCATCTGTATATTGCACATTCACCCATTTAGGTCTAGAGATTGATAAGAATAAAAACGGGAAAGATAAACAACCTTCTTTCATAAGTATTGTTTCTTCACTTAAATCCTTTACGATTGGATTAAAACAGTTTCTTACTTTACCATCTTCTATCTGTGGATGACCGCCCATAACAAACATACGAAATGGTAATCCTACTTGATTTGCTGATAGTCCTATGCCACCATATTTAACCATACTGTTATACATTTTTTTAGATAGGTCTTTTCTATCTTCAATCTTAAACTCTTTTAGCATATCATCTGTGAAAGGTGCAATCTTCATTAACAACCTAGGATCAGTAGGTGGTATTAGAGGATAAGATGTTGGATCTTTCTTTTTTAGATGTTCATGTAAATCGTTTATAGTTGGTTCTTTTAAAAGACCTTTGTCTTTTTCTAGAATAGGTGTCTTGCCACTAGTAATATTTTCATAGTGCTTTGCTGCCTCTTCTATTTTTGCTGGGGTTAGTTTCTCTGCCATTATTCTGCCATCCTTGTAAAGTTTTTATATTTCTCAAACTTCATTACTCTTGGGAACTTATCTATAAGAGTATCGCCTTTATGAGATATAACAAATACATTTTCTTTTTCCATAGTGGTATGTAGTATTCTCATAAACTCGTCTGTGCCTGAGCTGTCTAGTGAACTATCAAATATTTCATCTAGTATTAATAGATTTGTATTTGTACTATTTTTAAGTTTAGCAATTTCTCGCCATGTGAATAGTATTGCTAAGTCTATTCTTAATTTTTCACCTTCACTAAAAGAGTGATAATTAAATTCGTCTCTGTGTCTAGATTTTATTGTCTCATTAAATTCTTCATCTAAACTAAAATTAACAAAGAAGTCCATATTTGCTAGATTCTTATTAATCAATTGATTCATTATAGGTAGATACTGTTTTATAATTTTTGTTTTGATACCTGTATCTTGCATAAGATGTCTAGCCGTATCTATGTAAATCATTTCATTCTTTTGATCTAACTTATCTTTTTCTAATTCTGTTATTCTCTCTCTCAACTGATTTAACTCACCTGTTTGTTCAGCTGTAGATACTTTTTCATCTCGCAATTCTTCTATTTCTTCTGCTAACTTAATTCTTTGTTTATCAATTTCTTCGATAGATGTCTCGTAACGATTTATCAATAATTCCTTTTCTCTAATTGTTATCATAGTTTTATTGATAGTATCTAGCCTCATCTCAGTAGTTTTGATTTCTTTATCTATTTGACCTAAAGCACTTTCTAACTCTTGTACTTTTTCTGCCTTTTTACTAATCATTGTTGATTTAAATGCTTCATCAATTGCTTGTTGACAAGTAGGACAATCATTGTGCGATTCAAAAAAACTTAAATCTTTTTTGTGTTTATTACAAGTGTTCTCTAACTTTGCTTCCATGTTATGAAGTTTTTTATGTTTGTCATTTATCTTTGATTGGTCTATTACTTGTTTTTGTAATTCAGCAATATCTGTTTTAACTTTCTTTATATCTAATGAATAGTTTGATATATCAGTTATACTTTTATCTAACTCTGCTCTTTTTGATTCTGCTAATTCTTGACTACGATTACTAATGTCATCAATGTACTTTTTCTTATCATCAATTTTATTGTCAACTAATTGATAATTAAAATCTGTTTGTTTAATTAATTCATCTTGATTCTTTTGTTTTTCTCTAAACAATAAATTCATTTTAGAAAAGATTTCAATATCTAATATTTCTTCTACAACTTGCCTTCTATGTCTTGCTCGTAATTGCATAAATGGTACAAACGAAGCATTACCTAATATAACAACCTGTGTAAATGATCTAAAATTTAATTTGAGTATTTGTTGTTCTAGATGTTTTTGATAATCTCTTTGAGCTGCGTCTTGATTTAACATATCACCATCGCACCATATCTCAAATGTATTAGGTTTGATACCTCTTATAATCTTATAATCTTTTTGACCTACTGTAAAGTCAACCTCAACAATACATTCTTTTTCATTAATAGAATTAATTAGTTGATCTTTTTTAATATTACGAAATGGTCTTTGAAATAATCCAAAACATAAAGCGTCTAACATGGTAGACTTACCTGCACCATTTTCACCAACAACTAGTGTTGTGCTAGACTTATCTAAATCTATTTCTATAAATTGTTGTCCTGTACTTAAAAAGTTTTTATATCTTACTTTTTTAAATAATATCACTCCGTAACCTCTATATCTTGTGCTTCAATAAACATTTCTTTAATCATAACTTTTAATCTATCTTTATCTAAATCAACTGGTAATTGATCTACATAATTATTAACTAGTGTAATTGTATCTTCAGATCCTTCTACCACATCATCACTTACATTGGTATGACTAAGATCAGAATAATCTTCTAGTATTTTTAATTCGTGTACACTTATTTTATTATACATTCTATCAAGTAATCTATCAAACATCTGATTATCTTTTTTATTAACAACAACTAATTTAATAAATTTATGATTGTATTCTGTTATATCAAACTTATCATAGTCTGTTTGAGTGTCATCATACATAAGTTTTTTAAATATTGTATGTGGGTTTTCTATAAACTCAACATCTCTTGTTTCGGTATCAAATACATGAAAACCTTTTTTATTATTATAATCTGACCAAGTCATTTCGTATTGACTACCTAAATAGAAAACTTGACCATCATCATTCTTATGGTGAAAGTGGCCACTATAAGTTTTTTCAAATCTTGATACAATTGATTTATCGTATCCATGTGTTTGTACCATATGATCCATCATTCTAAAACCGTTTAAATCAAAATGACCCATACACACATCAGCTTCTGCTGTGTTTAGTATGTGTAAGGAATGTGCTTCATTTTCTGGATTGATCCAAGGCATCATTAAAATTTTAGTACCATCAAAATCTACTACTTTAGGTTCTTCGTAAATAAATGGTTCGTTTATACCATCAGGTGCTGTGCATAGTTCTTGAACAGCATTTACCTTATTTGTATTACGATAATAGATGTCATGATTACCTATAAGTATATGAGTATCAATTTTTTCTTGCCATAGTCTTTGCATAAATCTATGTCTAAAGTTATGAGCAATTCTATAATTAATATACTTCCTTCTATCAACAATATCACCTAAATGAATAAGTGTTTTTATATTGTGGTCTTTTAAGTAAGGAAAGAATATATCATCATAAAACTTATAAAAGTATTCATCAAATATATTACTATCGTTACGAGCCCCGAAATGGGTATCGTTTAATAATGCTATTTTCATATTATGTCTTGGTTAGTTATTCTTTTAAATTTCTTTGTAGATAGTCTAATAATTGACTTTGATATTGTTGATCGTCTCCTTGTAATTGATCCATCATATTTTCAACACCTGTATTCGCAATCAGTTTTGATTTGATTTGTATTTGTTTTTTTTCTTTCTGTATTCTTCTTATAAATGCGTAATAAATTATTTGTGTAAAATATGCAAATGGATTTTTACTTTTATCTGGATTAAAATTATCCATATATTGTAAACAGTTCTCAATACCATCACTAATCATATCATCTCTAAAAGTGTAATTGATAAAGTTCGGTCTATAAGATAAGTGATTAGCAATTTTCAAAAAACATTCACCAATATAATTAGTTACTTCTGGTTTCTTTTTACCTTTTTCTTTTGCTCTTTCACATTTATCCCGATGTTCTATCATCGCTTCTAAAAACTTTTTATTATCTACATAATGTGGTTTTTCTTTTGCTTTTTTCATGAATTTATTATACTACATTTTGTGCTTAAATGCAAGCCTTTCTACAATTTTTTTTGGTTTAAATTTATTCCTGGTAGTTGCTTGACAATCCTAGGAATGTGTGTATAATCGACTATGTAGTCGCCTGGGGATGAGCTATAGCTAATGTACAGTCTTTGTTGTTTCATTATATAATACATTATCATCTTCTTCACCATCTCTTAATTCTTTTTCTAACTTATCAGCAATTTCCATTATTTTATTTATTTCTTCAGCGGAATAAACTGCCTTTACTTTTGTTTGTTGTAATTTTGTTAGTATAACATCATAGTAATTTGCTAGTTCTTTTGCAGCTCTTGAAATTACCATTACTTTTTCTTTTGGAATAACAAACATCTTATCATTTGTAAACGGTATCCAAGGTGCTAAAGTGTTATCTTCTTTGACACCAACCTCAGTCATTCTTGGTGTAGTAATTAATTGTAAAGGATTTTGTATTCGTAAAAACTCTTTATCTAAAGAAATACTACCGACTAGTGTGCTGCCGTCTGATAATTTAACAATTCGATAGTCTGTTAAATCGTTCGGTGCTTTGTTTATTAATTTATCCATATAACTATTTATCTATTCTTTTAAGTCGATATTATGCATTTCGTAATCAAACTCTTCCTCAGTATAGATGTTTATCCTTTCTTGAAAATGCTTTAGTGTAAAGTTTTCTTTTGATTTATAAGTTAAGTCATCTGCTATATCATACAATGTAGCATTAACTTTATTGTCGCCTAATCTTAAACCACGACCTATACTTTGTAGATTTCTTATTCTACTTTTAGAGGGACTAGCAAAAATAATATTGTGTAGATTTTTAATATTAACACCAGTAGAAAATGTGCCATAACTTGCAACAATAATAGCATTCTTTTCTCTTTCTACTATTCCTCTTATTGCTTCTCTCTCATCTGCTTCTACACCACCAAAAATATAAAAAACTTTTCGGTCATCATCAGCCTTTTGTTTTATTATTTCATGTAAATTCTTACCATGTTTTTCTACTAACTGAAATAAAACTAAAGTATTACCTTTTAATTTAAGTGCTAAATTACGAATAAAATTTTGTCTTGATTTACTACTTACTAGATAATCTATTTCGTCTTGATACTTACCACTTGCAACTATTTTACTATTTTCTACTGTATGTTTTAAAATTAAACAACGAACAACTAAATTTGATAGTTGTTGTTTGTCCATTAGTTTTCTTGTAGATGTAACTTTATTAACAGCACCAAACAAACCCTCTAATACTAGTTTGTGTGTTTGTGCACCATCTAATGTACCAGTAAGACCAATACGATATTTACAATCTTCAAGTTTTGTCATAATTTCTGTGAGTGATTTAGATTTAAATAGATGTGCCTCATCGCCAAATACAACACCAAATTGTTCAAAGTATTTTTTAGGTAGTTTATATAAACTCTGCCATGTAGATATCAATACCTTTTTATCTGTTTGATTAGAATATCCACTATATAATCTATGACAGTTTTTCTTTACATTCCAACCATATGATTGAAAGTCAGAATACATCTGCTCAACTAATGATGTAGTTGGTACGATTAACAGTATTCGATTATTAGGTTCATCCTTAATTAGATGTGAATAATATCGTATTAAAGAATATATGATAAATGATTTACCACTAGCAGTAGGACTTAATAATAATGCTCGATTGTATTTTAGACTATGATATATGGCGTCTATTTGATAGTCTCTAGCCTCAAACTTTTGACCTAGACTATTAGAAAACTTTGTAACTACTTCTTTATTAACTTTATTATCTACTTCAACATCTTTACCAGAAACAATATGATATCCTCTTTCTTTAGCAAATGCTATAATATAGGGATATAAACCAAAATATATTTCTTTTGTTTTCTGTGAGTATAATCTTATTTTACCATCCCACATACGATTACGGAATGCAGGCATAAATTTATAACCTGGTACATAAAATGTAAAGAACTCTGATATCTCTCGTTGAATGTTTGGATCACAATCAACAGTTATATAGACTTCGTTTTTCTTTTCAATTATTAAAGTATCCATGTCATTATGCTATATCGAACACCACTAGTTACTTTTTCTACCTCATGAGGAAACATAAAGTTTGATGGAAAGACAACAGCAGAACCTTTATCTTTGTTTAACTGTTCGCCGCATAATGTAAATTCACCTCCACCGTAATCATCATTTAAAAATATTAATGATGTTAAGTGAGGATAACCTTGTTTTTGTCCATGACTATGATGAATATTATCTATATGTTCTTTCATAAAACCACCTGTTTCATAACAGTTAATTCTAAAGTGAGTGTATTCTTGTATTTTTATTTTATTATTTTCTTTTATATAATCGTTTACTGCTGTTTCAAATCCTTGTTGTATAGTTTTATAACCGAACATTTCTGGTGCAATCCAAAACTCTTTCATATCAACTTTAGATGTACCTGTTACAGCATTTGTTGTAGAAAAGGTAGAAGTTTTCCACCCTTTAAAAGTATCTTTATTATAGTGTTCTATTATATTATCACAGGCTGTTTTACCTAATACTTGTGGGTAATAATAAATGTAATCAGAAATCTGCTGATTGGAATTCATGATGTTCACCTACTTGTCCTTTCACTTGCATATTCCATGCTATACTTATGCGTTTATTATTAGACTTATTTTGTTGAACCCAATGTGGCAACCATGAAGGAAAAAATATTGCTCTATTTGTTTTTGACGCATAACTTAATAGACTAGCGTTTAAAGTATTTGTTTCTTTTTTTCTTGGTACAATTACATCAGCTGCAGGTCGTGGATCATGAAAGACTATACTTGCACCTTGATCTGATTGTAAGTAATAAGTACCACTTAAAAAATTATTAGAGTGTGTGTGCATTGGATGATGTTCAGTAGTTTTTAGAACATTTGCCCACATATCAGTAATTTTTAAATCTTCAACATCATAACCTAAAGTATTGCATATGTCATGAGCAGTCTTTAAAACTAATGTTGAAAAATGTTGAAACTCTTTTTTAGTATGTAAATCTGCTGACTTTGTTTGCCAGTTCTTATCGTAATCTCTTTTAGTCCATAAATCACTAATATATTTTTTCATAGTGTTTACTACTTCTTTTTCTGAGCTTGTAGATTGTGGTACAAACTCATCTAGTAAAAATAAATTAGTTGCGAATATTTTTTGATGTTCCATAAAATAAATAACTCCCTTTACTATCCCACTTAATATATTTCATAGGTATTAATCTCATATACCATGGTGTAGGACGACTACCTTTGCAATCGTTCCATAGTGTGTGTACTCTTCCGTACTTACCTATTTTTGATAACCCTACACAAGCAGGCCATTCTTGATCTATTTTCCAGTTAGATTGCACCACTTGTAAACTTCTTCCACTCTATTGCATTTTTAATTAAGAATGTTCTATTGTTTATACTTCTTAAAACCTGTTCAAGATAAGTAACAACTTGTTTTAGATATGCAGCTTTTTGATCTGCCTTTTGTAATTCATCATCTGAATCCATATAGATATGTACATCTGCTTTTAGTACTTTTAAATCAAAAGGTTTCTCTGCATAAACCGATGGGTCTGATTTACCAGTATAGTATTCCCATTTATGTCTTTGTAAAGTTTTATAATCATATTCTGCTTTCTTTAAGAGTAAAGAAAACTTATTGAAGTGTTGTAAATATTTATTGTGTAGTAAAGGTATCTTAACCGATTCGGCGTCTAACTCTGTGTCATCAAGTTTAAAATCTCTATCTACTTGTTGTTGTAATTCCTCTAATGTCATACGGATATTATATCACCTTTTGGCGAGTTTGTCAAGGTCTTTGACCATTTTTTTAGGACTATGTAGTGGATATTTGCACTATATCATAATTCATATAGTTAAAACTAATCGAAGCGGACAAGTAATCAACATCGGTTAATCTTACATCATAATTTAAACTACCTAAGTTTGTCGGATAAACATTCTCAAATCTTATTTCTGTTTTAGCAATATTCTTACTATTCAAAACCGTTAATGTAGCGTCTGAATATATACCACCTTCATTCAAAGGTTGTGGTGTAGATGTACCAGTAACAGCTGTGCTTCTAGTAGACCCAGGAAATCTATCACTACCGGCAGTTTGTAAATCTTGAAATTGTGTATGATTACTAGGAAATCCTAAACCGAGTATCCAATCATGTATCTCTTTGTAGTTGTTTAAATTTTCATCAACAATAAATGACATATCTAAACTTGAATAAGTTATCTTATCACCAGGCAGAGGTATATCATACAAGGGATTAGTTTGTGTTGCTGAACCTAGACTGATACCAGGTATATTAGCACTCTGTACAAAAAATTCTACTAACGGAAGTTTAGTACATTTAAATCTAAACTGTACAGGACTAGCATAATCTCTTTTTGCAGGTTCTCTTGTAATTACATTTGTTGTTGTCATACTACTATTTATAATAGTTTTTAGGGGGGTACTATCATATGACCGTGATCTGTTTTCCGTCTCAGGCGGCGGCTATGACAATCTTTTTTGAGAGGAAGGCTTAAAAAAAGGGGCCGAAGCCCCTTTTTCTATTTTCGAGAGGAATCGAAATTACATAATGTTTGTAACTTTAACTCGTCTGTAATAAATGTTTTGTTTACCAGAAGCAACAGCACCAGAGTTATCTAATGCGCCATCTCCGTCAGTACTTGCGAAAGGATTTTGAACCATTCCGTATCTAGTTTTGAATCCAATTTTTGGTTGGAAACTATCTTGACCAACTGCTCTCACCATTTGTAGTGGAACATATGGGCAATAGAATAAACCAGAATCGTAAGGTGATGATCCTTTGTAACCAATAACATAGTATTGACTTGCTGATACATTCGCTGCATATGGATCTACATATACTCTGAATTTACCATTAAGAACACCAGCAAAAGTATTACCTGTGTCATCTACATTTAAGTTATTGTTCAACGCAGGAGCGTAATCTAAAACACCAGCCATTTGTAAAGCAGAAGCAACATCAGCAGAACATATGATGATATTACCTTTTCCTCTACGAGTTTGTTGACCGATAGCGTTAGCGTCTCTCTCTAGTTGATATAATAACCCTTTGAACTTCTCAACTGACCAACGACCATTTGAGTCGGTGTCAAGATCAAAGATACCTGCAGTTGTTGTATTTACTTGAGCACCCGCTTTTGCGTGACCGTAAATAGTTCTAACTACTTCTCTGTTAATCTCAGCAAGAATTTCACTTGAAAGGATGTTTGCAAGTTCTGTTTCTGCGTCTAGACCGTGGATTGCTTTTAAGTCTTGAGCAAGTTCCATAGTGTACTCTGCTTTTAGAGCTCTAGATTTTGCAGTAACAGTTACTTTGTCGATTGAGAAAGCCATTTCAGCAAACTCATCAG
>VTLG01014537.1_pt1 | contig 43917 bp, 63 predicted proteins | sample 4694571 | NCBI WGS metagenome assembly VTLG01 (sample SAMN12604809, study PRJNA352737) | marine metagenome | biome: ENVO:00000447; feature: ENVO:00000209|ENVO:00000569|ENVO:01000036; material: ENVO:00002151; isolation source: viral sequences binned using virsorter ...
TTAAATCAACAGAATAAATTGCTTAATGCTTTTGGTGATGATACATATGTAGCAGGAGAAAAAAGAAAGACAAGTTTTTATGATTTAGCTATGGGTAGTAAAGTTTTTAGAGAGTTTCATAAAGATATATATAAATCAATGGCAAGGCAATTATATTATAAGAAAAGAAATTTGGATAAATCAGATAGAGATTATTTAGAAGATTTACTAAGTGTAAAAAATAAATCTTTTGATACTATTAAAGATAATATGCGAGGTGTATACGATGGTGATTCTGGTAATTATTTAGATAGAATTGCTGTAGATGTTGCTAAAAGAGATTTATTAAATAATAAAAAAGAATATCATTTAGATACTGAAACTTATTCAGAAATAGAAAATTGGTTTGAAGACCTTGTTTCTAGGCCCACCAGAATTGAAAGAACTGATGATGAAAAAGTTGAGTCAAGTCTAAAAGTTGATGATATGCCTATAGAAGATAGAGAATCTTTTGTTTCAAGTTTAGATGAACTATCAAAAGGAATTGTTGATGATACAAAGAAATTTAATATGGTTGTGGGAACTATTAAAAGATTAGAATCTAAGAAAAAATGGATACGAAGTAGTAAATATGCATCTAATTGGAAGAAGAAAAAAATAAGTAATATAGATTGGGTTGTAAATAAATTACAAAAACAATTGCAAACACAACATGGTGTTGCAAAGAAAAAACTTCATCCTTCAAAATTAAAATACAAAAGATATATAAGTGTTGAAGATAGTGATATAAAAAATAGTGTTATACATGCCAATACAATGAATGCTTTTTTAAGAAATAATATGGGCATGAGATATGATAGTTGGTGGGAAACATTAAGTGATACAGCTAAAGAAGATTTAAAATCATTAACAGATCTTAATAAGCAAACGTATGGTAAGGGAACATTGTTAGATGAGTTACTTCCATATAAGGGAAGATCAATTGTAAAAGATAAAAAAATGTTAAAGTTTATTGAAGAACATAGTACATCTTTAAATAATCTTTTTGAATTGAAACAAAGATATTTATTAAATATGATTCAAAAGCATAAGATTAATTTTTTATATGCATATATGGAACCAAGAAGAAATAGAGATGATATTGGTGTATTTAATAATAGACCTGTTGCTATACCATATAAAGATAGTGGAGCTAAATTTAGAGAAGGAATTAGATTATTGTCTGCGATTGCAAATGGTAGTGATAAAATAGCAAGCGATGTTCTTTCTGACCAACAAACTAAAGATATGGCTGAGTTTGTACTTAAAGGAATGATAGAATCTAATGAGCATTATAGAAGATTTTTTGATAAAGATATATCATTAATGGATTTAAATAATTCTAATATGGAAACATTTGGGTTAATGCCTTTTGATAAAAAGACAAGACTAAGATTAAATCAAGATGGTGAAGACTTCAGTTGGCTCTCTGAAATGTTACCTTCAAATCCATTGTCAACTATAAATAAGTCTGTTATAAGAATGTATTCAGAGCATGTTGATATGTTACCAAATAAAAATAAAGGTGATTATGAAGATTTTATGAGAAGATTAAATGACTTAGAAGAATTTTCAGCAAGAAAAGATTATGTCAATCCTGTTAAGTATATGAATTTAAGACTATCATTAGATCAAGATTTTTTGGAAATTATTAAGAAAGATATATATAATGTCGCAGGGGATAGTGGATTACCTGAAAGTTTAGTTAATAATCCTATGCTTAGTCATATAAAATTCTTAGAGTTTAAACCGAAGCAAGTTAAATCATCTGCTAAAATTGGAGGTATGTTAAGAACTGTTAGTAAAATGCATCAAGACTTAATGACATCTGCTAGACAAAATCCAATGAGGGATAGTGGATATGAAACATATAAAATGATGGGCAAGTATTTACAATGTTAGAAAATGAGTATTTACAATGCAAGTAAGCTGTGATGGATTAAGAAATAAAAAAGCAATTAGACTTTGGGAAGCTATTGGTAAGTGGGCTGACAGTGATATAGTTAATCGAAATATACAATCTCCCTATCAAGCTGCTATGTCTATGTTTGAATCACGATTTCATATGCCTATGGAATACGCAGCTTTATTAAGTGCTGAGCAAGGTGGAGCATTTCTTACTTCTGGTAATATTAATATGTTTGTAAAAGACTTATATGCATACTCTAAAAGAGTAGATAGTGGAAAATTTAGTGAGTTTGAAGTTGCTGAAGGATTTATGACTGGAACTGTATTGGGTAAAAGAGACCCTATATTAGCAGAAAGTATAAAAGAATTGAGAAGAGTTGTTGATAATGATAAGAAAAGAAGTAATGAATTAAATCGAGATTTTAAAAATGTAGTAGATAAACTAAGGTCTTCTGGTGGGGTATCAGGTGCTTTCAGTAATGTAAAAGTTAATTCAGCTTTGAGAACTCATAGAAAATTAGAGTTAGAACATATAAAAGCATTAGATAGTGGTAATGAAGAAGATATTGCTATAGCTTATGAAAATTTAAAAGACTTTGAAAGTAAAGGCACTATTAAAACATTTGTTGATTTTATTAAAGTAGTTGAAGAAAGAATGCCAGAAGCTATATTAGCAAAATATAATGCAGAAAAAGTTATTGCTGATAGAGATATATCAAAATTAAATAAAAAAGAAAAAAGAAGAACATATAAAGCTCGTGAAAATATAAAAGCATATGATAATGGTGATAAGTTAGTAAGATTGACTGATGACGAGTCTGTTAAATATTTTAGAGAAGCAGGTATATCAGAAGATGTAATGGGAGCTTTAAAAGATTATAATAATTTAATGTCTGATGCTTATAAAATATTAAGAGACGGGATAGATGAAAAAATAAATATACATATTAAACAAATAGAAAATAGAAAAGGATTTGGGTTAACTGTAGAAAATTTAAATAAGTTAAAAGAATCTATGCGTTCTGAGTTAATGCCTAAGTATAAAGAAGATGGATACTTTCCTCATTTTACAAAAGAATTAAATGCTAAAATGATGGATAGTATGATGAGGCATTTTGATGAATTAGATAATGCTATTATAGATATGAAACATGATAGTAAAAGTATTAATGAAATTATAAATGATATTCAGGTAGCAATACCTAATTATGCAAAGGCTAGAACAAGAGGAGATAATTATGATTATAGTAAAAACTTTATTGATGTTGTTAATACATATATAAATGATATTAATAAGTTTAATACTCAAGTATTTGTAAAAAGTTCTTTAATAAAATCTCTTTCTAAAGCTAGAAAATCTTATGACCAAGAGTCTGAATATTCTAAAAAGATAGTAGATATAATAGATAGTCTTTATGGGTCTGTTAATGGTCAGATAAAAGATTCAGGATCAATGCATGAAATTAAAAAAGCATTGTTATCTTATCAGTTTACAAATAAACTAGGATTTAGTGTAAGGTCTGCGGCTAGAAATGCTACTCAGTATTTGATGAATTATGTTACGTTTGGATATACAGCAGTGAGAGAGGCTCGTAAGTATTTAAAAGATAATCAAGCAACAGAAGTTTTTGGTGGAGATTTAGATGAGTTTTTAAAGAGAGAAAATTTATTCATGGAAACATCAGAAGCTTTAATTGAATCTGGAGTTAAGGCCGATATATCAGCTCCATATAAGTTAAGACGAATGGATGAAGATGGTAATATAATATATGCTGATGAACAAGATATTGTTTATAAAGGGGTAAAGATATTTTCATCTGGGATGGGTAGGCTTGCTAAGTGGAGTTCTATTATGCATAGAAAAGTTGAAAATGCTAATAGAAAACTAACCGCTGAAATAGCTTTTGCTCAGATACAAAAAACAATGGATGAAAGTGTTAGGTTTCAAGAATATATTAAACAGAAATCAGAACAATCTCAAAAAACTGATAAGCCTAGGTCGGTAAGACAATTAAAAAGAGAAATTGCTAAAAACTATGCCAAGAATATGGTCATATTAAATCATTTTGATTATGAATCATATGCTAAAGCAAGACATATGAGGGAAGGCATTGGTCAATTTATGTTTCAGTTTCAACATTATGGCATGGAATTTCTTGAAAGAAATTATTCTATATATAAAGAAGCTAAAGGAGACCTTGCTGTTTTAGGTGATGATAAGTTTTCAAATTGGGTAAAAGATGCTAGGGGCGTTCATAAAATGATGAATGTTGCTACTGCATATTTAATGGCACCAGCATTAATAAGTTATATATCTGGATACAATCAAACATTAATAGAACACACTGGTAAAGAATTGTTAGATGATTTATGGTTGTTAATGACTAGCGATTTTGATGATCCAGAAGCTATTGAAAAATTAAATAGAGAATTTTATGGTAAGGGTATTATTGGTTCTAAGTTAGGGCCTACGTTTGGTACTATATTAGATATTGGTATTGCAACAGAATTAATTAATTCAGATAGTGAATATTTAGATAATATTCTTATTACAGCAGGTGATTTTGCTAATGATGATACAGTTGGTAGAGTTGGACAATGGGTAAGACTTGTTAATCAAATGGCTGGTAGAACATATGATAGATATATTCCTATGGCTACAAAAACTCCTTATGGATTAGGAGCAGCAGCTATGCAAGAATTAACATTATATCCTAAAAAATCTAGAGAAAAAACAATTTATAGAGATGTAATAGAATCTGAAATTAAAGATCAGTTTCCATCATATTATTTTGATAAGCTTCATAAGAAATCTAAGAGACAAAAATATTCTGGATTACCAATAGAAGTTCAAAATTCATTGTTAAGGTTGGAACAAGAAGGCAAGAAATCATAACTTGCCCTCTCATTCCTAGTCAGCAAAGGAGATTATGCTGTAATTCTTTCCTCTTTAGCAATTATTAGCATCTCTTCTAAACAACTAGTAGCGCTTTTAAAATCACCTAAAGTAGTTATTATAATATCTATGTCTCCTTTTTTAATTGCTAGTTTTAATAATTTTTCTACATTTTCTACTGTTTCAATGTAAGATTTTAAATCTTTCATATACTGGTTCGGTATCATTAAATCTCTCCTTTATTTTTAAACTTGTTAAAGACTTTTATTTTTTGTCCTAAACTCATTTTTGATATTGCTGTTGTTAAAACTCCATACATTCCTATTAGAACTGCATCTGATGTATGCAAAGTAACTTTCTTATTTAAGCGACCTTGCGCATCAATTACTGATTGAGCCACTCTTTTTATTTCTTTTTTTCTTTCTACTTTATTCTTTGGTAACTCTAATGATTTCATCCAGACTTGTGGAGCAATGAACTTAGTTTCTATCTTATTAGCTCCTAGCAATCCCTGCCAAATCCCATAGTTGACTCCAAACTTAAACGCACTGCTACGACCATCGGTTGGGAATGCGTGTACTTGTTCAATGTATGCAGTCACTTTTATATTAGAATCCCATGATAATCTATATGGTTCTAATAATTCTGCCATTTCTTGTACTGTTTGTGGACATTTATACATTTCAATTATTTGTTCTCCATTAACAAATGCTATTCCACCGCCTTTGCCCGGATCTATTCCTATTGTAATCATTGAGCGTCCCTTCTGTGTGTGTAATTATGTTTTGTTTTATATTTCTTTTTATAGGAATGATTCCTATTTATAGGTGGTTTGTATTTATCGCCTATTATTTCTCCGTTAAATATTTTTATTATTTTATCTGTTAATTCGTTACCTGTTTCATATCCAATAAATGTATTATTATATTGTGAGCATCCTTTTTTAAATGTATCATTAGGTATAAGTTTAGGTTCGCCATCTTTAACAAGATTAAACCAGTAACATATTCTTTTATGTTCATAATAGCAACCGTTACAACTTTTATTTATTTTTAATTCATGCATCATTTTTTGCCATGTCTGAGCTCATATAAAATTTACATCTGTTTCCATTAAATCCTATTTTATGAGTTCCTATTCTTCCATATCTACTTTTAGATACAATGATCTCACTTTTATATGGATCATATCTTTCACTATCAAAATTGTGTCCATAGAATACAAACATTGCTGATTCTGCTGTTTGTTCTATTACTCCACTTTCTGCATAATCACTCATTCTAGGTCTAGGATCTAATCTTTTCTCAATTTCTCTATTGAGCTGAGATACAAGTATAACACTACAATTTTCAGACTTACATATCCATTTATATTCTTGCATTATCTTTTCAATTTCAAATCGCCTACCTTCTTTTATGCTATTGACTTGTATTAACTGTATATAATCATCTATTATTACATCAGGTTTATGTTTAGAGATTTCTCTTAAAGAGTCATCTAAGTTTCTTATGTTGTCATACATTGTTAGATTTTCATATTCATTTGATAATATATCTGATACTTTATCAAATTCATTTTTATTTTTATCTGTTAATTCATTTCTTCTTATGTCAGCATATTTTAGATTTTTACTTTCCATTACTACCATTTTCTTTAACATTTCTGTATTACTCATTTCTCTATTGAAAAGCATTACATGGTATCCTTGTTTGATTAATCCTCTTATCATGTTAATTACAAGTGTAGTTTTACCATGACCGGGCCTACCACCTACTACAGTTATCTCTTTACGAGTCATTCCACCTGCAAATGCATCTAAATGTGCTAGATTAAATGGTATTAGATTAGAATCTTCTTTAACAGTGGCTTTCATTTCATTAACTAGATCAGATAATTCTCTCTGTTTAGAAGGTTGAATATTCTTTAACTCATCTATTAGTTTATTATGCTCACTAAGAATATCATTTACTTGACCATTGCTATCATAACTTGCATCAACAAGCTTAGTAGCAGACTTAGCAGTTTCTCTTTGTATATATTTCTGCCATACAATTTTAGCATAATTTTCAACATTAGCTTTAGATGGAACAAAATCAACTAACCCTGTGATAAAATAAGCAAGGGATTTATTGGTTTGTTCTTGTACTTTATCTGTTAATGTTATAAAGTCTATTTCAATTCCATCTTTATACAAAATTTTTATTGATTTCCATATATCTTTACAATCATTATTATAGAAAGCATTATCATCTCTAACCCATGCCATTCCAATTTCCTGTTCTCTGTTACCACCTTTTATCATACATCCTAACAATGCTTTCTCTGCTTCTTCTGAATGTGGTAATATTTTTAGTTCTTCACTCATTATAACTCCTTAAATATTTCTACTTGTTGTGCTGGTTTGTAATTTATTATTACATATTCTTTTCTTTCTTTTAATCTAGCTTCATCTGTTGCTCCTGTATATTTCCAATTAAGTGTTCTCACATCAAAATCTTTATATAACTCTGCAACCTCATCTCTATGGTCATAACTAATCATAAAGTTTGCGCCTCCATCATGTATCTTTTGAACAGCTTCTCTCAATCTTTTATGATCTTCCATTGAAAAACCATGTTTATAGTATGTACCTTTCTCTGTTGCTACAAAATATGGGGGATCTAAGTACCAAAAATCTCCTTTTTTTGGATTATACTTATCAACAATTTCAAAGAAATCTAAATTTTCTATTGTTGCACCTCCCAAGGCCCTTCTAGAATATGATAGTTCGTCATCCCAATCTTTGTTCATATCTTTATTCATTGAGAATGGAGTATGAATTAGTTTATTAAAACTATATCTAATGCAGTAAAAGTATTTAGCAGCTTGTAGTGGGTCGGGTATTTGTATTTTATTAGATTCATCTCTTATCTCTCTCTTGAAATTTAAGAATAATTCACGACTTTTGGGAATCCAAAATAAATTTTTAACTAATTCTTTTTTTTCTAAAAGAACACACATATATAGATTAACTATATTATTATCTTTATCGTTGAGTACGTTCCATTTTGCTTTTGGTTTTCTAAAGAACATAGATAATCCGCCAGCAAACACTTCAAAGTATCTTTCATGAGGGGAAATAAGAGGAATAAGTTTTTTACTCATTTCATACTTCCCCCCATAATAAGGTATTACTATTGGGCAATCGTACCAATCTAAGCTAGGCACTAGCTGGTTTAACCTTTGCCATTTTACAAACTTTAGAATATATCTTAGCCTCTAGTTTGTGTGTTGACTCAGACTTTCTATCCATACCATGTGTTGCTACATTGGTTGCGACATTGATTAGATCCCAAAGATTGCTTGGTTTTGCAGCTAGCAAAAGACTTGTAATATAATCTGATGCTGTTATAGGAAACATCTTTAGTATATCTACAATATGAGCATCTCGTACTTTTGTACTATGAAGTACAGGAAACTCTTGTGCCATAATTCTTTTTGTTTTTGTAATTGTTTCTTCAATCACACCATCAATATCTTTTAGTTCCATATTATATATACTATGTTTGTTACGATATTTCTCAGCAACAATACCAATTACCATTCCATTTGTACAAACAAGTCTAAATGCTCCAGCTATAATGTTTAATCCTAGTGTAGCATCATAACTATTTTGCCAAATTATTTCTGGAGTACAATAGTCATCTTTACTAATCTTTACTTTATGTCCACTAAATTCATATTTAACTATTGATCTTGCTCCACCTCCGAATGTTTCCACTTCTTTAAGTTTGCCACCTTCTTTAGATATAATATTGTCTGACTTTTCAAATACCATGCTATTATCTACAAGCTGGTAGTTATCTGTAACACAAGAAAGAATCCTTCCGTTGTCTTCTCTCATAATAAATTTATAACCTGTATCTTTAGTGTCTTCTTGTGTATAGTTTTTATTTTTAGGAAATTTTCCAATCGCAGGTATTTCTGTTACTGGAAATAATATGTCGTTTATGTTTGCTTTCATTGTTACTCCTCTACTTTTATGACTGGTGGAACTCCACCAATTCTTTTACGTTCAAGTTCTCTTATAGCATCATTATCTTTACCTATTGTTTGTATGATGCTTCTTAGATAAGCAAAACCTTTACCTTTAATATGATGGCCCGCTTGATAATATGATTCTATTCCATACTCAACAGTTCTGTCTTCAATTTCTTTTATTGCAATAAGAAATTTCCAATATGCTGTTCTATTTTGTGATGGGATTAAATCATTTATTAGTACGGCCATTTTATGTATTTTATTTCTTGTTGGTTTGCTTCTTTTTCTAAGCATTTCAGATATGTCTCTGCCCATATTATTTGATCTCTTTCGCAATTCAAATCCACAAGCAGGACATTTATTTATTTTAATAACTGAATTTTTATAGCTAGCCATCTGTATCTAGTCTCTTTTCACAGTATTGTTCTATTTTTTGTTCTGTATATTTACTTTCACTTCTTTCATCTTCAGCTTTTAATACTTCAATAACTTCTTTACTTCTAAATCCATCATCTCCAATAACTATATCAACAGCCCATTTAATTTCTTCTTTTGAATAATGTCTCTCCATTATATACTCCTTTTTTTTGGTTTTCTTGCTAAAGGCCTTCTACCTCTTTTTTCACGAACTTCACACCACCATCCATTACCAGATTTTCTAAAAAGTTCATTTCTATCTTTTATATATTGAGGATCTGTTAGGCTTTTATATGCGAATTTTGTTTTCTTAATATCCTTTCCAACACTTTCTGGAACTTCAGTTTTTTCTCTTACATCATAACTCATAATTTATTCTTCTTCGTCATATTCTGATTCATACATTGGATGTAATACTGTACCTCTCCATTCAGATTCTGCAGCTTCTTGAGATAATTTCTTATCATATTCTGCTATCTCAGCTTGAGTCTCTCTGAATCTATCTAAAGATTCTTGTTGAGATTTTAAATCTTCATCTTGATTTATTCTTTCATCTTCAAGTAAAGCATCTGTGTCTTTATCACCAGTAATAACTGGTACATTAAATTCATCAGCAGTTGTATCTTCAAAATCAAGAGCTGTTTGAGCAACTACTTTTAAATGTATTGCATTTGCTTGATCTGAAGCTCCTGCTATGGCTTCTAATGCTTCTCTATATTTATTTATTGTATACTTACTCATTACTTTCTCCTATTGTTTTTACTATTGTTTTTAATCCCCACTTATGTTCTCCTAAATAAAATGGATCATTACTTCTGTGTTTAGTACAATATATTGTTGCTGAACTTGGAGTCTTATCTAGCAGTATTGCTTCTGTATTTGACTTATGTACTTGAACAAGTTGACCTATTTCAATGTCTTCTAAATAAGAAGTACCTTTAGGAGCTTTCCAAGTTGGCTTATCTTTTAATGCTTTAGTCACAAGTTTTGCAATACGGCGCTCTACTTTTTTCCAATGATCCATTAGTTTCTCCCTTCTCAATTAAGTTATGCTTTATCTTTACTATATCTTTTCTTAATGATTCAAATACTTTAGAAAACTCCATTGAGCTTAATGATTCACTTGCTCTTTCTGCTATTACTAAAGCAATGATAAGATGTTCTATTTCTCCTATAGTGAATTTTATATTAGCATTTAATACTTTATTTTTATTCATATTCTTACTTCTTTCTTTACATATGGTGTTCTTATAGGGCTTATTCTTTTCATTATTGATTTAGGTATGTACCATTGTGTGCCTTGTCCATTGTTAGCAAGAGAACCATTGTTCATTGCTTTGCGTATTCCGATTTCTAATGATAATTGTTTTGCATGATCTTGGAATATAAATCTTTTTACTTTTTCATTTTTTGCATATGTAAGTAACCGTATATCGAATCCAAGTTCTTTATCTTTCCACATGACAGCACTATGAAATGAGAAATCTCTTATTATAGTATCGCCAACATGCTTTCCTATAAAAGTTTTTCTATCATTTATATATGTATATATGGCTTTGTTTTTTGACATTTGAAACTCCTTAAATATTGAGGGCGGCTTAACCGAGGTAGTAGAAGGAGAGAGAAAGGGAGAGTCCCAAAAAAAGTCGTATACCGCCCTCTCTATAACTTACTACTATTAAATTCAAAATAAAAGAGGCAGTTAAAATATTATAACTAATTAGTGCCAACCAATTCAGTCCACATACTTCTATTAAACAACACCACGATGTTGTTATAAGAATTAGAAAGGAATAATATAATAACTACCTCTTTATCATTCATTTAGAACGGCACTTCGTCTTTTATCTCTGATGGGGTAATGGCTTTTCCGCCTTCCCAAGCTTTGACAGTTTTGACTTTAAAAGTGGATCTCTTTTCTTGTTCATGAGGAGGTAGATGTTTAGTAGCAGCTGTTACATATTGTTCTCTTTTGAGACTAACATAAACAGGTTTGCCAACTACATCATCTTCTTCAATAAGAACAAGTTTCTTGACCTCTTTGCCGTCTACTTTATCGGTATCACATTTAATTCCCAGACCATCTAATAAATCAAAGTATCTGGAATTTTTACTACCAGACTCTGAGTTAAGAAAGACAAAGAAACCATTATCTTTATATGTTCTACCTTTAAGATGAGAGCATCTAACAGAAGAAGGACTTCCATCACCATCTAATATATGGATTCTTTCACCATCTTCGTCTGTACAATAATCATATCCATCCATCTCAAATACTTCTTGATAGCAATCAGATACTTCTGGTGCCATAAGGTATTCCATATTTACAATGATAGCTTCACCAGCTCTGGTATTTACACCTTCTTTGACAGTCAGCTTAGATACATGAGCAGGGTATTCACCCTCTTCTACTGGTCTCCATTGTTCTGATGGGTTAAAAATTGCATCTAATTTCTTAGGCATTTCGACTCCTTATTGTTTTTTTATTGTTGCGTGTTTGTTTACTAACTTTTCATATTCTGCAAGAAATTTAACACCTTCTTTTAAAAGAGTGGTTCCTTTACCACCTCTCATATAAAGCATTGGAGTAACTTCTTTGCCTTCTTTTGTTTTAAAGACGTGCGTTGGTTTAGACTTACGCTTGCTTATACCACCAGATTTCTCTAGCGATTTAGTAGCTGCTGCTGACAGTACGCCTTTCTTTTTTAGGGCTTCTATGTTGCTTTGTTTTTGCATTATTGTCCTCTTTTTCTTTCTGTTATTGTGAATGTATGGAATGATGGATTAACTGTTATTTGCCTATCTGTAGACGTTTTAAATACCATCATTGGCTTACCATTTAATGGTTTTGTGCCAAGATATTTAACTCTAACCCATTCTGTTCCGTTGCTTAGACCAACTGTATAAAGTTCATCTTTTATTAACAACTCATCATTGTTGGTATTTGTTTTTACTGCAATCATACTGACTCCTCCTCTTTATTTAATTTTTTATGTTCTTCTACTAATCCTTCTAATTTTTCATATGAAGAATTATAATTACCAGTATTAATAGATTGATCATCTATAAGTAGTCTAATTGATTCCATTTTTGCTTCGCTTATTTCACTAGCTAAAACAAGAATATCACTCTTTTGCATATCACTTAGTTCTATGTCATCTACTTGATTACGATAGACATCATCAGCAATATTCATATACATATTAAATGCTTTCTTTATAGCATCTGTATTAGCTGCTTTAACATCGTTACCAATATCTACAAATGTGTCTGTTCCTCTTTGTTTTTGTAAACGATGACCTGCTGGTACATCTCCTTCTCTCCATATACCTTCATCATACCATTTTAGTCTACCATGTACAAGAAATGATTCACTACCAAGAGCTTCTGTTTTAATTATTTTCCAACTCCAACCTGGATATTCTTTATCTGCAATCTCTCTCATGTAAGAATACTCTACATATTCCATACCCATCTTTTTCTTAATATATGGTTTAGGTGTTTTTATATTTGATACTTTTTTATGTTTCTCAGTTATCATTTGTCTTATACTGTTAATTACTTGTGTTGAGTCTGATTCTGTTATTATTTGTGTGTTGTCTGACATTATTGTTCTCCTATTTTTTATTTTTTAATTTACTTGGACATATTGTCTCATATGGACAATAACTACACTCCCAATCTTCAAATGGTACACCAAATTGAAAACCGGGCTTTAATTCTTTTTCAAAGTTTTCTGGGCCTATATTAATATCTATTTCATTTAATTCTTCCCAATAAGTTTGTGCTTTGTCAATCCACTCATCTGCATAAACTTTTACTTCTCTCATCATGCTTGTGTTTTTATTATAAAAAGCTAAAAACATATTAATAATATCTATTGGTTTTTCTTCTTGAACTCCAATAGCGTAAGTTGCTAACTGCATTCTATATTTATCATATTCAAATAGAGGTTGTCTATTTTTCTTTATGCCAAACATTGTTGACCATTTATAAGCAGCTGTTGTTTTTAAATCATAAACTTCATATATGTTATTTTTTTCTGATTCAATATATTCACCAGCATCTAGTGTTCCAGTTACATTAAGATGTTTAATATTTATTTTATATTCAGTATATATTGTACCTTTATTTTTTTTCATCTTTATGTGATACAAAAGAGCTTTTTCAAAATCTTTATGTATTAATGTACCAACTCTTAATATTTTTAAAGACTTCTCATCTAGTTCTTCTTGTGGAAATTCGTACAGTCTGTACATTTGTTTTCTAAAACAACTACCAGCAGAAGATGCATGAAACTTACCATCATTTCTTTCTTCAGCATTTTCATCGTTTTTATATTTTAAATAATCTATGTATATAGAATGTATATCCATAATGACTCTCCAATCCTCTAAATTTAATAATAATTATACTTACAGTCAATACTAATTTGCAGAATAGAGCCTGAAAAGAAAGGAAACAGGCCCTAATCTGCTATGATGACCTCATCGCGGAGACCAAATTATGATGCTGCCAATCCCCAAAAGTAAAATGCTTTTATATTTCTTTTACCTTTGTATCCTTCTTCTTCTTTAACTTTTTTAAGAACTGTTCCTTTAAATTCAATACAATTCCATTTAGCAAATTTAGTATCATATAGTTTATCCTCATAAAATTTCCAGAATTTCTTAGTACCATATCTAGGATGATCAGTTATCATTCTAAATCCATGTGATGTAGATATAGTGCCATTATATCCACTATGTCCATGTTCGTGTTGAGCTTCTCTTACAGCTTCTGCATATGCTTGACTAGCATCCCTATATCTACCAACTTTTACAATATTACTTTCATGTGCTCCCATGTTTTACTCCTTTATTATTTGAAATTTTAGTGAGGGCTGAACTCTTCAAAGAAACAGCCCCCACCGTATCTTCATCACATACAACGGCTATACCAATTATATTAATAGCATCAGTCTAGACTTTGGTCTGCTTGTATGCTACGGTTGAAGACAAATATAGTCGAACACACTGTTTTTATAATAAGCATACATAGTATTATCCGTTTAGATTTTTAACTATAAATTGTATCTTATTACCTGCTCATTCGACTACAAATAGACAATCACAAACCCTAAACAGAGGTGTTATCCTCGTACGGCTGACCGAAGCTTGTTAATTATGACCTTGCCTAATAATAGGCTCTGGATAGTTACAATAGCAGTGATTAAGGTTCCTGTACTCGTAATATCTTACGATGTGGTTTCCAATGTGCCATACAGCTGTCACCAGTAGCCTAAATTAATATTTGCCCTGTTTGGCTTCATGGTACAGGGCAAACCATGTCGAGAATACGCTCACTCCGCGCTGCATTATTTAAAAGAGACCTATGGTTAACCTATAGCGCTTATTGCGTTTCTCCGTATACTTCCTCTTTTAAAAATGTAATGTAATCTGATACATAATGATGTGGTTGTTCAATAATCTTAATAATATCTTCAGCATCATCAAATTTTTCTCTCACTCTGTATTTAATAAAGTTAATAAAATCATCATCAGTAGTAATTTTTGGTAATCCTTCCATTATTTTTTTTCCTAATTTGTATTCACTAGTTTCTTTAACATTTTTTGTCAAGCGTTTTATTTCTTTTATATTGAGCATTATTCTTCTACCTCTGTTTCTTTAAATACATTTCTCTCTTCTTTTGTTAATCCTAATACCCATTTAAGGCATTCTACCCATCCTTTATTTCTATCATTATCAGTTTGTGTCCAACTTGAATCATTTAAATCATCTGATAGAATATCAATAAGGCATATTAGTATTTCATCTTTAGATCTTACTTTCATCTTTTTTCCTTTCATATTTTTTTTTAAATGCATTTTTTCTAAAATTAAGATAATCTTCTGATAATTTTTTATCTATAAGAAACTCATTTATGCTTTTATCTTTGTATTCTATTATATAATCAAGATATTTATTGCGTTCTTTAAATATTTTTATCTTACTTTTTAATTTATTAATCTTATTTTCTAATTTTTTTATATATATTATATGTCTTCTTTCAGATTCTGGTACCATTAAAAAATCAAAATCCCAATCGTTTGAAGATTGATAATCTGTAATTTTTTCTTTTCTAAATTCTTCTAATTTATCTTTTAATATTATTATACCAATTAAATTATTACCTCTACTATATCCCATTGCTAACATACATAAATGTTTTTTATTTTTTACATCATATACATAACAATCTTGTATATTCCCATATTTTACACTATCTACTGTTCCATCTATTAATGTAGGCATATCATAATAACATAATTGTTCTAATTCTCCCATCATATAAACATGGATAAATTTTCTATCTTTAGTTTCCCATTTAGGAGTTCCATTTAATTTCTTTTTTAAATCATCAAGTCTTTTTTGTTCGTTATCATCTCCCCAGACATTTTCACAAGTAAATATTGGTATTTTCATTTTTTTTCCTTTAAAAATTATAGGGCTGCCTGTTCACAAGGAGGATTATTTGTGATTACATGACGTATGTGGATGACAGCCCTAATTATTATATAATTGACATTGGATATGCTGTTAAAGGCCCTGTGTCTTCATCTTCCCAATTATGAATGGTAAATGTAACAGGACAATGATCTTGTACATACATAATATCATTAAAATCAATCATTTTCCAATATCCATATTGTAATGTTCTTCCTCCAGAACCATCTTTAAACCGTATTTCTTTTTTATCGTATCCTTGCATCACTAAAAGTAATTTTATTTTATTTTCTATTGGGTTGTTTAATTCCATGTTGACTATCCTCACTTGTTATTTTAATTCTGCCATTAGTTATATTAACAACAGTATTTTTATTATGCATCTCAACACTGACAATTTTATCAGGTATCTTCTCTTCAAGTTCTTTTAATGTTAACATTGTTCCTCCTTTTTCTTTTTTCACTGTTATTTAAGTATTTTTTAGTATATCTATGATATGTATAAGACGCATTAAAATATATATAATAACCATCTATCTCAACAAAATCTGGATCGTTGTTCCAATTTATACCGCTTGGCACTTCAATTTTAAATTCTCTATCATTGAGATCTTTTACCATTCCACAAGAATATCCATAAATTTCTGAACCATGTTTTTCTTTAGCATATTTACACAATAAAGAAAGTAAATCATATGTAATACCATCATTATCAAAATTTTTTTCAATATCTATTTTAATTGGCATAATTCCAGATATTTCATAATCACAAGAAAAATGAGAAGATTTTTTTATACTCAATTTATGTATTGTACCTTCTTCAGTTTTTTCTTCAAAGTTTAATAATTGATTTAATGTTAGCATTAGTTATTCCCTCTTGTTAAAAGTATTTTAAAGTTCTCATCCAATACTTTACACCTTCTTCAGTATAATAATATCGAATGTTTTCCCATTCATAATGTAGCTGACAATACACAGTCATACTATCTGTATCTGGTAACCTGTCATACTTGTGTTTATCATCAAATCTATCAACAACTACATATGTTTTGCTATCATCTTTACAAGCTGTAAAACATATCACTACTAATAATATATATTTCATCGTTGCCTCTGTAACTCTTTAGCAATTTTATTTATAGCCATTCTATATGTTTTGGCTCTTACAGTTAACACTCTGTTATAATGATGGATTACCCATTCATCTTTATTTTGCATTATAATTGTATTCATTGTTATTCCTCCATGTTTATTATTTTTTCATTTGAGGATGCATTACACACCCTCGTTAGGTCTACTTCAACCACCTTTGAACAACAATTCTAGAAAGTATATCAAGACGCTCTATAACAAGCGCAATAACATACTCCCAGAACCCTTGAGGGGTAGGAATAGACTCAACTTTAAAACGTATCTTCATACGAACCTCCAGTTGATTAGAAAAGTTAATAGGCAGAATAAGGTAGTATCCACTCCTTGCTCATGTGTGACTACTGGATTATATATCAATGTTTTACCATGAATACCAATAGAATCTCATAAGTACTGCCTAATTACTGCGGAGAATGAGACTAGACACAAGAAACATATAAGTCTCTTGCGATACTAGACGCCTAGCAAGCTTGATCAGAACTCAAGTCAGCATCCTCCGACTATTGTAGTCATAAAAACCTGTATGTTATTCACTATCACAGGTAAGATAGTCAGCTTACTTTATAGGAAGCAATAATCTCAATTGCTCTGTCCAACGCTTCAGCCATAATCTCCTTGTTCTCTACAGTACCACGCACATGATCAAACCGTGTTTTGGTATGTTTATCAAGGACTAATTCTTTGATTCTCTTGAGACACTTTATCACTTCTTCATCATACATAATATAATCAGACATTATCATACCTCTCAAATCTTTTAGACATTAAACATTTACTCCATATCTTTTTGTCTTGATACAACCCAGCGCCATCTATCTCATAAACAGAGACTTCAACACATGGATGACTAAGACATAATTCTATGCATATCATATATTTTTTAGTATATAAACTTTTTTGATATATGTTTAGACCTGCTATAGTATATTTATCGAAATACATGATTTCCCCTTGTTTAATTTTAGTAGCGGGGGTAAGAATCGAACTTACCAGAGTTGGGATATGAGCCCAACATTGCAACCAGCATTCCCCGCGATCATTAATTGTAGTAACAATGAAAATGGCGTTGCACTTGCACTCAGATCTTATGCGGCAGTCTATGTCAACTCACTCAAGTTAAGTAATCCCTCACTGCTCATACCACACTCTGTCTAACCATCAGTAATTATTTAATGTGGCTACAAAACCATCAGGTCGCGTGTCTATAAATATCTTCATATTTATGTCCCTACAGACGAACTAAATCTCTGCCATGCGGATGTTATTCATTGTTACTATTAATAGTAGTGCTTTATGTCTTATCCACTGAACTAAGTCAGATGGGGACACCTATGGAGTCGCACCTGCAGGTTGCACATTACTCACACTACTAAATTGATGATAGTCTAAGCACTCCTATTTGTTCAGAGTGGATTATTAGTTCTTGTCCGCCAGAATCACTAGCAATTAAGAGATGATCAGATTTATGTTTCCATAAATTTGTGGCTCTCCAAAGCCTCAAAGACTATCAAATCTTAGGGTTATGAGAGTGAGACTAACAACTAATAGAATGCTCTACCGAAGGCTGGTAATCCAAACCTTGCTACATAAGTATAATACTTTCACGACTGTAGTACCGCTCACAACCCAAATCTGTTTAGTTAAAAAGAACTTATTTACATTTTTTGATTAAATGTGGTTCATCACTATACCAGAAACAAACTGTACTACAATACTTAGGAACATTATAATATCTATTGACATAAAATGTTTTTTCGCATGTTTTGCAGTTTTGTTCGTTTGTGTAAGTGTATTCATCATGTGTATAAGAGATTGTTGATGTAGTTCTATCTAATAACATGTTGTTCTCCTTTTGAAGTTTCTGCCCAAGTTACACAAAAATCTTGTATAATAAGAGAAAATAACACTCTCGACACACTCAGGCACTCTCCGACAATGTTAATAAATAAGTCATAAGTAATAATAAAGAGGGCTCGTGGCAGCTCTAAGGCTGCCATCATCCCCGGTGAGTCTATCTCAATAGAGACATTTACTCCCTTTAGATCAGATACCTATTCGGGTTTCAAAGTTAATGGCTGAACTTCTTCTTCCTCTGCTATCAAGGATTCAAACTGATAAGCTATACATCGCTTATTAATTGCTTGAATCTTAGAATTGAGAGTCCTCTGAAGATCATTCATACTTTCAGAATATCCGCCGAATACCATGTTTCTTTCACCCTTATACTTAGCTACCTTAAACTTAGGCGCAAACGAGCGCTCAAGATCAATCACCTGGTTCATAAAGAACTGTCTAGTGATAGGTGGCAAGGGAGCATCAACATCAGCCTTATTAGGCTTAGTATCATTGCTATTCCAAGTCATTCATATTCTCCTTATTGACTTATTAATTAATTAATCAAATAAAATACAAATCAAAAATAACGTAAATTCCATTTACGAAATCCCCCTTTAAGGGGGTATCTAATGGGAAAAAGGTTATATTTCAAAATCCTACAATTTTTTTTGTAAACAACTTGGTCGTATCACTTGATTCATATATATATTTTACATTAGATTATGGGCGGTGGTTGGGTTAAGGAAAGATAATGTGTAGTAAGAAGGAAAAAAAATGGCCGAAGAATTTAAAGAACTATCTCACCTTAGTCAGTCTGATCAAGAGGCTATATTAGAAACAATTTCTGAGTCATATACTCCCATACAAATAGATTCTAGAATATATATGATTCCAGAACCAGTAAATGATTTAATAGATAAATTAGTAAAGCAATTAGAAGATAAAGGTTTTAACGTAACAATAGGAGAGTTGTTTGGAGAAAAGAACAATTAAAGGTGTAGATCATTATGTATATGAAGATTATCAAGAATTTAAAGAAAATTGCCCGAGTGAGGAAGTCCACGATGATTGGAGAACTGGAAACGAAGGTGATTGGATTTACTCTGATGATGGTCGTATAGTTCAATTACTTAAAGTAAGTAAGAATGTCAACCACCCTGGCGACAGGAAGAACTATAAATATGCAAATGGTTGGGTAAGAACCGTAGTAGGTAGTTTTTTAAATAGACATACAGTGCAAATGGATACTGATTTCAATTCACATCCAAACAGGTATACATTTAGTAAAACTATTAAAGATACCAACAAAAGAATAAAAGAAAGAAAAAAAGTAACTAACAAAGAAAGGATGTTTGCTACTAATATTGTAGTAGGTATGGGAGCTGTAAATGCGTATAAGAAAGCCTATAATGAAATATCTGATAATAAAGCTGGTAAGAAAGCAGCTATATTACTTAAACAGGAAAGAGTTATGAAAGAAATAGAAAAGTCAGTATTAGATGTTGCGAAAGGTCTTGGTATTGACCATGAGTATATATTAAATAAATTAAAACATCTTGCTGATTATAGTGAAGATGATAATATAATATTACAGTCTACTAAAGAATTAGGTAAGATTGTTGGAACTTCTGGTAATGGTGTTAAACAAATAGAAACTGGTATAGTTGGAATGTTTCAGGGGTTTGGTTCTGAAGATTTGCAATTAGCAGATAGAAAAAAAATGCTTAATGATTCTAACTTAGAAGAGGAATAATGATAAAGAAAGATGCGGATGGCAATATAGTAGGCTGCGATAAATGCGGTTCTAGGCAAGTTAAAAAAGATGGGTGGCAGTACTGGAAACATTCAAAAAGACAACGATGGACATGTCTTGCTTGTGGCAAAAAAATGCTCAATCCAAAAATTTTAGAGAAGTCTCCATTTCAAGCAGAAATAAAAGAAGTAGAAAATATTCCTATAGGTGAAATAATAGAGCATAGGGAAAAGCAATTTAATCAAAAATTAAAATCTAGAAAATCTAGAAAACTTATAAATATAAAAATCAACCTGAAAGGCCCGGTGGGAGTATTACACTTTGGAGACCCTCATGTTGATGACGATGGAACTGATCTATCTCAAATATATTCTTTATGTAATTTAGTAAATGATACAGAAGGTTTGTTTGCTGGTAACTTAGGAGATATACAGAATAATTGGATAGGTAGACTATCTGCATTATATGGACAGCAATCTACATCAGCAAAAGAGTCTTGGAGATTAACTGAACACTTTGTTAATCAAGTAGACTGGTTATACTTAGTAGCAGGTAATCATGATGTATGGAGCGGAGACGGAGACCCTTTAGAATTTATAATGAGAGAACATTCTGGTATATATGAACAATGGGGAGCAAGACTTAATCTTATATTTCCTAATAATAAAGAAATAAGAATTAATGCTAGGCATATGTTTAAAGGTACTTCAATGTGGAATACAGCTCATGGTGTAGCTAAAGCAGCTCAGATGGGTTGGAAAGACCATATACTTACTTGTGGTCATACTCATGTCTCAGGGTATCAAGTATTAAAAGATGCAGCTAGTGGACTTATAAGTCATGCAATTCAAGTAGCATCATTTAAAATAATAGACAGTTATGCAGATAAACTAGGATTAGATGATAAAAATATCTTTAATGCTCCAGTTACTATTATAGACCCATATTATGAAGATGATGATAATAGATTAATTACTACTATCTTTAATCCTTACGAAGGCGCTAAATTTTTAGAATATAAGAGAAATCAATGGAAAGAACACAAAAAGAAAACGAAATCATTTTAATTCCAATTCTTGGATATTGGCATTTAGCTAATAAAGGGCCTAACCAACATATACATCATAGGGATGGTAATTGTTCTACATCTTATAATACTTTAACTTTTGAAACAGATGGCAAATATAAACTCGCAAAACGTAAGCGAAGCAGAAGAAGCTCTTAAACTATCATATAAAGATCTAATTGCTTTTGGCAAATTATTCTTACCTGATGATTTTAGGAGAAGCGAGACTCCATTTTTTCATTATGAAGTAGCAGATGTAATAGATAATAAAGAGATTAAACAAAGTGCTATTATTATTCCTAGAGGTCATGGTAAAACAGTTCTTACAAAAGCATCTATATTAAAAGACTTTGTTTTCTGTAAAGATGATTTTCTTTTTTATGCTTGGGTATCAGCTACTCAGAAGTTAAGTGTAGGGAATATGGACTATATAAGACATCACTTGGAATTTAATGATAGAATTAAGTATTATTTCGGAGACCTGAAAGGTAAAAAATGGACAGAAGAGGATATAGAACTATCTAATGGATGTAAACTTATTTCCAAGAGTAATGTCGCTGGGATACGGGGTGGAGCCAAACTACATAAAAGATACGACCTTATTGTACTCGATGACTTTGAACATGAAGCAAACACAATCACAAAAGAAGCAAGGGATAAAAATGCTAATCTTGTTACCGCCGTTGTGTATCCTGCTATTGAGCCTCACACTGGTCGCCTTCGTGTTAACGGGACTCCTGTACACTACGATAGCTTTATTAACAATCTTCTTACAAATTATGCCAAAGCTAAGAAAGAAAATAAAAAGTTTGCTTGGAAGGTAATTACATATAAAGCCTTTATAGATGAAGATACCCCACTCTGGGAATCGTTTTTTAATAAAAAGAAATTAGAAGAAAAGAAAAAGTTTTACGCTGATTCTGCTATGCCTCAAAAATTCTATCAGGAATATATGATGGAAGTAATGAGTGCAGAAGATGCAGTGTGGACTAGAAGACATATTCAATATTGGGATGGATATTTTAAAAATGAAGATGGTATTAATTATATAGTAAAGGATGGAGAAGATATTCCAGTACATACATTTATAGGATGTGACCCTGCTACTGATATTGATACAAAGTGGTCTGACTTTAGTGTAATAATGGTAATTGCTATAGATACTAATAATGAATTGTATGTATTAGAATATGAAAGACATAGGAGTATTCCTACGATAGGAAGTAAAGATCCATCAACAGGAGAGATTCTAGGCAGGAAAGGTGTAGTGGATTATATACTAGAATTACACCAGAAATATAATTGTACATCATCTACAGTTGAAGATGTAGCTATGAATAGAAGTATCTTTCAAGCACTGAATGATGAAAGAAGACGTATAAATCGCTTTGACATAGCTGTAATTCCAGAGAAACCGGGTGGTTCTAACAAAAGAAACCGCATATATAGTGGTCTTTCAGGTCGTTTTAGTACAGGTAACGTACATTTGCGTAAAAATATGTTTGATTTAATTAACGAAATACTTACTTTTGGCCCTAAAATGGCTCATGATGATACCATAGAGTCTCTTTATTATTCGCAAGTACACGCTTTTCCGCCTAATATGAAGAAAGATAAAGAGAAAAAAAGTTGGTTTAAACCTAGAAGGAAAGCAAAAAGTTGGTTGGTTTCTTAAATGTATAAATTTGGTAAAAAAAGTAAAGAAAGATTAAGAGGAGTTCATCCAAAACTTGTAAATGTTTTAAATGAGCTTATAAAAATAATGGATGTAACTATTATCGAAGGATTGCGGAGTGAGGAACGTCAGAAGGAATTATTAGAACAGGGCAAAACTAAAACTAAGTTTAGCAAACATATTAAAGGAAAAGCTGTTGATCTCGCTCCCTATCCTATTGATTGGGAAGATAGGGAAAGATTCCATTACATGGGTGGAATGATTCGTGGTATTGGTAAACAGCTTAATACAGATATTCGCTGGGGCGGCGACTGGGATAGTGATGGCGAAATTAAAGATAATTCATTTGATGATTTAGTCCATGTAGAGATTAGAGATTAATGGCCCGCGTTACCAAAAAATCAAAAGCACAAGTAAATAAGCAACTATGGAATAGATCAAATAATAGTCATAGACAACAATGGCAAACTATTAGTCAAAAAGGATATGATTTTTATCTTAATGAACAGTTAACAAAAGACGAGTTAACAATGTTGCAAGAATCTGGGATGCCTAGTTTTACTATAAATAGGATTACTCCCATTATAGAAATAATGAAATATTTTGTAACTGCAAATAATCCTAAGTGGAAAGCAGTAGGGGCAACTGGAGATGATGTAGATGTAGCTCAAGTTCATTCCGATATTGCAGATTATTGTTGGTATTTATCTAATGGTAAATCTATTTATAGTCAAGTTGTACTGGATTCATTAACAAAAGGAATTGGATATTTCTTAGTTGATATTGATAAAGATGCTGATAGAGGAATGGGTGAGGTTGTATTTAAAAAGATAGAACCATACGATGTTTATGTAGATCCTGCAAGTAAAGATTTTTTATTAAGAGATGCTGTTTTTATACAAATAAGAAAAAATATATCTAGGTCTAGATTAATTAATATGTTGCCTCAACATGAAGCAAGGATAAAAAAAGTAACAAAAGGAACAGATGTAGTATCTTATTCTCAAAGAGATGCTGATTTTACAGATTCAATACAACCTGAAGATATTACAATGGGGGTAAATGCAGATTCTGAAGATGATGATATTATACCATATTATGAAACATATTCTAAAAAGAAATTTAAATATAGAAATGTTTATATAAAGATAGAACCTTCTAAGTCAGAACTTGTAATGATTAAAGAACAAGTGCAAGAAGAATTAAAAGCATTTCAAGAAGAAATAGAAGTTCAATTAATAGAAAAGCAAATACAAGTTGAGCAGCAAGTACAAGAAGGAGAAATGATTCCAGAAAGAGCAAGGTTGACAATTGAAAATTCTCAAAAAATGGCAGCTCAAGCTATCAAAGAGAAAGAAATGGAATTAATATCTCAGGCTCGCGATGAAGCTACTATTATAAAAGAACAAGTAATGTCTGAGGCTCAATATAAAGAATTTGAACAAGATAAGAATTTTTCAAAAAACATTGTTGATTCAATTGAATTTTATGAAAATAGAATTGTAAAAACTTGTAGTGTCGGAGATGATACATTTTTATATGAATTTATTATCCCAATAAGTGAATATCCTATTGTACCTATTCCATATATGTATACAGGAACTCCATTTCCAATGAGCGCAGTTACTCCATTAATAGGAAAACAACAAGAAATAAATAAAGCTCATCAGATTATGCTACATAATGCAAATCTTTCTTCTAATCTTAGATGGATGTATGAAGAAGGTTCGGTGCCTGAAGATGAGTGGGAAAAATATTCATCTTCTCCCGGTGCTTTATTAAAATATAGAAGTGGATTTGCTCCACCTACTCCAATACAACCAGCTGCTATTAATAATGCTTTCTTTACAGTTGTTCAAGAAGGTAAGGCTGATGCAGAATATATAAGTGGAGTACCATCTGCTATGATGGGATTTTCACAAGATCAAGCAGAAACATATAGGGGATTACTTGCTAATGATGAGTTTGGAACTCGTAGATTAAAAGCATGGATGGGTAGTATAGTAGAGCCTTGCTTAGAACATTTGGGTAGAATTTTTCAAATGATGGCCCAGAGACATTATAATATTGAAAAAGTATTTAGAATTGTACAACCTGAATCTGGTAATGAAGAAGAAAAAGAAGTAAGAATTAATATCAATCTATATAATGATTATGGAAAAGCAATTGGTAAATATAAAGATTATGCAAGTGCTAGATTTGATGTAAGAATAATAGCAGGAGCTACACTTCCATTAAACAGATGGGCATTATTAGAAGAATATTTTAGATGGTATCAAGCAGGTTTAATTGATGATATTGCAATGTTAGCTGAAACAGATATAAGAAATAAAGATAAGGTTGTAGAAAGAAAATCTCAATTAGCTCAAATGCAAAGTCAATTAGAATCTATACAAGAATTAATAAAAGATAAAGACGGAACAATTGAAACTCTTCAACGTCAATTAGTACAAGCTGGTATTAAAATGAAAGTTGGAGATGCCAGTAATGAAATACGAAAAGATGTTCTTGAAACTGAATCTCAGCAAAAACTTCTAAGAGGAATGTTAAAAGTTGAGTTTCAGAAAATGAAAGACGAAATGAAAAGTGACATGGAAAAGTCAAAAGAAGATGTAAAGGATAATGAGTAATCTTAACCTTGCATTTTATTTTTTATAGTTGCTAAATTAAAACAATCTTAAAATAGGAGATAGTATGCCAGAACAAGTAGGTAACGCTCAAGAAGCCCCCGAAAGTAGCAACGTACAAAATGCAATCATGAATGAGACATCTGATGATTTTTTTGAATCATTAGATAATCAAGTTAATGGAGGCATAATAGACGAACCAAAACAAACAACCTCGGATATAAGCGATAACACGCAGTCGAGCCCCGATGTAGAAGTTCAGGCGGATGATTCACAAGGTGTGGATAATTTGCAAAAAAGGTATAGCGATTCTAGTAGAGAAGCTAAAAGGTTAAATGGAAAACTAAAAGAAATTGAACCTTATATGCCGATATTAGATGCTATGCGTGAAGACCCTAATTTAATTTCTCATGTTAGAAATTATTTTGAGGGTGGAGGTCAGGCCCCTCAATCAATGAATCAACAACTGAATCTTGATGAAGATTTTGTTTTTGATGCTGATGATGCCTTTTCTCAACCTGATTCTGATTCTGCAAAAGTGCTAGGAGCAACCATTGATGGAATTGTTCAACGGCGCCTTGGTAATGTTTTGAAAACTCAAAAAGATGAAAATGCTAAAATGGCTAGAGAAACTCAGTTCAAACAAAAGATGAATATGTCTGATGATGAATGGAGTCAATTTACTGATTTTGCAAAAAGTAAATCTTTAGAGCTTGAAGATATATATTATTTAATGAATCGTAAAAATCGAGATGAGCAAATAGCCGATTCAGCTAGACAAGAAATTCACAATAAAATGAAAGAAGTGCAACAACAGCCGGGTACACTTGCAACACAAGGCAGTACTCCAGTTGAAAAATCTTCCGATGATACAGTCTTTGATACCATTTTGGGTTCTGACAATGAACTAGAAAAGGCTTTTGGTATGTAAAAATACTTTAAGCCGTTAACTCTTAACAAAAAGGTGATAAAATGGCTGATGTATTTAGCTTAGGTACCTATTCAGATGTAGCTCACACTCCATCGGATGGTACTAGTAAAGACACTGGTGACCTTAGACGAAAATATAATTTCGGAGATAGAGTTTCTGAGCTTCAAATAGCTCAAGATCCTTTCTTTCGATTTGTATCTAAAGTTGCTAAAAAGCCAACAGACGACCCAGAGTTCAAATTCACTGAGCGCAGACCTTCTTATCATAAACGATATGCTTATGTAATGGGGGCTGTAAACGCATCAGGAGCAGACTATTTTGGAGATTCCGAAATAATTGCTACTAATGATGCCGGTGCAGGAACATCTGTTGCTCAAGGAGATACTGTTAAATTGTATATGGCTGGAGATTATAAATCTGGCGGTAATTTGCAGAATGTCTATGGGAATACGGATAATGATTGGTCTGTTGGGGCAAGCGGAACAAGACCTGCTTTCTTTTTACCTGGTCAAGTAGTTAAAGTACCTATGACAAGTGCCACTGATGGTACTCTATGGGGAAAAGACTACATCCTAGTAAAAATAACTGCAGTGACTGATAGCTTAACGAAAGACTCAAAAGAATGTGTTCTTATAGAGGGAACAGTTGCTAAAGCGTCTTCATCATGTGGTGAGTTTGCTGGTTGGCATACAAACAATTTTAGTCCATCTGGCGATTCTGCCGGTGACGAAGTTGTTGCTGATAAAAGCATTGCTCTTAAACTTGAAAGTGCTCGTTCTTATATAGTTGGTTCTGCTCATGCACAAGGTACTGGTTATCCAGAAACTTGGAAAGATCAACCTTTCTCAACTGGTTTTGGGTTAACTCAAATTTGGAAAACATCTATGGCAATGGATAACACAACTCGTGCTACTGTTCTCAAGTATGAACCAAATGAGTTTGCTAGAATCTGGCGTGAAAAGCTGATTGAACATAAGTGGGATATTGAAACATCATTATTGTTTGGTTCTCAGGGATCAGTTGATGATGTACAATATACTCAGGGAGCTGTTGATTTTATTGTCAATTATGGCAATATCTTTAGTGGTTCAGGAATGGGTTCAAGTGGAACTAAAGCTCAAGATGATTTTCTTGATGATATGAGTAATTTCCTCGATCCTCGATACAACAACTCAAGTGCTACATTGTTTATGGTTTCAACTGATGTATATAATTGGTTGCATAAACTAAGTGGTTACTTTGCTGCTAATATTAAACAAGTGGGTGTAGGATCTGGTAATGATCTTGGACGTGCTGACTTTAGTATTGGTAATAAGAAAAGCGTTTTTGGTGTAGATATTACACAGATTTATACTCCGTATGGTGTTATGAATGTGTCTCGTAATATTCACTTAGACTCAACTGCAATCAAGATGCTTGGTATCAACATGAAATATTGTAAGTATAGACCTCTCGTAGGTAACGGGTTAAACCGTGATACTGCAGTTTATGTTGGAGTACAGACTCTTGAGAACAGTGGTGTTGATCGCAGGGTTGACTTAATTCAAACAGAAGCTGGGATGGAATGGCAAATGCCTGAAGCCCATGCTGTATGGAAATAGGGGGTATTGATAATGGGTATACCTTTATATGGTCAAAACAAAGCTGGTAATGCTTTAGGATCTGCTGTAAGTAGCAGTGGATATAAGGAAATAACAGTTGTTACTGCCGGTGATGCATCGCATACACTATCAGAATCAGATGGGGGCATAATTTTTATTAATTGCGCTCTTGCATCTGGAGCTGTTATACAGTTACCACAAGCAAAACCATCTAACATTGGGTTAAAATACAGAATATTATTTGGCGGAACAATGGCAGCAGCTTGCTCTATTGATCTTCCAAATGATTATTCAGCAGTTTATGCAGGTGTTATTACTCAAGAAAGATGTGGAAATGGTGCTGGTGTAGCTGAACATGCAACTAATGTAAGAATGACTACGATTGTTTGTAAACAATCTGATCAAGAAAAATCATTAGAACTTGATCAAGATGACGAAACATTTGGTGGAGCTATTGGAACTGATTTACAGTTTGAATATGCATCTCCAGATGTTGTTGTTGTAAGTGGAAGGTCTTATGTTAATGTTGCTACAACCGCTCTTGACGGATTGCAGTCGACTTCATTCACAGCAACTGGATGGTCTTAATACTATAATCTGAAATTCGTGATTAATACCACGATATAAGGATGAAATAATATATGGGGGCCTACGGGCCCCTGTATATAAAGGTAAGAAATGGCAATAACAGATATACAAGCAACAGTTTTAGCAAACACTGGTAGAACTCCAACAGCTAATAGCATTGAAGATGCTCAAAGATTTGTAGTTTCTAGTATTCCTAAAAATTTATTAAGATGGGCAGTTACAGAAACAGTTCCTGCTACTCATGGTGGGGATAATGATCCACAACAAGTTACTCTTCCTATAGATTCTGATAATATTATATCAGTTAGAAGAGATTCTTATGTTGCTGAAGAAGTTAAAGTTGAAGAAAGAGGTTTTATTGGGAATAGTTCAAGTCTTAAAAAAGCTACAAATGTTTTTCCAAAATATTATATAGCTGATGGAAATAGGGTAATTGCAAAACCAGATCCAGATGCAACATATAAAATTTATGTAATGTATATTGATTATTCTAAATTAGATGATGATTCTGATTTAAGAAATATAGTTATCAATTATGCAAGTTCTAAAGAATTTACTGCATTAGCGATTTCTACTACTTTTCCAAGTCTTTCTTGGGGTAAAGAAACGCCTCCTTCATTTAGTCCTCCATCTCTTCAACAACCAGATTGGGCTGATGTTGAGAATTGGATTACAACTGAAGAGGATTCAGAAATGTTAAATTCAAGAATATCTGCAATACAATCTCAAATTGCAGAGTATAATGCTAAACTTCAATCTGCTCAAGCAGAGTTCAATTCTGAATTACAAGATTATCAATCAAGGCTTAATGAAACAGTGCAATTAAATCAAGGAGAAATTGCTGAGTGGCAATCTCAAAATAGTGTTAAGTTATCCCATTATTTACAATCAGCTGCTCAACATTATAATTGGGCAATTGCAGAAATAAAAAGTTATACAGAAAATAATACTAGAACATTAGATAGGGTTTTAGAAATTCAAAGAGGTAAATAATGGCAAATGAAATAAAAATTAATTTATCAATTACAGCAGAAAAAAATGGTGCCAAGTATACAAGGCAAGAAAATTTTATAGATGATATGTCTGGAGATGCTTGGGTAACAGGAGTTCAGCAAGTTGGGGCAAGTTCAGAAGATATTATAACGCATGAAGATATTGCAAATTATGGGTGGATATTTTTAAAAAATTGTGGAACTGATACATCGTTGTATGTTGATTTTGCTCATACAGCAGCTTCTTTATCAGGTGATGATAATATATGTAGATTGTATGGAGGAGAATCTTGTATATTAAAAAGTTCTGCCGAAACTGGATTGTTTGCTATATCAAGTAGTGGATCTCAAACAGTAGAATATGCTATATTAGAATTATGACAGTTTTAGAATTAATGGAGCGTCTTGATATTAAAGAGGAAACTCTTGCAATTGCTTGGATAAAAGATGCAATCCATTTAATACAGAGCAATACAAAAGAGAAAATAGAAATAAGTAAACAAGATATTATTAAAGCAGTTGATTCAGATGACAATGTTTATATTCTTCCTAATGATCTTATAGCAATAGAAAATGTAAGTGTTAAAGATACAAGTGATGATAAATATAAAAGAATTAAAAGACTTGTTAATCAGCCGCATTATATACTTGAGGATGTTTCACCGTGAGTAGTTATGTAGATAAAGATTATTTTTATTATCTAAGGGGAAGAGAACTTCTTTTATATAAACTACTCGGAAGTAAAAATTCTGATAGAATTACACAGTCTGGAGTATTGCAATCATATGATAATGAATTAACATATCCAGATGAAAATATATCAAATGGTCTTAGAGTAGAATATACAAGAGTAAGTGAACCATTTGTTGCAGAATCATTAGAATCAACTACATCTAAAACGTCTGGAATTACTATAGCATTTGTAGATGGGGGTGGTGGAAGTGATACAATTACTGATTCAGCTAGTGGATTTAATTTTACGGATGGAGATAAAATAAGAGTTCAAGGATCTACAAGTAATGATGGAGATTATACATTAAGTGGAACTGCTAATACTGGTACATTAACTGTAGCAACTGGAACATTTACAGCAGAAACAGCAGGTGAAAGAATTACAATTACTCAAATACCTAAAGAGGTAACATCTCCTGATACTACATCTTATATTAATCTTAATAAAATGCTTTGTTTAGCAGTGGTTGATTATTGCAAAGCAATGGTTTCAGAAAAAGATGGAGAAATAGATAAAAAAGAATATTACATAAAAGAATTTTATAGTAAATTAGCAGACAATGAAAGCAATAAGAGAGTAATTTCTGTTGCATTTCCAATCTCACCTTTTGCAGTGAGATAAAATTAAGATATTTGTATAAGGAGCGTTCTCGCCTCGCATGACAAATACAAACAACAAAGGAGAAACAAATGGCACAAATTCAAAAATTCAGGGCACACGAATCTTTAAATATAGAATCAGCCGCTGATTGGCAAGTTCAAACAATAGTTGAGGTTGACAACTTAGCAGCAGGTTCTATTATTGATGTATCAAATTATCACATGGTTCATCTTCAACCGGCTGAAGATATATATTTTACATTTAACAAAGTTAATGCTGAGGCTAGTCTTGTCCCAGCAAACGATCTTTATTTAAAAGGTGGAGACACAATTTATTCTTTTAAAATTCCTAAAGGATTGTCAGATACAATGTATTTAATATTAGAACGAGTAGATACAACTGGCAACTGCCGTATTGTATTATCATAGGAGGTAATTATGTCTTTTTTACAAACAACAGCTGCAAGTATATCTTCAGGTGGAACCATTAATGGTGACTTAACTATATCGGGAGATTTAACTGTAACTGGTAGTGGTGGATACTCATTTTCAGAAGTTTTAACTGGTGATATGAAAATCACTAATAGTGATGCCACTATAGCATTAGAAGTTGAAGGAAGCGGAGCAGCTACAGCTTTAGTTGTTGACCAAAACCACGTTGGAAATAAAGGTATTAAAATAGAAAAAATTGGTTATTCCAGTTCTATGCACATAGACCATACATTTAATATCGGAACTACAATATCTTCTGAAGGGATAGATTTAGATTTTACTAAATCAACTGCGACAACTAGTGGGACTATAAATTTATACGGAATGACTGTATCAATGATTGATGGTCAAAATAGTTCGGCTGGTACATTTTCAAATATTACTGGAGTATATGTTCAAACAGATTTAGATACTGGATCTAAGTCAGGTACTCATAGTACTCTTAGCTTTCACGGTCAAGATACTACAGCAAGTAGTGCAAGTAATGGGGGGTCATTAAGGCTTTCATCTAATGATGGTGCTACTATGGCAGATGGTCACAGATTAGGTGTTATTGAATTTGCTGGAGCTGAAGATAGTAGTAATAATCTTGCAATAGGTGCAACTATAGAAGCATTTGCTACTGAAGCGTGGGATGCAACTAACAATGCAGCTAAGATGGTGATATCTACAACAGCAGATGATAATAGCCCTGTTTCAATTATAGAAGCTAGTACATCAGTATTCAAATGGATGGCGAATGGTTCAAATGTTAATCTATCAGCAACTACAAGCGGAGTTCAGTCAGGTGGATATGTTTACGCTGGTTCTAATGCGAAAATGTTAAATGAGACATCTAGTGCTACTAATCCAGTTTTTCTCACAGCAGCTGACTTCACAGATGGTATTGGAGGAGCATCAGGTACAGTAGCATTAATTACTAATTCATTATCAAGATTAATTGTAGATGACAACTCTCGCATCAGTCTGAGTAATAATGATAATAATACTTCTAATACAGTATTTGGTAAAACTGCTTTTAATGCTGGAAGTGATAATGCATCAGATTATAATGTTGCCGTAGGTGAATTAGCAATGGGTACTGGTACTGTTGCAGGTGCTACTTATAATACAGCACTTGGGTATAAAGCGATGGAAGATGCAACGAGTGGAGATGGAAATGTTGCTGTTGGTTCTTTTACAGGTGCAAATATATCGATAGGTAGATATAATACTGCTGTTGGCTCTGAATCTTTAGGTTATGATGATGTTGGAGATTATTCAACTGCTGTTGGATATAAAGCATTATACCTTCAAAATTCTGATAGTAGTAATGAGGTTACAGGTAATACTGCTGTTGGTGCTGGTGCTGGTCAATATAGTGTAACTGGGACTTATAATACTTTGGTGGGACTTGATGCTGGTAATGTAACACATAATACAAATAATGTAGCTGTAGGTGCAAATGCTCTTAAAGGTTCAAAATTTACTGATAATACTTGTGATTATAATAATGGTACAACAGTTACTTGTAATGCTAATACAAATATAAAAGTAGGTATGGGAGTTACGGGGTCAGCAAATGATGCTACTGATATCCCAGCAGGTAATTATATTGCTTCTATAACAGAAAGTGGAGGAGCTGGTACTGGAGTTACTTCATTTGTATTAAATGCAGCTACAATCAATGGCTCTCATACAAACGAAACTCTTACATTTTATTCTCGGGCAACTGGTACAGTAGCAATAGGTAGAGATTCATTGAAGATATTGACTACTGGAACTGGAAACACTGCTGTGGGATTTGAAACATTGGATGCAGCTACAACAATTAGTAACAATACAGCAGTAGGCTATCAAGCATTAACAACATTGCGTTTAAATAATACAGGTTCAACAAATTCTACAGCAGTTGGTTATCAAGCTGGATATTCTTTTGATGGTGGTTATGACTCTACATTTATCGGTAGCTCTGCAGGTTACTTAGCAGATGATAATTATAACAATGTATTCGTTGGCAATAATGCTGGTCAATATATTGATGATGGAAATAATAATGTAGCGATGGGTTTAAATGCTTTAAGAAGTGGTGCTTCTGGTGGTGGCAATGGTGGTAGTCAAAATGTAGCTATCGGAGCTTCAGCATTAGCTGCACTTACAGATGGAGCAAATAATGTAGTAGTTGGTTCAGGGGCAGGTGATGTAATCACGACTGGCAGTTCTAATGTTATCTTGGGTAAGGAGGCTGGAGGAGGTCTAATAGATGGTGGTGAGAATGTTTTTATTGGATTACTTTCAGGTGTGGGAGTTACACAACGGACTCAAAATGTTTATATTGGAGCGTATTCTGGATATCAAGTAGATGGGGCTGGTGGAAATGTGGCTATTGGCTATGAATCAATGAAGTCAGGAGGTACGGCTGCTAATAATAATGCTACTAATAGTGTTGCTGTTGGATATCAAAGTTTACTAGCAATTACTACAGGAGATTATAATACTGCAATGGGATATCGGGCTGGTTATGCCCTCACTACAGCATCGAGTTCAGTTCTTATCGGTACATCTTGTGGAGTTGCTGTTACAACTGGTGGTAGCAATACCGCTCTCGGTGGAAGTGCTTTAAACGCTGAAGATACTGGCACAGGAGCAACAGCAATAGGATTTGAAGCATTAAAAGTAATGAATTATGATGGAGCTTCTCATAATACAGCAGTTGGTTATCAGGCTGGTGTGGCTATCACATCGGGTATTGATAATACTTTTGTTGGATGTGCTGCTGGAGATGCCACAGATGATGGATTAAGAAATACAGGAGTTGGTGTAGCTGCTGTTTCAGCAAATGCTGCTGATGATAATACAGGAATAGGATTTAATGCTTTATTAGCTGTTACTGGCTCACAAAATACGGCAGTAGGTGCTTACGCTGGAGATGCCATTGCGGGTGGCTCTCAAAATACAGCACTAGGATATAATTCATTAACAGCTGCTACTACAACCGGAAATGCAGTTGCAGTTGGATGGAATGCGTTAGCTCTCACAACTGGAGATAATAATGTAGGAGTTGGGTCACAAGCATTGTCACTTATAGGAGTAGGTACAGGAAATGTAGCGATTGGTAAACAGGCAATGCTATCATCGGGTACAGCAGCAGACAATGATGCTAGTAATAATGTCGCAGTAGGTTTGTCTGCACTTACAGCTATCACAGATGGTGATAAAAATGTAGCATTGGGTTCAAGTGCAGGATTGGCTTTGACTACATCCTCTAAAAATATAGTAATTGGGTATCAAGCAATGGTGAGTGCTACAACAGGAAATACTGGCAATGTAATGATTGGCGATGAGGCTGGAGTAAATCTATATGATGATGCAACCTATAATATAGCTATTGGAGTAAATGCTTTTATCGCAGGAAATGCTGATAATGTTGGAAATATAGCAATAGGATATTCAGCTCTCGATGGTACAACTACTAATGCTACTACAGGACAAATTGCAATCGGACATCAAGCTCTTACTGCGGTGACGAGTGGTAATACAAATACTGCGATTGGTTATCAGGCTGGGTTAGCTATAGATACTGGAGATGGAAATGTTGCTGTTGGTTATGGGGCTATGCTTAGTACATCCACAGGAAACGAGTGTGATAATAATGTGGCTGTTGGTAAATCTGCTCTTGCTGGAATTAGAGAAGGAGATACTAATGTTGCTGTCGGTGCTAGTGCAGGTGACGTAATTACGGGCGGTTCAAATAATACTATTGTTGGACAAGGTTCAGACCCATCAGGTGCTGCAGCGAACAATCAAACTGTAATAGGTCAAGGAGCGACTGGAATAGGAGATAATTATGCAGTTATTGGTAATTCAAGTGTAACTCGATTGTATGCTGCTCAAGATGGAGCTGCTGTTTTATATGCAGATGCAACTATAAATAGCTCAGATAAAAGATTAAAAGAAAATATTGAAGATAGTGATTTAGGTTTAGAGTTTGTAAATAAACTAAGACCAGTTAGATATAACTACATTAAAGATAAACAAGATGGAAAAACAAAATATGGTATTATTGCTCAAGAAGTACAAGAAGTTTTAAAAGAAAGCAACAATGAAGATTTTGCTGGTATTAAAGATAGTGATGAGTATTTAGGAGCTGACTATGTACAATTTGTTGCACCATTAATCAAAGCAGTTCAAGAGTTATCAGCTAAAGTAGAAGAATTAGAAGCAAAACTTTCTAAATAACAACAACAAAGGAGCTAAAAATGGCTAAAAAAGAAAAAGAACAAAAGCCAGTCTTAGACCTCGATGGCGTAAAATACGAAATTGATGATATGACTGATTCACAAAAAGAACTTGCAGGTGAGGTTAGTTTATACCAAAACCACGTTCGAGATATTCAGAACAAACTCAGTACTAATAATTTCATTGGTCAACAGTTAGTTGAATCTGAAAAGGTATTTGTGGAAAAGTTTCAGAAAGGATTAAAGGAATTAAAAAGTTCTTTAAATTCTGAAGAAGAAGCAGAGGCTGAAGCCTAAGTATGATTATCAGAAGGTGTAGTCAAGGTCATCGAGTTAGGTTGCATCGCAACACTACTCCTAATGCTGTTCGTCAAAAGACATATGCAGACGGAACTGTCGAAACCTTGACTTATCCTTCATCTGGTTATGATTACTTTGTAGAAGTAGATGGAACTGTTGTAAGACGCTCAGATAGTTTTGCTAATATAGAAAATTATTATGTATCTGAATGTGAAAAGAAACATGAAGATGGGCATGGTAGAGTGATTATTGGTAAGCATCAATTAGTAAACGGTGTAGCAACATTACAATCTGAGTTTCCTACATCTGATAATACTAAAGCAGAGATAAAAGACTTCTATGATAAACGAGGTATTAGTTATAGTAATAGTGAGACTAAAAGTGAATTGTTATCTAGGATAACTATACAATCTAGTGCAAATGGCGAAATAACATCTAAACATATAAAAGCATAATGACATTAGCAGAGATATATAATAAACAAAATAATTTTAAAAAACAGGAAAAACCTCCTGTTAAAAAACAATTAAATGTAGTAATACATATGCCTGAAGTGGCGGGCCTAATAAAACATTTAGATCTATTATATACTAGAATGTTAATAAATGGTAATCAACAACAGTCGCAACAGGTTAGTTGGTATAACCATGGTGATTCTAGAGTAAGGGAAGCATAATATGAAAAATCCATTAGCAACATTTTATTCATGGCAAGTTAATTCAGGAGCATTAGATGGGTGGACATCTTATCATATAGCAGCTGGTTTATTTATAGCGAAAGTTGCACAATGGTTAGGAGCATCAGATTTATGGGCAGTATTATGGGTATTAATCATAGGTATTGCTTGGGAAATATTTGAGGTCTATGTAGAAGGTACAGAAGAAACATATGGAACTAAACAGCGTTGGGCAATTAATACAGCATCAGATGTATTTGTAGAAACAGCAGCTGCGTGGTGGATGGTGATTTGAAAAAGAATGAAAAGTTATTATTGGGTGGATGGTTTTTACTTATGCTCTGGATCTTAATAATTGCGATTAGTTTTTCTGGATAAATGAGTGAGAAGCCTAAAACAGCAAGGTCTTATAGGGCAACTGTCGTGGGAGATAATACTGTTGTTAGCATTAATCTTAAGTGGGCTGGGCAGGTGCTTGTACTTGTCGCTGGACTTGTCTATTCGTACTTACAGGTTGAAAACAGAATTAGAGAACTTGAGCGAAGAGTTGAATTATCTGATACCAACATTGAAGAGCTTGTAAACAAACACATGATAAAGGAAGAAAAAGAAAGAGTTGCAATGGAAGAGCGTATTTCCTTCTTTGAACGAGAATTAAATTTGAACCCTTTTAGTTGGAAAAGGAAAAAGAAGTAATGCCGATGCCGTTTCATTGTATAGAATGTGATAAACCTATTCAACAGGCATTGCGTGGAATTTGTGATGAATGTAAAGATAAAGATGAGGAAGAATAATGGATTTATGTTGTATAGATTTAGTATTTTTAATAGTATGGATTATAATAATAAGTAGTTAATATGGAAGAATTTATGTCATATTATGCTGAATATGGGGCAATGGGAGTTGTTGTAGCTTTATTTGTTTATGGTTATATTAAACAAGGACAAAGAGCTGATGAACAAGCTGATGCTTTAGAAGCCTTAAAGATTGAAAATAAAGGTCAATCACAGCATATAGAAAATATGGAAAGTATTTTATTAAAACTCTTAGATAGATGGAATAAGTCTGATGAAACTAGAGATAGAAGACATGAAGATATGGTAAAAGAAGTTAATGATCTATCAGATGTAATGATGGAAGTAAAAGGTTCTGTTAGTAGAATAAATGGTAAGCGATAATGAAATTAAATACTAATATATCAGTTGAAAATATTATAACAATAGCAACTATTATTTGTTCCATAACTCTTGCATTTGGGTTTATGAAATATGATATTGATGTTATGAGAAAAGATTTAGAATTAAAGGTTGATAAAAGAGAACTTGATGCTGATAGAAATTTAATAGCTTACAAACTAGATGTGATGATGCAAGACATCGCAGAAATTAAACAAATACTAAAGGAGAAAAAATAATGGAATGGTTAACATGGGGTAACGCAGCTTATCTATTTGCTATTATGCTAGGTGGACTAGCTACATTAGTTGCTACAAAATATAGACCTGCTTTAAAGGAATTAAAAGAGGTTGCACAGAAATATAATGAAGCAATGGCAGATGGTAAAATGAGCGCAAAAGAAAAACAAGAGTTAGCAAAAGAATGCATGGATGTTGTATCTGCAATAGTTAAACTTTTCTGGAGGTTCTAATGCCAGTACAAGCTAATGGAATTAAAAAAGAAACTAAAAAGACTGTCAAGAAAAAACAATCTAATGATGCAAAGATTGCTGAAGCAATTACATTATTGTTAGATAGAATAGATACTTTAGAAACAAGATTGACAAAAGTTGAAGGTCGTATGGGCCTATAATGGCTGATGTAATTGGATTAAGTGATGTATCATCTAAAGACACAGGCAGAGGAAGTCAATTAAACACAGGTAATTTAAAAAGGAGTTATAATATGCCAAGTCCAAAAGTATGTAAAACAGGTTGGAAAAAGATGGGATATAAAAGTGAATCTGATTGTAGGAGTTATGGAAAAAAGAAAATGGGAAAAAGTAGAAGCCCAATGAAAAAAGGTTATTAATTATGGCTTCTAAATCTAAAAGATTAGCAAGTTGTATGGCGAAAGCTAAAGGTGATGGAAGAAAAATAAGAGCTTGTAAAATTAATTTTGCTATACAAACTGGAACTGAAAAACAGCATGGATATAAAGCTAAAGGATCTATTACTCCTAATATGTCAAAGCCAAGAGCTGGGGCTGTAAGTTATAAAAAGAAAAAATAATGGCTAAAAATATAGACTTATTTGGGCATGATAAAGGATTAGGCGATACAGTTAGCCGGGCCATTAAAACAGTTACTAAAGGAAAAATAGAGGAGTGTGGAGGATGCAAAAAAAGACGAGACTTATTGAACAAAATGATTCCATACAGAAATCCACTCAGCAAGCGTTACGAGTAAAAAATGGTGGATCAATTGATGGTACTGAAGGTGGATTACGTTTAGATGTATTTGACCATGATGGCCCTGATGATTTACAATGTATATGTGACTTGCCAGAAACTGCTCAAAATTATATTATAAATGATATAGAATACGAAGAAGATAATGCCTAAACAAACCCACAAAATAGAAGGGTTTCACGGCGGATTAAATAGTAACGCAGACCCTAGAGACATAAGAGAATTTGAAGCGCCATCTTTGCAAGATGTTGCTATTGATTCTGTTGGTAGATTAAAAACATTAGGTAAGGTAGATAGTGGAACTAGTGATAGTAATACTACTTCTATTTCAAAAAATAGAGGTTTATTTGTTATGTCTAGTGATAGAAAAGTATCTGATGGAAGCATTTCAGATGAAACTTTAATATTTTTACATGATAATGCTAATCATACTATAGATGTGAAAGATAGTGATGGTTGGAATACTGCTAAAATTGATATGGATGATACATCTTTACCAAATTATTATGCTGCTGATGGAGTAGTTAGGGTATCTGATGCTGGACTTAATGAAAATAGTCAATGGTTTGGGTATATAGCTGATGAAAGATTTAATGGAATAAATGCAGATTCTGCAGCTATTGGTTGGTATAATATAGAACAATCGTTAGCAACTCCAACATTAGGTAAGTGTTTAATATCTACACCACATAAAGGTAGTGATTCTAATGGTGTAAATTCATCTTCAAAAGAATATATAGGTGAAGTTATTGATGGATCAGCTGCTCAATCAGATACAAGTGTTGGTAATCCTCAAGTAGTAGACCATAGTTCAGTTAATCTTAGAGTTGGTGTTCAATATAATCAAATTCTTCCCAACACAGCTTCGGATACGACAGCTGATAATGGAACGGATTCAGATAGTAAAAATAATCCATATCCTTTTTTGGAAAATAATATTCATATTGGTGGAAGCACTAGTGATGATGAGTATTCAAGGCTTTCTGATACTGTGGCTTCTGGTTCAGAATTTACAATAGATGGTTCTTCTAGTATGGCTATTCCTCTTTTTATTACAAGTGGAAGGCAATATAATGACATGGAATCTATTCTTATATTTTTTGGAGCAACCAATAATAGCAATTCTTATTATTGGAGAATTAGTTCCGATGAAATAACTCCTGATTGTTGGAATTTTATAGTTTGCGCAGAAGGAACACATGATGCTCAAGGATCTGGAACTCCACCAGATTGGGGAACTGATTTTGATTTTTGGGAAGTACGAGTTAAAAGAAAGCCAACTGGCTATGATAGTAATGATGGGATGATTTGGAAAATGAGTGGGCCTATTCAAGTTACTGCAACAACAAGTGGATTTAACCCCGGTATATATACTTTTCATTATACTTGGTTATATGATGCTAAAAATAAACAAGAATCGCTACCATATCAATTTGGTGATATTGATACATCTTATTCTGGTGAACATGATGCAGCTGATCATTCTACAGTAATGACAGATAGTGGGGCTAGTTTTATTGCAGACCAATTAATAGGTAGAGTTATTAAAAATACTACAGATGGAAGTGAAGGAATTATTACAGATAATGCAGCAACAACAGTAACTGTATCTCAACTTTTTTATGGAAGTGATAATAGTTGGGATACTTCTGGTGATGATGATTATGAAATACTTCAATCTAATGTTAATAAATTAGCAATTGTTAGAAATTCTTGTTTATTAAATTTTGATGCATATATATGTAGTAATGTAGCAGCTGGAGATGCATATGGATTAAATAAAAGAATAAGTGGTTCTAGATTATATTATAAAGTAGAAGAAAATGATAATTACTTTCTTATAGGTGAGTTAGACTTTATTTCAAAAGGATTTAAATGGACACCTGAAGCTGATATTAATTCATATGATATGATTAATACGACTAATACGAGTGGAAATATTTTAAGTAAAACTGCTATTGTAAAAGAAATTTCTCCAGAATCACCTAATATAGTTGATACATTTAAATCTATTAATGGATTTTCAAGTGAAGTTGATTCATTAGATGCTTTGTATAAAACTGCTGTTGTTCATGGTAGAAGGGCCTACATTGGCAATATAAAACAAACAAGTAGTGGTAGTTCAAAAACTCATCCAGATAGAATATTAAAAAGTCAAATAAATAGATTTGATACATTTCCAGAAGGAATGGGTGGAGTTGATGTTGTAATAAGAGATGGAGAAAGTATCGTTAAGTTGGAAGCTTATGCAGATAGAATACTACAATTTAAAGAACATAGTCTTTATATAATTAATGTATCTGAAACTGTAGATTTTCTTGAAGATACATATAGAAATAAAGGATGTGCTTTTGATTATCATGTTGCTAGAACTGATATGGGGATTGTTTGGTTTAATGACCATGGTGTTTATCTATATGATGGTAAGAATGTAAATGATTTACTTGAAAAAGATGGAATGAGATTAATCAATGAAGATGATTGGTCTACGTTTATAAAAGACGGAACTGATGATACGGATATGAGTAGCGCCTTAATAGGATATATACCTAAGAAAAAACAAATACTTATTAAGAATGAAAATAATGATGTTTATATTTATGACTTTGTTTTAAGGGCATGGACAACTGGAAGTAGCAAGATAACAGAATCTACAGCTATGACAAACTTTGCTTTAGATGCTGATCAAAATTTATTTTATATAGATAATACAACAACTGTTAGAAAGACTTGGCAATCGTCTCCTCAATCTACAACTACTTTAATATATCAAACTCCTGATATTGATTTTGGTCAACCATCTGTAAGAAAAAAGATTTATAGGATAAGAATTTCTTATAAAGGGGATGCTGATAATTTAGTAATAAAATATGGTGTAAACGGAGATACAGATGCTCCTTATGATTTTGAAGGAACAAATAGTACGACTGGCAAGCCAACAGGTTCAACAGCTAGTAGTAGTAAACCATTACATGATAAAGCAGATTTAACAACTTGGTATCATGCAGAATTAAAACCAGATGTTTCTTCTGAGGCAAATAATGTATATAGTTTTCAATTACATATGACAGGAGAAGTTGATAGTGATTTTGAAGTCAATGATATTACTATAATATATAGAATGAAAAATGTTAGATAATGCCACTTACTAGGGAAGAAAGAAAACTATTACACCAAAAATCTAAACAACCTACGTTTGGAAGTGGTAAACCTGATAATAAACAAGGCAATGAGGGAGATATATCTTTTAGGCAAGTAGAAGGTTCAGGTACTGTAGAATATGTAAAAACAAATGGTGAATGGGTAGCAGTAGCTTCTTCAGGTGAAATGCCTACTGTTAGAATTATTGGAAGCTCAAGAAGTGGAACATCTACATCTGGAACAGGAACTATTAGTGGAAATTATGTATCTAGTATAACTGGAGGTACTGGGATAGATAGTACAGGCTCTACTAGCGGGTCAGGTGTATCACACACATTAAGTCTTGATTTAAGTGAGCTAACTGGTGCAGCTATGACAACTAGTGATTCGATTGCGTTTATAGATGCTGATGATAGTAATAATTCCAAAAAAGAAAGCATAGCTGATGTTGTTACTTTATTGGCTGGTGATGGTATTAAGAATGGTTCTAATGCATTTGCAGTAGATGTTAGTGATTTTGCAGGCACTGGATTAGAAGATGATAGTTCAGAAAATTTAAGATTAGCAACACAAGGAACTGGTATTAGTGGTGGTAATGGAAGCACTTTAAGTATAACACCAGCTCAAACAACAATTACATCTGTATATAATACTTCACTTATACTTGGCAGAGCAGCTAATGATACTACAATTAACTTTGGAGTTGATGATGTTATCGTATTTGATTCTGGTGCTGATGAAAAATTAAGAATTGATTCAGGAGGAGCTGATGTAACAGGGGCTCTTACTACTACAACAACTGCAGCTATTGGAACAAATGCAACTTTTGGTACTTCTACAGCAGCTGGTAATATGAGTGATTTATTGGGAGCTGATCAAAAAACATTTTTTGGAGACTTACTTGATGATGATGATGATACTTTTGATTTTGCAGGTGCAAATGGAGATAGTGGTACAACATTAATAGATAGTGATGGATTTACAGCTTCAAATGCTACATTTGTTCGTGCATCTGGCCCTAATTATGGGCATCTTGAAAATACATCATCAGCTCAAGGATATGTTTCTTTACCATTAACTACAGTATCTGGAAAGGTATATGAATGTACTTTTGATGTTATAGCTGGAGGTAGTTCTGATATAGAAGTTTGTCTAAGTTCTAGTACATCTTGGAATACAGCAGCTGAATCTGGAATAAGAAGTGCAAATACAGGACATTCTTTAGTACATAATTACATCGCTGATGATACTAGCGGTTATTTAATAATAAGACTAGCATCTTCTACAAGTGGTCATGCAGGTAGAATTGACAATATTGTTGTTCGACAAGCTGTATTCTTTTCAGATGGTGAAATTAGTTCAGGTTCTTATGTTTCTGGATTCGCAGGT
>VTLG01001749.1_pt1 | contig 43892 bp, 44 predicted proteins | sample 4694571 | NCBI WGS metagenome assembly VTLG01 (sample SAMN12604809, study PRJNA352737) | marine metagenome | biome: ENVO:00000447; feature: ENVO:00000209|ENVO:00000569|ENVO:01000036; material: ENVO:00002151; isolation source: viral sequences binned using virsorter ...
AGGGGTGAGCAACAATCAGATGATCTTCGGGTCACGCTGTGGAAAACTGCTCTTTATGTTTGGAGACCTCTTGTACTGCTGATGTCTTAGGACATCTGAAAAGACAGTTTTGAAGTTGTAAGTCCCACATCATTATTTCAGGGCATCCATTGGGTGAGGTGCAAGTCCTCAACGTTTAAAAGAAGACAATGAGTGTAAGTCCCATTTTGTAAACGACACTATTATTATCATGTCACCTAATTTCGCAGAATTCCTTCTTGACACTACCAACAATGGAAATGAGATCCTATCAGTTCTTGAGGACATTGTAGAGGTAGTAGAGACAGGAGGAACAGATCTATAGACACTTGAATAAGTGGTACACACCCCCTTCACAGGGGGTTTTTTATTGCTATAATATAAGAGTAAACAACACAGGAGCATTTCAATGACTGCAACACCAGTTCAGACAACACTTGAAGAGAGAGTTCTTGATTGGACAGAGCAACTATGTGAATCACTTGCTGAGAACTACAAGCAGTATCACAGAAGAATGATTGAAGCAAATAGTGTAAGATTCAATGCAGATGGTAGTAAAGAACTATCAGACTATGCACAAAAGCAGATTGATGAGATGGATAATGGAACTGCTAACCTAATGAAGTTTCGTATTCAGAAAGGTAAGAAGTATTATAAAATCATCCAACAGGATTTTGACACCTTCAGAGATCGTAATGAGTATCGTGATGGTGGTGTTCATGCTTTTGTTGATAAGAAGACTGGAGAGATCTACAAGGCAGCAAGTTGGAAGTCTCCAGCAAAGTATGTCAGATATGACATGAGAATCATTAAAGAGCGTGAGTATGTACTCAATCCTGTTAACTGCGGTTGGGCAGGTGGTTACTTATACATGAGGTAATCCAATGAAAGTAACAAGATACACAAGAGCAGGTAGAGAGGGCAAGTACATCATTTGTCCTCACTGCACAGGTGCATCACGTGTCTATCACTTCTCATGGAGTGCTCTATACTGTATGTACTGTAAAAAAGATTCAAACAAATACGATTGGGAGGTCGCAGAATGTCACAGAACATGACAGGAAGAGAAAAACTATTGTTTATACTCTCTTTCTTTTGGTTCATGCACTGGGGTGTAAATATAATTGAATTAATCATAACCAAACTTGCTTTTTAATCATGGAATCATTTAACTGGGCAATCACAGACACATATCACTGGGAGAAGGCAACTTCTATCGGTTTCTATGAGTTTGGTAGTGCAAAGCACTATGCTAAGAATTGGAGTGAAGAAGTAGGATCAGTTTTTATATGGAAACTGACAAGTGGCAACCCTATCAAATGGATGGAGGTCAAGTAAATGTTATTAACATCTGGTGACTGGCATTGCGATCAAAGTAGAATCCTCACAGAGGAAATACATGCTTTTATGTGTAAAGAGTATCCACAGTTGAATGATGTTGTAATAGAAGTAAATCAAGTTGATCTAACAGATCAATATGGTCTGGGATTCTGTCAGGTGGATGAGGATGGAGAGTTTCTGATTCATATTCATAATAATCAAGTACCAACAGAGTATGCTGAGACTCTGTGTCATGAGTTAGTGCACGTGAGACAGACCATTGATGGATTAAAGGATGATGAGATGAGAGAACAGGAAGCATACGTCATGGAGAAGATACTTGCAAAGGAGTTCTGGGACAGCTATGGAAGTGGCACATTCTTTGTTACGCCATGGACTAATATGGGTTATAATACTAAAGTAATCAACAAAGGAGATCCCTTATGAACAGTTTAGATGAGTTTGTGGATTATGTCTGGTCATTCTATGGTAATGATGATCCACTCTATCCTATTAAGGGATTGACCAAGAAGGACATTGTAGATGCCTTTAACATCTATGTTGAGAGAATTGAGAAAGGTGATCTTGAATATGTTCATTACTCTTGGGGTGATGGAGATAGTCTTGATCGTGAGAGAGTCAGAGATATAATACTTGAGCAACCACAATTCGTATGGGAGGGTTAAAATCATGAAATTCAATGTAACCGAAGTTGAGTTTGATTTCAATGATAGTTTATCAGAAGAGTATCAACTCACATTTGATGAAGAGATTGAAATTCGTGACCTTGCACTTGGTGTATGGGAAGCAGATGATGAAGATGATTTAATCGAAGAAATCACAACTACATCTGGTTGGTGCATCAAGAACATTGATTATGAGGTACAATTAAAATGACTTATTCCCAAAAAGCAAACCCTAATGCGACTAACAGTGAGTTAGATGCAAAGATCATCATTCAACATAATACAGATGATGAAGAAAAAGAAATAGAGAGGTTGATGGAATATACCAATGATGATATAATAGTAATCGATTCACCCAATTCACCCCTATTCCCATGAGCACCAAACAAATTGAAAAGGACATTGCATTTTGCATTGATGAATTAGATCTGACCAATGATGAAATTGGTGATATTCTAAGAGCATGTGAGAGATTAGGAAACATTGCAGTTGAGTATTTCTGTGAAGAGTTTGTATTCACATGTATTGATTCTGAAGGTTATGAAGATGTAGATGCACTTGATCGAGTACATGATGATGATTATTTGAACATTGCAGAGTTCAATGCAATGTACTGGGAGCAATAATGATATAAATTAAAATAAAATTCTCATGAAAGAAATGAATACCTATCACATATATCTTAAAGATCGTTGTTTATTCAAAGACTTGAATGAAGATGAGTTCAAAGTTATATGGGGTCGGATATATCATTCATATTGGGATGATATCACATTCAGTCGTGTGAATGAAACAAACGATCAATTAAATCTGGAACCATCTTATTAACATGCTACATCTACTGACTATTCTTACTATCTGTGTTCTTGCTTCGACACTGATTATACTGTATGTTTACAATCCTCATTGAATATGGTACAATATCTTTATATTATTGATTATTGGGTTCCGTTTCCACAATCTGAATACGGAGGTCTTATAAATGTAATAGCAGAGAATGATGCAGATTGTTATAACATTCTGTGCTCTGAAGAACAGTTCGATGAGAACTATAAACATGCCATTCTACCAGCAATTCAAAAGTCCGAAAAACTTGAATTAAATGGTGAATATGAATCAGGTATTATTGATGCTTTTTTAACCTAGAGGTACAAATCATGACAGATGAACCATTATACAAAATTCAGGAGTTAGCGACAACTGGATGGGAAGACATACTTGCAGAAGATAATAGTGTTCAGAGTTATACTAAAGATAAATGTGATGAACGATTGAGAATGTATCTGAACTCAGGTATTGCACCAAATCGGTTACGTGCCATAAGAGTTGCATAATGTATGAACCTGAAGTCGATGATTATGTCATTTGGCAAAGACCAAGTGGTGATATAGATGAAGGTTGGGTTTATTTCAAAGGAGATCCAGTAGATAATGATAAGAGAAAGAAACAAGGGTGGAATCCTGTCTCTCAGTATATTACTATAGAGACAAGTGTTAAACCTAAACCTAATCATTATTATAGTAGTGGTAAAGAGATGCAACATAAGATGATTCATACATTGTTATTATGTAATAGAGAGAATTGGAATGAACTAACATTTGTTAAAAAAAGAACAGATAAAGAGTGTCAACACTATTCACAATATGATGATGTACATGGTAATGAAGATAGTGTATCAATGTATAAATCACAAAGACATAGGTATGGAGACATACAATGAGTAAGGAAGAGTTTCCTGATATAAAAGAACAAGGTAAGAATCTGGCAAAATTTACTGTCAAGGTAGTAAAGGATATTGTCATTAATACTGGTTCGGATAATGAGGGAGGTGTATTTGTTAGTGATGCAAAGAATAAAGAAAGATGGGATATATGTAAGAAGTGTGAACACTATAGTATCAGACAGAAAAGATGTAAACAATGTGGTTGTTGGTTAGAATATAAGATTAAGTTTAGTTCTAGTGAATGTCCTATACACAAATGGTAAATTATGTTGACTTATCTTCCAAGTAGAATGAATAAAGGAATAGATCTCATACACATTGATCTAAGAACTATGCAACAGAAATGGGATAGTATTAATCGACAACTAAAGTTTAGATTACATGCTAATTATTGTATTGATACTGTATGGTATTTGAGTGATGACTAAGAATAATAACAAAAGAAATATTATACTTGTATTTGTAATTACAGGTATGTTAAGAGTATTATTTGTTGCTGGTAGTATGGGTGCAGTCATTTGGTGTAGATATACTAATTGTGTAGCGAATGATACAGAATTGATTGAAAAATAGGTTTTAAATATCTTTATAAATATAAAACGCTTTATTATCTCTTTTCTCAATAGTGTGTTCTTATTGCGTCTCAATAGTGTGTATTCATTCTCAAATGTACTCATAAACCCTCTCAGGACATGTGAGTTTAGCGAGCGTAGCATGAGGATCGCAGTTTGTCAAGTATCAGGATCGCAGAAATCTCAGAGGGGTTGACTTTTTTATAATAATGCCTTATAATATGGGTAATCTCGACGAGATGTGGGGCACTTATGTATAAGAATCTCGTCGAGATTGCGTGGGGAATATACACATATTGTAACATAAAGCTAGACTAGATCATATATACTATTATGACAATCTCGACGAGACACTACAGATAGTGTCATAATGCATTATGCATCTCGACGAGATCTATGTTACATTATACATGTATACACACAATCTCGACGAGGAGTCATGTCATGAACGATTACGATGCATCATACGTATGGGACTACGAGATATCATGTCATGATCATCTCGACGAGACGTATGCACATGACATACACAATACATGGGAACTAGATGATGAATACGCACGAGATTCATGTGATTATACACAACTAGCTTACACATACTTCGCATAATATCATATAACATTCGAGATATGTGTGTATCATATGACACATTATATACTGTCACAAGACCCCTAGACGCAGGGGTCTTTTTTTGTTAATATACTTATATCGACACACAAACCTTATGGAATTTGCAATGTTACTTTCTTTACATTTTGGTAGATTTTTCTGGTTGGATGACGAGAATGATTTCTGTTCGTGCCCTGCAAATGTAGATGGCACTGCTGACGAGGATAATTGGGATTATGTCAGTGAGTGGACTGAATTAGAGGATGTTAATCTTGACAAACTTTTCACAATCCACAGGAACTTAGTGACTGATAAGGTCACGGAGTATGAACAAATGCGATCCTAGACGGTTCGCAAACTGGCACATATTTCTCCCATTCGTGCCTAAAATCAATTATATTACATTTGTCCCACGGAATTCATCTCTTCTAAATGTCACAAACTATTCGCACACTAAGTATCACTGAAGCAGAGGAAACTGCACTCGTTGAAATGATAAAATACTTCAACGATTTAGGACTCCCCGATAATATCGTATCTGAGGATTACGACACGTTAAGTGAAAAGATATGCGAACCCGCATTTTGGGAGTACAATTAACCAATTGTCACAATGACCTTATTTCTCAATAAGGTCATTTTATTGAGAACGGCAGCTGGAAAAAAGCAGCCGGAATCCAGTTGAGAGACTGGCACATGATATCACCCATGGGGTCGATTTTCATGTATTATAAGAGTATGAAAAATTTCAATCTTACTCTCACGGAAAATCAGCACGAAATCATGCTTCAGATTTTCCAATACATCGGATCTGCTGAACTCTACGAAGACGACACGATGGATCATGCAGATTATCAGTTCGACGAACTCTGGGATCTTGTGATCAACGCAAAGGAGGAAATCTCATGAGCGTTTTACATCATGAATCAATTCTGGAAACTCTTTGGGAAGAGGTCGTCGAAGAGGCGACAGACACGGGGCACATTTCCATGATGTCTGAATCTGACATAGAGTTTGAAGTCAGACGTAGATTTGAAGACCTTTCTCAATAAGGTCTTTTTTATTGAGAATCGGGCAGCTGCTTTTCCAGTTGACAAAGTGGCACACATAAACCCCATTCGTGATCGTGATCGTTTATATTAAAAGAGTACTAAAGGAGATTTTATGAGTTTTTTCAATCACGTGCAACTGCATCAGTATGATCTTACTAATAAAGGAATTAGTCAAGCATGTTATGATGAGTTGGTTGCAAGTGGTAATAATTCAACCGAAGATCAACTTCGCATCCTTGCAGACAGTATGAGAGAAGATTTCAAAGATTACATGCGTCCGTTGTTCCAGTAATCAAACTGTCCACCAAATCCCCCACCGTGGGGATTTTTTGCTATTATTAAAGAGTCAAAGAAATTAACCCAAATGATTGACCCCAGATTTGAAGACGAAGCACTTTCAGCACTAATGGAAGAGGCATTCTCTCAAACCGAAGAGGAAACCAAATTTGACGTTGACGCATACTTCAACGCAAATTATGACTACTAAGTTCCCATCCGTCAACCCTACCGATTTTCACATGACAAACTATCCTGCATCTATCTACTCTGAAATTGAAACATTTTGTAATGAAAATGAATTCACAGTAGATTACTTCCTTCAGGAATTCGCTCAACAAGAACAGCAGTTACAGAGACCATTTACTGCATGGCGTGGGCGTGGTGGTTTAAGCGAACGCTAAACCAATCCACAAACTGGCACACCAAACCCCCATTAGGGGGTTTTTTCATGTATATTAAAAGAGTAAACATCGGAATCAATTCCTATGCCTGTTAAGTCTTCTAAAACCGCATCTACTACAACCCCACGTAAGAGACGCACCCGTAAGACTTCCACAACTGCCAAAGTTGACAAAGTGATTAAGGAAGTTCAGGCAGTGCTTGACGCACCCCGTGAAACTGCCAAAGTTACTGTCACAACTTTCAAAGGCGGCAAGGTCGTTGCAAAGAAAACAACTCTTAAACGTCCTTCAACTGCCCGTCTCATCACACCTCAAAAATATCTTAAGGATATTTCAACAAGGTGGGCAATCCACAATTATGAAATTCAGGAATTAGTTCGTGATTTCACTAAAGGATTTGAGGCAGTGAAACCCTACCACGCACAGTTGGTAAAATTAGTCACTAAGTAGGACACTCTACAAACTGACACACACGCACCCCACAGGGTGCTTTTTTATTGGTATTATAAGAAAGTAATCAAAAGGAGCACTCATGCAACTTCGACCTATCGCTTCCAACATGACCCAGTTGGATCTCTCAGATGGCACTTCAGTTTTATTCTCATATAAAACACCCGTAGCGTGTTTATCTGATAACGGTTATTACAGAACTTCTAAGAAATGGTCAGTCACAACATCCCGTCACATCAACAAGTGGTTAGGGGGTGTACTAGCAAAGGAGCAACCCCAAGCATATTTTGATTCATTATGTGCAGGTTTCTAAACTGACCACCAAACCCCCTAACGGGGGTTTTTTATTGGTATTATAAAAGAGTGGAAGGGTCACCTGCAGTCATGGATAATGCCTCTGCATCACCTGACCCCTTCCACACTCCGTTTTTTTTACTTTCGTTTTTCCATGACAAAAAACACTCACATCGAACACCCCGAAGACAGCATCCTCACAGGTGACCTATCTGTTTTGGATGCTTTTTTATTACCCCTGCTTCTATCATTGAAAATAGATGGAGCACCTGCAATCGTATGGGGTCGCAATCCTGCCACGGGTTGCCAGTTCGTGGGCACAAAATCAGTATTCAATAAAAAGAAAATCATCATATGTGAAACCCCATCTGATATAGAAAAGTTTTATGGTCACAAACCCGCACTTGAGAAAATCTTAATGTGGTGCATGGCATACCTGCCAATCACAAAGAACATTTATCAGGGTGACTTTATCGGGTTCGGCGGGTCTAAGAATTACAGACCGAACACACTAACCTATAAGTTCCCTGAGGTCGTAGATGCTAAAATCATTATAGCACCGCATACAAAGTACTTCGCCGTATCAGATTTGCGTGATGCAATCGCAATGCCCCTTATTGAGAAATTAGAAAGTGGTGAGCACGTGAGGTACGTTCAACCCACGGCATTTATTGCAGATGATTTTAATGAGGGTAAGGATTCGTTTCATGCTCTCAAAAATATGATTGACCATGCGAAGCAGATGGCAGCAGACGTTGATTTTGTAGATGAGCGAACAGCAAAGAAAATTAAACTCAACCTTAATGCCCTGATTCGTGAGGGTAAGACAATCGACGGTGATGCGTTTGAGTGGGCGGGTCTATGCTCTGCTTCGTTGATTGACTTATGGCAAACCGTATGTGAAATCAAATTACATGCACTGGATTTATGTGAAGACAATTCAGAGTTTGAGACCTGCATGAATTACACGGAACCGACTAAGGGTGAGGGGTATGTCATGATCACCCGATTTGGATATTTCAAATTAGTTGATCGGAGTGCTTTCAGTTATGCTAATTTCAGTAATCCTAAGTTTGCCGCAGTCGCATAAGGTCATTCGTTCGTGAATCAGACAGTGGGGGGCGTTGTGCCCCCCCGTTATATAAAAATCGAAGGAACCCCTAGTCTACAAAGTGTTACGAAAGGCAGCTATAAGTACCGATCACTTAAAAAATTTTTTCCCTATATAAAATCGATGGTGAGATTTAAAAACATGCAAAAAAATTCTGGTGAAATTTTTACCTCCATAGAAGTCGATACAGTAACTGGGGAGTATTATACAGTAATTCCAGAAGCAGTTGTTAATGACTTAGGGTGGTTCGAAGAAACGCCGTTAAAGTGGTCAATTGATGGAAAAGAAGCAATCATAACGGAACAGAATTAACTTGACAAATGCTATATAATGGAGTATGATTCGAATGTAACTTATTATTCTTATGGCTAAAGGATTTACAGTAAAGGCAAAATCGCCCGTTACCAAGAAGAAAGACCAAGAATGGGATTATGATAAAGCAAAAGAAATGGTGAAGGGAAAAGCCATAGTATTTTGTTTACCTGGTAGAGGAGTATCATATGCATATCTAAAAAATTTCGTACAACTTTGTTTTGACTTGGTACAATCTGGTGCGAGCATTCAAATTTCGCAGGATTATTCCTCCATGGTCAACTTTGCAAGATGCAAGTGCCTTGGAGCTAATGTACTGCGAGGACCAGAACAGAAACCATGGGACGGCAAATTAAAATACGATTATCAGTTATGGATTGATAGTGATATTATTTTTAACAGTGAGAAGTTCTGGCAGTTAATTTTAATGGATCAAGACATTGCTGGTGGTTGGTATGCTACAGAAGATGGTAGAACTACAAGTGTCGCACATTGGTTAGATGAGGAAGACTTCAGAAGTAATGGTGGAGTAATGAATCATGAAACCGTAGAGAGTATCTCAAAGCGTCGCAAACCATTTACTGTTGATTATACAGGTTTTGGATGGTTACTCATTAAAAATGGAGTATTCGAACATGAAGAAATGAAGTATCCATGGTTTGCTCCTAAGATGCAAGTCTTCGAATCAGGCGAAGTTCAGGACATGTGTGGCGAAGATGTCTCATTCTGCCTAGATGCAAAAGAGGCAGGTTTCGAAATCTGGTGTGATCCAAGAGTTCGAGTCGGGCACGAAAAATCAAGAGTAATCTAATGGCAAGAGATAAGTACAATATCTATTGTAAAGAAAAACAAATTTTTTCTGATTTATCACAGATGGAGTACTTTGATATTATGGAAGACTTGTCAATTGAATATTATCAGACAGGTCTTCCAAGTCCTCAAGATCTAAGGACTGAAATTTATCAAGAAGACTAAATGGCATCAAAAACACCTATAACGAGTGAAAAGATACTGGAAATAGTCAAAAACAAGTGGCAAGTTTTCGGTATCAGTGCTTTTCTTATTTTTATATTGCAACTTTTGTCATCAAAAGTGCTTATATCAGTATTTTTAGGACTAATTATCACAGCTTTACTACCTTCTGAGTCATTAACCAAGGTATTGAAGAAACTTTCAACCAAAAAAGAGGCAAATTAAGCAAAATGGCAGTAAAATCAAAGACTGGAGTATGGGGTTCTGAAGAAATTCTTACTTCTCCGAAAAAAACTCGTCAGGGAAACGGAAAACACACGAAATATTCGGCAACCTCTCGTAACTCGGCTCGTAAAAAGTACCGAGGACAAGGAAAATAACCGAGGTGTCTCGAAAGAGGCACTTTTTTTATGTAAAATTACGTATAAATAAAGAAAAACTCCTTGTTTATGGCGATTAAAAGGATATCAAGGGCATTTAAAGACATAACATTGTCTTTTGAACCTCATCCAATAACAAAAGATCTACCAATATTAAAGAATGAGAATGCGATACGTAGATCTGTAAGAAATATAGTCGAAACTATACCTACTGAACGCTTTTTTAACTCATTGTTAGGTTCTGAAGTAAGAAGTAGCCTATTTGGATTCGTTGATTTTGGTACTGCATCAGTTATTCAGAGTCAAATTGAGACTGCAATTGATAATTTTGAGCCAAGAGTAAATAATGTACAGGTTCAAGTTAATCCTACACCAGAACAAAATTCATTTGAAGTAACTGTTCTATTTGATATTATTGGACAAGAGTTTCCATCACAAGAATATACATTTATTTTAGAAGCAACGAGATAAAATGGGGTTTACTAAATACACAAACTTAGATTTTGATCAGATAAAGACTTCCATTAAGGATTATCTTCGTGCAAATTCAGATTTCACGGATTTTGACTTTGAAGGGTCTAATTTTTCGATATTACTTGATACATTAGCATATAATACGTATATTACTGCAATTAATTCTAATATGATTGTTAATGAATCCTTTTTGGATTCTGCAACTCTTCGTGAAAATGTAGTTTCATTAGCTAGAAATATAGGATATGTACCCCGTTCTAAGACGGCAGCAAAGGCAGAAATAACGTTCAGTGTAAAAAGACCTGATGGTAATGAATCAGGCACTGTGACGCTTAAGAGAGGTCTTATATGTACAGGAAATGTCAATAATACTTCATATGTATTTTCAATTCCAGAAAATATAACAAAAACTTTTGGTGAAACAGCATCAGGTGATTTTATAGCATCATTTGAAAATATAGAAATATATGAAGGAACATACTTAACGAAACAATTTACACATGATGGATCATTAGATCAAAAATTTATTATTAATAATTCATCTATTGATACTTCTACACTTACAGTGTATATTAAAAATGAAAATGATAATGGATTGGGAATACAATATTTTCCTGTAGATAACATTATTGGTGTAACTTCCCTATCTCAAATTTATCTTCTTCAAGAAGTACAAGATGAACAATATGAATTATTATTCGGTGATGGATTAATAGGTAAAAAATTAGGAACTGGTATTAATAGTGATGGTAATATAATTACCGCAAATTATATTATTAGTAATGGTAAAGAAGGTAATGGGATAAGAAATTTTGCTTTTTCTGGAAGTTTAGAATTATCTAGTGGAACTCTTTTGAATCCATCAGATATATCTGTTACAACTAACCAGGCATCCCAGAATGGGGGTGAAATAGAGTCAATTGACTCTATTAAGTATTTTGCACCTAAGATATATTCAGCACAGAGCAGGGCGGTTACAGCACGTGATTACGAGGCTATTATTAAGAAGATATATCCCGATACAGAAAGTGTTTCTGTTGTTGGCGGTGAAGAATTAGATCCTCCTGAATATGGAACTGTATCCATTAGTATTAAACCAAAAAATGGAACCTTTATCTCTGATTTTAATAAAACTAGAGTTTTATCACAACTAAAACAATACTCTATATCTGGTATAAGACAGAAAATAGAAGATATTAAAATACTATATGTGGAAATTGATTCTTCTGTATATTATGATGCCACTAAAGTATCTACTGCAAATTCATTAAAAGAAAGTGTAATCAATACATTGACTACTTATTCCAATTCAGTGGATTTAAATTCATTTGGTGGAAGATTTAAATATAGTAAAATTCAGCAACTAATTGATATTACTGATGGTGCCATAACATCTAATATTACTAAAGTAAGAATTAGAAGAGATTTAAGAGCATTAATAAATCAATTTGGACAATATGAACTTTGCTTTGGTAATAGATTTCATGTAAATAGTGATGGATATAATATAAAATCGACTGGATTTACTATATCAACAGAACCAGGTACAGTATATTTGACAGATATACCTAATAGTGATAAGAAAACTGGAATTATATCAATAGTAAAACCAATTAGTAATGAAGAAACTAGGGTTGTTGTTAAATCTGCAGGAACTGTTGATTATATTAAAGGTGAAGTAATATTAAACACTATAAATATCACGTCAACAGTTAAATCTAATAATATTATTGAGATACAAGCTTTTCCTGAATCCAATGATATTCTAGGTTTAAAAGATTTATATTTGAATTTTAGCATCTCTTCAAGTTCAATAAATATGGTTAAAGACGTAATTGCTTCTGGCGATGAAATATCTGGAGTATTATTCTCTAGAGATTATTATACATCAAGTTATTTAAATGGGAATTTAATAAGACAGTAATATGATAAAGACTGGATTTGAATCTAGAGTAAAGATTCAACAGATAATTAATAACCAATTACCTGAATTTCTTTTGGATGAAAATCCAAAAGCTGTAGATTTTTTAAAGCAATATTATATTTCTCAAGAATATCAAGGTGGTCCTGTTGATATTGCAGAAAATTTAGATCAATATTTGAAACTTGATAATTTAACACCTGAAGTTGTAGTAGATAGCACTACTCTTGAATCTGATGTTACATCTACAGATACTACTATTACTGTTAATAGTACAAAAGGATTTCCATCAGAATATGGACTATTAAAGATTGATAATGAAATAATTACATATACTGGTCTAACAACTAATACGTTTACTGGATGTAAACGTGGATTTAGTGGTATTACATCATATCATGGTGATGTAAGTCAAGAAGAACTTGTATTTTCTTCTACTTCTGAGGATGGACATCTTGCTAATAAGAATGTACAGAATTTAAGTTCCTTATTTCTTAAAGATTTTTATAAAAAATTAAGATATACCTTTGCACCTGGATTTGAAAATATTAATTTAGATAAAAAATTAGATGTTAGTAATTTTATAAAAGAAGCGAAATCTTTCTACCAATCAAAAGGAACTGATGAATCAATTAGAATTCTTTTTAATGTTTTATATGGAGTAACACCAACTGTAGTAAATTTAGAAGAATTTTTAATTAAGCCATCTTCTGCAAACTATATTAGAAGAGAAGTTGCAATTGCTGAAATAATTTCTGGAAATCCTGTAAAATTAGTAGGACAAACCCTTACAAAATCTACAGATTCTAATACATTAGCATCAATATCAGAAGTTGAACCATTTACAAGAGAAAATAAGCAATATTTTAAACTTTCACTCTTCATAGGATATGATGATAATAATTATGTTGAAGGTGATTTCAATATTACACCAAGTACAAAAAGTCTTGAAGAGGTTTCTATAGGTTCTTCTATAATTTCTGTAGATTCTACAGTTGGATTTGCAAAAACTGGAATGGTAATATCTGGTATTAATAGTATTACATATTCAGATAAAAGTATCAATCAATTTATAGGATGCACATGGTCTTCATCTTCTGGAGTTAATAAAGATATAGACATTGCTGATAATATTAGATCTGATGAAATTTATTATGGATTTGAAGATGGAGACTCTTCAAAACGTGTAGAAGTAAGATTAACTGGAGTATTATCTAAATTTGAGCAAGTATCTAAGAATTTAAAGGTTTCTGAGGGTGATATAATCTCAGTTAAGAGTCTTGGTGATTTAATAGAAAATCCAACAGGAGGTACTAAAACTTATAAACAAAAATTTGCAAATTCTTGGATATATAATACTAGTTCTACGTATGATATTTTAAATTTTGGAGAAACTTTATCATTAACCCTTAAAAGTGATATTGATAGATCAAGTTTAAAAATAGGAGATAGAATAGAAATTGTAGAAAAAGATGGGTTAGGTGGTTCTGATAAAGTAGTATATCCTACAACAGAATTATTTACTTCAACTACCACAAGTCTTGTTGGTGGTGAAGTTGATTTTGGTTCTATTTCAGAACCTTATATTATTGATATAAATGGACGTTCAATACAATTAAAAGAGTTTACTGGTTTTACACCTGTTTCAGGTATTTCTTATGCATTGAGAAGAAAGATCAATAAAGCAAATAGTAATATACTCCCAATTCAATATGGAAATGATAAAATTATATCTGACGTACAAAATCTTTATGTTGATAGTAATGATGAATATGCATATGTTGCATCTAATTCATTACCATCAGGGATGGAAGGATATACTGCACCATATACTTATCAAATAACAAAAAATATTAATTCTGATAAAATAAATTCTGCTAATAATTTAACTAATATATTATCAAATGGTGAATATACCACTATAAAATTTGATAGTAAAGCACCATTTATTACTGGAGACAGAGTATATTATCAGCCAGATAGTGTCCCTATTAGTGGATTAATAACAGGATCATATTATGTTAAAGTTTTATCTGATGGACAATCTATTAAGTTATATAATTCATCATCTTTTATTGAAGATGATGTATCTTTAAATCTTTCACCACCATCAGGAGATTTTGGTACACATACATTTACATTATATTCACAGAGATCTTCTACAATTGGAGCACAAAAATTATTAAAGAAATTTGCATTACCATCAAATATTAAAAATGGATCTAATGAATTAACTACTCCAGAAAATATTGGAATGTTAATTAATGGTGTTGAGGTTAAAGGATATAAATCATATGATAATGTATATTATGGACAATTAGAATCTTTAAATGTATTAAATGATGGTAATGGATATGATATCATTAATTTACCAACAATATCAATTTCAGCTGGAATTGGGTCAACTGCTTATGCTAGACCTGTAATTAGTGGAAGTGTTGAAAAAGTTTATGTAGATGAGTTAGATTTTGATATTGCTGAGGTATCTTCAGTTACAGTAAGTGGTGGTAATGGTGAAGGAGCAGTTCTTGAACCAATAGTTACAAAAAGATCCAGAGAAGTTAAATTTGATGGAAGAGGAACTGTAAATTCTGGTGGTGTAACAATAGGAGGATCTCAATTAATATTCTTAGAGAATCATTATTTTACTGACGGTCAAGAAGTAATATATGATTCAAATAATAATTTAGGAACAGGAGTTGGTATTGGCACATCAACATTGTCTAATGGTGGAAGGTATTTTACATCAATTGACAATAATTTAACGGTCAAACTATATCCATCATTTGGTGAATATTCTAGTGGAATCAATACTATTGTGTTTAGTGGTATTAATTCAACAGGAATTCATAAATTTAAAACTGTTTCTAGTAAATTTACATTATCAGAAATAGATGTAATTAATGGTGGTAATGGATATACTAATAGAAAATTAATTGTTAAGCCTACAGGAATTAATACTGTTAGTAACACTATTAATTTTAAAAATCATGGATTTAATGATGGTGATAAGATATTATATTCCAATGATCCTTTAGTTGGTGGTGTTGGAGTAGATATTGTAGGTTTAACCACATTTACTGGAATAACAACAACATCTACTCAATATAGAATTTTAAAAGTAGATAATCATTCTTTCAGTGTTGCAAATGCTGGTGTAGGTGGAACAATAACATCATTCTACGAAAGAAGAAAACCTGTAAATATTACATCTGTGGGAGCTGGAAGTAGTTATCATAATTTCTTCTATCTTCCAATTGAAGTTAATGTAAATTATACTTCTACTGGAATTGGTAGTACTTCTCAAGTAATCACGACTACTCCCATAGTAAGGGGTAGTATTATTGATGCATATGTATATGAAGGTGGAGCTGGTTATGGATCAGATATATTAAATTTTGAGAAAAAACCAAATATATCTATAAAAAGTGGTAAAAATGCTGAATTAAAACCAATTGTTATTGGAACTGAACTTACAAATGTAAATATAGAATTTGGAGGAAAGGAATATAGTTCTATTCCCGATTTAATAGTTAAAGATGTTAGTGGAAGAGATGAATTAGGTTCTGGTGCCGAATTGAGACCCGTTATTAGTAATGGAAAAATAGTTGATGTTAAAGTCATAAATCCAGGTATTGGATATTCCACAACTCCATTACATACTACTATTTTAGTTAAATCTGCAGGATCTAATGCATATATTGATAGTAAAGTCAGAAAATTATCAGTTAATACTGCGGAAAATCGTCGAAATAGTAATTCCCCAATAAGTGAATATCTTGAAGAATCTAATAATAATTTACAATATTCAATTTCTGGATATTTTGATAATTTAAGACAAAGATTTAATGAAAATAGTGATGGAACTGTTGCATCTAATATAATTGGATGGGCTTATGATGGTAATCCAATTTATGGTTCATATGGATATGAAGATCCTTCAATTAGTGAGAATGCACGAAGATTAATTAGTGGATATGTAAAAAATGCTTCTAACATTGAAGATAGACCATCAACTACACTATTCCCAGAGGGATTCTTTGTAGAAGATTATAAATTTATAGGTAATGGAGATCTTGATGAACATAATGGTAGATTTGCAAAAACTCCAGAATTTCCTAATGGTGTTTACGCATACTATGCTACAATTGATGATGATGGAAATCCAGAATTTCCATATTTTGTAGGTGATTCATATAGATGTAGTACATTATTTGATAATATTACTTTAGATCAAGATTTTGATTTAAATACTTCAAATTTACTCAGAAATACTTTTCCATATAAAATATCTGATAATTTTGCAGGAAATGATTTTATTATTGAAACAAATGAGATTACAAGACAAAAAGCAGTTATTGAATCTGTAACTGATGGATTTGTTAATAGTATGAATATTATTAACAAAGGAAATGATTATAAAGTAAATGATGTTTTAACTTTTGATAATGAGGGTACAAGTGGTAATGGTTTAATAACAAAAGTATCTTCAATAGAAGGAAAAGATATAGTTAATATAGAAACTACTGTAGAAAATTATCCAACAGCAATTTTTACATGGAAAGATGGAGATAATGTAGAAGTAAATATTCTACCAGAACATAATTTAAGAGAAGATGATAATATTGTAGTTTCTGGATTTAGTACTTATCTTACAAAATTGAATGGCCAACATAAGATAGGTATTACTTCATATTATGCCAATCTTATTGCACCAATTACTGGCACTGATGCATCTCCAGGATCTGCGACTACAGAAATATATGTAAACCAAATTCCAGAGGTTTCTATTGGTAGTACCATAGGAATTGGAAGTGAAACTGTAAAATTATTAGATGTATATAAAAATCTCAATATACTTAGAATTAGAAGAGGATTAACTGGAACTTCTCATAGTATATCTACAAAATTAGAATTTAGACCAGATTCATTCACAATTCCTAAAAAATTAGATTATTTTGAGTCTACTATTAATAAAAAGGCATATTTTAATGCTAGTGAATCTATAGGAGTTGGTACTTTACCTGGAATAACAACAGTTGGATCCTATGCAAATGTTAGAACATTTGATTTTGGAGATGGTCAGGTTACAAGAAGTATTCCAACTAAAACAATTTATATTGAAAATCACCCATTTGAGACTAATGAAGCAGTCACTTTAACCATACCTACTGGTGGGACTCTTTCAATTTCAACCAATGTTTCAGCAACACCATTTAATTTACCAGCATCTGGACTTACCACTAATGTATATGTTGTTAATAAGACAATAAACACTATTGGAATAAAGACTGGTATTGGTACTGATCACACTGGTGATGCATATGAAGAGGTATATTTCCGTAATACTGTAGCACAATTAGAAGATAATGATGAATTTTTAATAGAAAGTCAATTTATTCAAAAACAAGCATCACTTGACAGAGTTAATTGTGTTGTTTCTGTTTCAACTGATCATGGACTGAGATTGGGTGATAAAGTACAATTGACAGCATTGCCAAAATTTTCTGTTGGTGTAGGTACAACTGCTGGTACATTAACTGTTAAATGGGATGATAATGTTAAAAATATTATAATTAATCCACGTACAGTTGATGCTTCTAAGATTAATACGACAACTAATCAAATTGAAATATTAGATCATAATTTAAATACTGGAGATAGAGTCAGTTATTCTTCAACATTACCTATTTCTGGATTAACTACAGGTTCTTATTATACCTATAAGGTTAATGATGACTATATTAAACTTTGTGAAACACTTATTGATTCTAAAGTTAATCCACCCACTGTCATTGGATTTGCAAATACAGGAGGGCAAACTCATACTATATCACCAATTAATCCAAGAATTACAGCAGTTAGAGGTAATAATTTAGTTTTTGATATATCTGATTCTTCATTAGATAATCATTATTTTAAACTTTTCTATGATAATGAATTTAAGAATGAATTTGTTTCTACAGCTACAACTTCTGGATTTACCATAATTGGTATTGATACTACTGGAGGAGTAGTGGGTGCTGCAGTAACAGTTAATTATAATTCTGATTCTACAAATATATTACCTACAAAATTATATTATAATTTAGAAAAATCTGGATATTTGAGTACTGCAGATACTTTAGTAAATAATCATTCAGAAATATTATTTGTTGATAGTTCTTATACTTCAGATTATGTTCTTTCTGGTGTAGGAACTACTACATTTAATATTGATTTAGATGAAATTCCTGAAAGATTATCATATGGTTCTTCAGATTGTTCTACATTAAAATATACAACTACTTCTGTAAGTGCACAAGGTCCCATAAGTAAAATTAATATTGTTTCTGGTGGAAGTGGATATAAAAAAGTACCAGATTTTAGCTCAACAAATTCTGTTAACGGAACAGATGCTTCGATAGTAGCAGAATCAGATACTATAGGAAATAGTGGAAAAGTAAGAATTATTAATGAAGGTTTTGAATACTCTTCGGATAAAACTTTACAACCAAATGCTTTCATATCCCCATTAATTACTATTAAAGATTCGAATACTATAGGTATTATTACAGTCACAGATGGTGGTAGAAATTATACTAAAGCACCAGATGTTGTAATTGTAAATACTGATAGTGGAAAAGTAATTGATAGTGGTATTTTAGAAGCTGAAATAGTTGGTAATTCTATTACTAAAGTACGTGTAGAACAAAAACCAAAAGGACTTTCTGAAAAAACTACAAAATTATACACCAAAAATAATTCAAATGGAATTAGTATTGTAGAAGTTGATTCTGTTTCTGCTGGTATAGGAACTACATTTACTTGTACTTTAACAACTCCACCGTTAAATTTCTCAGCAGATCCATTTAAAACTGGTGATAAGGTATTCATAGAAGGAATACAGAAAGTTGGTACTGCAGGATCTGGATTTAACTCTGCAGATTATGGATATAAATTCCTTGAAGTTTATAGTTATGATAAATCTGGAGTACAAGATAAAGTAACAATTCATGTGGCTGGTTTAACAACCACAACTGGTATTGCTAAAACTATCCAAGATTCAATTGGAACTATTATACATGAAGATGATTATCCTTCATTTAGTATTACTCAAGAAAAATCTACTTTTATTGTAGGTGAAAAACTTATTGTAGATAATATAGAAAGAGATTTAGTAATTACTGATGTTGATGTAAAAGGATTAATTAAAGTATATGGTACATATGAACTATCGGTAAATCAAAATATCACTGGTAAACAATCTGGAAATATAGCAACAATAGAATTAATTGAGTATAATACTGGTAGATTTTTAGTTGATTATTCAAATAAAAAAGATATTGGTTGGCAAGATAGTGTTGGAAAATTAGATGAAGATAATCAAGTAATTCCAGATAATGATTATTATCAAAATCTTTCATATACTATTAAAAGTCCTATTACATGGAAAGAGTCAAGTACTCCTGTCAACAATTTAGTTCATACTAGCGGATTAAAGAATTTTGCAGATACTGGGATAACTTCAACTACTAATGTAGGTATTGGAAGTTCTTCAGGTTCAATTGTAATAAAAGATTTATTAGATGAACATAGAGTAGATACTATTAATAATTTTGATTTTGCTATAGATATTGATTTAGTTGGAGATTCATCTAAATTCTTAAAATTAAAAACACAAAAATTAACAGATTATACTGTTTGTAAAACTAATGCAGTTTTACCAATTGATAATATAAATCAACAATTTTCTAATTTAGGTGATGATCCTGATACATTTATTGATTTATTTAAATTAAGTTCATCACTTTCATACGATAGTATTTTAGTAAGAGTAAATGAAGCTTTTGAGAATAAACAAGTTCAGTTAACAGAGTTAGTTATTCTAAATGATGGTGATAATAATTTCTTACTAGAAAAAGGAAGTTTAGATAATGCTGGTACTGAAGTTAATCATCTTGAAGACAAAAGTTATGGAACATTCTCAATATATGTTAATGAATTTAATGATAGTTATTTAAGATTTACTCCTAAAGATTCAATTTTTACTGATTATGATCTAAAATATAGAAAATCTATTTTCAATTCTTCTACAGCTGGAATTGGTACTCAAACAGTAGGATTTATTGATTTAACTGGTGCTGCTGTGGGTGTTGCCTCTACTACAAATGTAGCAGGTATAACAAGTTCAATTATAGGAGTTGGAACCCATAAATTTAACTCTTTATTTGTTAATACACAAGTTATTAATAATACAACAAGAGATATGAATTTTGTTGATATATTTTTAGCACATGATGGAACTAATACATATATTTCTGATTATTATTTTGATTCTGATAGACAATTTAAATCTGGTTCTCCTATAGGATCATTTAATGCTGATATTTCATCTGGATTATTATCACTCAATTATACTAATGATACAGAACATGATGTTAGTATTAAGTCCAAAATTGTTGGATTTGGAACAACTGCAACTGGTGAAGGTACTTATAGATTTAAATTAACTACACAGGATAATGGTCAAGAAAGAACTTCGATATATCAATCTAATTTTGAATCAACTGTTTCTGCAGCTGCAACAACTGTATTCAGTTTAAATAAAAATTTATTTAATGCTGTTAAATCATATATTGAAGTTGGTATTGGGGTATCAAAGGCTTTACATGAAATTCTAACAATTAATGATAGAACAACTGATGTTTATGTCCAACAATCTCCATTTCTTTCTGTTGCAAGTACTACAGCTTATGATTCTGCTCAAGGTATTGGTACTTTTGGTGGAGTTTATTCTGGAGATAATTTTATATTGAAATTCTATCCAGATGCATCAATGACATCTGAAATTAAAATATCATCTTTTAATGAGTGTTTTTATACTTTTGTTGACACTGTTAATACACCACCAGATGCTACTTATGGAAATGTCGTAGAATCTATTAGTACTAAAGAATATAATGCACTTAAAGGTAGGAGAATTAATAGAACTGAATTTCCTGCAACATATAACGGTGATTATATTTTTGCAAAATCATTTAATCCTAAAGATTCTAATGATCTAAATTTAACTTCTGGTACTTTCACTATTAAAAATCATTTCTTTAGTACAGGTGAAGAGTTAAAATATACACCCAAGGCTACATTTGTTGGAGTTGGATCAACTGCAATGACTGATAGTACAGGTACACCTTTACCTTCATCAGTTTTTGCTATTAAAGTTACTGATGATAGTTTCCAAATTGCCACAACTAGAGCATTGGCAACAGCAGGAACTAACGTATCATTTGGATCATCTGGAGAAGGAAATGCTCATGAATTATCAATGGCAAAATCAAATGAGAAATCTTTAATATCTATTGATAATATTGCTCAATATCCATTAATTTATACTCCAATATTACATACTTTATCTGGAAATGGTGGTCAAATTGGTACTGCATCAACATACTTTGCTCTTAGTGGTATTAGTACAATAGCTCCAGAAGATATTTTAAGAATTAATGATGAATATGTAAAAGTTAGAAATGTTGGGTTTGGAACAACTGCTATTGGACCAATAACTGGAGTTGGAGCATCTACTATAGTTAATGTTGATAGAGCTGTAGTTGGTTCTTCTGCAACATCACATACAGATGGATCAAATGTAAGACTTTATAAAGGTTCTTATAATATTGTAGGTAAGAATATTCATTTCATTACACCACCTACAGGAACCCCAACAATTTTAAAAGATAATAGTAATTTAGATTTTCCAAAGTCTGACTTTAATGGAAGAGTATTTTTAAGACAAAATTATGATACAAACCAAATATATGATGATATTTCAGATCAATTTACAGGTATTGCTACATCATTTACTTTAACAGTAGGGGGTGCAAATACTGCTGGTATTGGAACTACTGGTGGAAATGGTATTTTATTCATTAATAGTATATACCAAACTCCATCTACATCAAATAATCCAGAAAATAATTTTGAAATAATAGATCCAGAAGTAAATATAGCAGGTGTATCAACTGTTCGCTTTAGTGGTATTACTACTAATGATGGTACTGATTTGGGTGGAGAAGTTTATATTTCCGAATCAGATGTAAATATGAATCAATTACCAAGAGGAGGTGTTGTTGTTTCACTTGGTGCTACTGGTGGAATTGGATATGCACCTCTTTTAGGAGCACAAATAAGACCTATAACTGGTGCTGGTGGTTCTATTACATCAGTTGTTGGATTTGCTACAACTGGTTCTGCTCTATCAATTAGTACTGCATCCTATAATAATGTAACTGGATTAATGGATGTAACAACCGTAGAGCAGCATGGATTAGTTATTGGTGAAACTAATGAAGTTACTATGGTTGGACTTCATTTTACATGTACTGATGCGGCTCATGCAGGAGTCACTACTACTATATTCCCAGATATTATTAATAATAGACCATTTAATATTACAGGAATTGCTTCAGTAAATACATTCACTGCTGATGTTGGTGTATGTACTATTCCGCATATTTATGTTGGTCAAGGAACTGTATTCTCATGGTATGGTGATTTAACTTATGGTCAAGGATATAATGATGTTATTTCTATTGGAATAGCAGTAACTGATAAAGGATATGAGCATAGATTTATAAGTGCTGATAGTAATTCTATTCTTGTTGCTGGAGTTGGTGCTTTAACACCTACAGATGCATTCTATGAGTCACATTCAGGTAGATTAGTATTAACTATTAATAACCATAATCTTACTACAAGTAATAAAATTGGAATTGGTACTAATTCTCTACTATTCAGCTGTTCTAGAGATAATCATTCAACATCTCATCAATATCCACGTGTAACAGACCCAATATACAATAATATGGCAGTATCTATTGCTGCTACTACATTGAATACCATTGAGGTTAATGTTGGTGCTGCATCAAGTGGTAGTGGAGCAACTATAACTGCACATCCAGTTGGAGTTAATACACACATCTTTATAAGTGGTGCAACTAATGGAATTAGAAGACTTAGTGGCACACCTGGTAATCTTAGTGCAACATCTGGCACTTTATATGATCCTTCTACTGGTGTATTAACAATTAAAACGACTGGAGCACATCTATTAGGTGGTGCAGTCGCTAAAGATATAACTGGTGCTGATTATACCGCTACAACAGGAATAATGACAGTTACTTCAGCATCTCATGGATTCAGTACTGGTGATTATGTTAAGATTGTTGAAAACTCATTAACATTTACATGTGATAAAGATGGTGGTGTTAGTAGTCATACTTATCCAAGAAATACTGATCCAATTTACAATAAGTGGATATCAATTGCAAATGCACTAACCAATACATTTGAACTTCAAGTTGGTATTAGTACAGCAGGAAATTATGCTCATACTTATACTGGTGGAACTGCTACAAATGCAGTTAAGAAAGCAACTAGTTTCATTGGAATTTCTACAGGTGCTATAACATTTACATGTGCTCAAGATAGTCATAAAACTATTCATACATATCCAAGAACAACTGATCCATTCCATTGGACAGATGGTAAAGTATTGGGTGTTGAAACTGTTGGATCTACCACATCGTTTACTGTAAATGTTGGAAAATCTCCAAATGGAAGTGGTGGTGCATTAACATTTAATATCGGTGCTGGTGGTACAAATTATACCAATCCTAGAGTATTTGTTTCAGATCCAAGTTATTCAAATCTTGGTATTAAGGGAATATCAAGATTAGGACAAGGAGTTACTGATGAAACTGGAACAGGTCTTTTAGTTGATATTGCTGTTAGTGCTGCTTCTACTGTTGGTCTAGGTTCTAATACTTTTGAAGTTACTGATTATAAAATTGCTAGAAATGGGTATGCATTCAAACGTGGAGATGTAATTAGACCTGTTGGTTTAGTTACTGCTAGAACATTACAAAGTCCAGTATCAGAATTAGAATTAACTGTTGATGAAATTTTCACAGACACATTTGCGGCTTGGCAATTTGGTGAATTTGATTTTATTGATCCTATTAAAAAATATCAAGACGGTAAGAGAGTAAGGTTCCCACTCTATTATAATAATCAACTACTCAGTTTTGAGTCTCAATCTGGTTCATATGTAGATCTTCAAAATAATCTATTCATTACTATTAATGGAATAATTCAAAATCCAGGAGAATCATATTTATTTGAGGGTGGTACATCATTTGTCTTTACTACAGCACCAAAAGAAGAAGATAATGTTGCAATATTCTTCTATAGAGGTACAAGAAATCTTGATGATAGTTTAGTTACTGGTATAAAGAAAACCCTACAAAGAGGTGATAGTGTAAGAGTTCATAGAAAAGATGCTGAAACTGAAACACAGGATAGCAGAACAATTTATGATTTATCTTATTCTGATAAATTTGAGACCAATGTATATTCTGGTAAAGGGGTAGATGATGTTAATTATAAACCTCTTAGTTGGACTAAACAAAAAATTGAAAGTGTTATTAATGGTGAAGTAGCATATAAATCAAGAGATTCTATAGAATCACAAATCTATCCAGTATCAAAAATAATTGGTAATGTAGGAACTTCACAAACTTCTATATTTGTTGATTCTATAGAATTATTTGAATATGATGATGCAGTTAATTATGAAACATTTATTATTTCTAACAATTCATATCCAGTTGCTGCTGCTATAACTGCTACTGTATCTGCTGCTGGAACTATATCTGGATTACATATTACTAATGGTGGAACTAATTATAATACAGCACCTACAATTAAAATTTCTGCACCACCTAATATTAAGGCATGGGATGATTTAAATGAAGTATATGTGGGTGTTGGATCAACTGCAACTGCAACATTAGGTATATCTGGAGTTGGAACTGTAAATTCATTTGCAATTACTAATTCTGGAGCAGGATATACAATTGCACCGCAGATTGTAGTTTCAGTTCCTAATCCAACTTTCGAATATATGTCTAATGTTAATGGTCAAGGTTTCTCTGGGATTGTAACTGGTATAACTACAACGACTGTTGGTGTTTCTACTTTAGGATTTAAATTCTTTGTAAGTAAGTCTACTGCTGGATGGACAGGAATGGAAGCAGGAAATCCACTTTATATATTTGATACTAATTTAGGATATGGTGCAACATCAATTGATAGAACAGGAAGTGATTCTGCTGTAGTGGGTGTAGGAACCACCTTCTTAGATAATATATACATAATTGATAGTTTTTCTTATTCTGGAACAACAGGTATTGTTACTACTTTAATTCATAGCAATCCAGTTGGAATTGCAACTTCAATGGGTACAAAGACGCTTGGTAAGTTCTCTTGGGGTAAATTAACAGGAACTAGAGCAGCTTCTCCAGTGTCATTAACAGTAACTGGTAATGTTGTAGATGTTGGAATAACAACATTCCCAGTAATACAGAGAAGAGGTACTGGATTGAGAAGTACTGGTGCTCTTCCAAAACTATTATAAATATCTAAAAAACTATTTAAGATGCCAGCCATAGTAACAGATCAATTTAGAATATTGAATGCAGGTAATTTTGTAGATTCCGTATTAGATACTAATAATTCATATTATGTATTTTTAGGACTACCTAATCCAGCAACTCCATCTTCAGGTTTTGGAAGAACTGATTCGGAAAGTTCCTGGAATACAAATACTTTAAATCCAGTTGATAATTTGCAATATAATTCTCAATATAGAGATGCTGCTTTATTTGGTAAGAAAGTAACTAGTGCTAATGTTAGAAGACTTATAAGAAGAGTTAATTGGTCTAGTAATACACGTTATGATATGTACAGACATGATTATAGTAATGCAAATCCAGCACCAAATTCTAATTTAAGTAGATTATATGATTCAAATTATTATGTAATTAATAGCGATTTTAGGGTTTATGTTTGTATAGACAATGGTTCTTCTGGAGATAATCTTAAAGGTAATCCGTCTAAAGATGAACCTACTTTTACTGATTTAGAACCAACAGCTGCTGGAACAAGTGGTGATGGGTATGTTTGGAAATATCTATTTTCAGTTTCTCCTAGTGATATTATAAAATTTGATTCTACAGAATATGTTGTTGTTCCTAATGAATGGGAGACTTCAACAGATAATCAAATTCAAAATGTTAGAGAAGCAGGTAATTCTGATATCAATTTAAACCAAATTAAAAAAATATATATTGCCGATGGTGGAGCAAATTATAAAGATGGAGTAGTTGATATATTAGGAGATGGAACTGGAGGTAAAGTATCAATAACTGTAGCTCCTGGATCAGGAACAATAACTAGTGCTGTGGTTGTATCTGGTGGAAGTGGATATACTTTTGGAGTAGTTGATTTAGGAAATTTACAACCTGATGGTTCTATTCCAAATCCAGCGAAATTAATACCTATTATTCCACCATCTAAAGGACATGGATATAATATTTACACTGAATTAGGTACAGATAAAGTATTAGTATATGCAAGATTTGATGATGCAACTAAAGATTTTCCAATAGATACTAAATTCTGTCAAGTAGGAATTGTAAAAAATCCAAGTCAATATACTTCAGATAATATTTTTACTGGAAGTGATTACTCTTCTTTATATTCTGTGAAAATATCTTCAACTGGTACATCTCCTACTGTTGGTACTAAAATAGAACAAAATAATAGTAGTGGAACTGCAAAAGGATATGTTGCGTCATATGATGATGAAACTAAAGTTTTAAAGTATTTTCAAGATAGATCATTATATTTTGGAAATACAAAGGATCAACTGGATTGGGGTACTGTTAGTTCAGTTTCTAAAGTAGTATCATTCGCAAGTCCTGCAGATGATACAGGTGCTGGTAATATTAGTCCATTTACTAGTGTTGTTGATAGTGGATTTAGTGGAATTAAAACCACGGTGAACTCTAAAGATATAAATTTAGGAGTTGTCTTTACAAATGGACTAGCAAATCCAGAGATAAATAAAAAGACAGGTGAAGTAATTTATATTAATAATAGACCTCTAGTACAAAGAGATTCTAGACAAAAAGAAGACATTAAAATCATCTTGGAATTTTAAAGAAAAATGACACAAAAAACAAATTTAAATATTAGTCCCTACTATGATGATTTTGATTCTGAAAAGAATTTTTATAAGGTATTATTTAAGCCAGGAGCTCCTGTACAAGCAAGAGAATTAACAACTTTACAATCAGTACTTCAAGGTCAAATACAGTCCTTTGGATCTCATATGTTCAAGGAAGGGAGTGTAATTATTCCTGGTGGTATTTCTTATGATGGACAATTTTATGCAGTAAAATTAAATTCTTCAAATTCTGGTGTTGATATTTCATTATATCTTAAAAATTTCATAGGAAAGAAAATAACAGGTCAAGTATCTGGAACTACAGCAAAAATTCAACATGTTGAATTTGTAGATGGTATTAATGTTGATGATATAACAATATATGTAAAATATATAGATTCTGATAATAATTTCATTTTCAGTCAATTCCAAGATGGAGAATCTTTAAGTGCTACTGAAAATGTAGAGTATGGAAATACAACAATTGCTGCAGGAACACCTTTTGCATCTTTAATATCATCTAATGCAACATCTATAGGATCTGCTGCATCTATTAGTAATGGAATATATTTTGTTAGAGGTTATTTTGTAAATGTTGCAGAAGAAACCATAGTTTTGGATAATTATACCAATACTCCATCATATAGAGTTGGTTTAAAGGTTGATGAAACAATTGTTAGTGCAAAAGAAGATGAGTCTTTATACGATAACGCTAAAGGATTTACTAATTATGCTGCTCCTGGTGCAGATAGATTTAAAATAGGTTTATCACTTACTAAAAAATTAATAACTGATACTAATGATGTTGATTTTATTGAACTTTTAAGAGTTAAAGATGGTAAGATACAAAAACTCAATACAAAAACGCAATATAATGTAATTCGTGATTATTTGGCAGAAAGAACTTATGATGAGTCTGGAGATTATGCTGTAAATCCATTCAACCCATCAGTACATAATTCATTAAATAATAGGCTAGGTAATAATGGTATATACTTTGATAATGAAAAGACAGAACAAGGAAATGAACCTTCTGATGATTTAATGTCTGTTAAAATATCTCCAGGAAAAGCATATGTAAGGGGATATGATGTTGAAAAACCAGGAACAACAATTATTGATGTAGATAAGCCAAGAGATACAGAATCATTATCCAATGTAATGATTCCATTTAATATGGGAACTCTAATACAAGTTAATAATGTATTTGGAACACCAAAACAAAGAGAAACTGTAAAATTATATAATAGATTAAAAGGAGATACAGGTGCTCAAATTGGAGAAGCAAGAATATATACATTTAATCTTACTGATACTAAGTATGTAGATTCATCTACAAAATATGATTTAAGATTATATGATGTTCAAACATGGACTAAATTAACCTTAAATGAAAGTGTTGATGCTGATGATATTCCTCAAAGTGCTTTTATAGAAGGTAAAAGTAGTGGTGCTACTGGTTTTGTAGTTTATGCTGGTGCTGGTACTCAATATATCTATTTAAGACAAACTTCTGGTAATTTTTCTAAAGGAGAGGGTTTCCTAGTTAATGGAGTAGACTTATCGAGAATGGTTAAAGAATTTGTTGCATATGGAACTCGAAATATAAAATCAGTAAGTCAAAGTGGACATACAGGATTTCCTGAATTTAGTGCAAATACAGTTTTGCAAAGATTTAGAATGCGTGGAACAAATCAAATAACAATTCCAACTTTAGCTCCTAATAAAACTTCATTTATTTGTACTTCTACTTCACAACCATTCAGTGGTATAACAACAGATACAATTATTTCATATTCTCGACCTGGATTTAGTACGGATACTTATAATAGGGTAAGTGCTGTTGCTTCTGATGGATTAACAATTACATTAGATAGTATTACTGGTGTTGCTGTTAGTGATGTTTATGATAATGCATTACCAACTACTGGTGATGTTGCTGGTGTTACTACAGCAACCTTTGATGTATTTGCCATGGCACCTAACATACGAAGTAATGGAGGATTATTTGCACCTTTAGGAAATTCTAATGTATCTTCAATAGATCTTACTGGATCTACATTGACTATTTCTGAGCAAATAACTGATGAAGATACTGATAGTAATGGTCAACTTTCAATTGATCTTGCAGCAACAGGAATCACTAGTGCTGCATATGAAACTTTTGATCAAGAAAGATATTCTGTAACTTATAAAGATTCAGGAGCTCAAGCTTCTATTGATAGTAGTCAATTTAATATTACCAATAATACAGTAACTATTAATGGATTACGTACAGGTCAAACAGATAATCTTGTAGTAGATACTACACTTGTTAAATATGGTATTCAAAGCAAGATAAAACAATATAATAGAAGTGCATCTATTGTAATTTCAAGATCCAAATATAAACAATCTGGAGTGGGTGTTAATACTTCATTGGATGATGGATTATCTCATAGCATTTATTATGGTGTAAGAGTTCAAGACGAAGAGATTTGTTTAAATTATCCCGATGTAGCAAAAGTAGTATCTGTTTATGAATCATTAGATAATTCAGATCCAACGTTGGATAGGATTCAATTTACATCAACTGCTAGTGTTCATACCAATGCTATAATTGGAGAACATATAATAGGTAGTACAAGTAAAGCAATAGCAAGAGTTGTTTCATCACCATCAGTAAATAATTTAGAAGTTGTTTATTTGACGAGTGATAAATTATCTTCAGGAGAATCTGTAGTCTTTGATGAATCTAAATTAAATACTGAAGTTGAGTTAATTACTTTGGGTAATTATAAAAATATAACTGAATCATTTGCTGTAGATAAAGGACAGAAAGATGAATATTATGATTATTCAAGAATTGTTAGAAGGGATTTTGCTAAAGAACCATCTAGAAGATTATTAATTGTATTTGATTATTATTCAGTTCCATCCACTGACGATGGAGATGTATTTACTGTTTTAAGTTATGATAAAGAAAGATATTTGCAAGATATTCCAACTATTGGAAAATATGGTATAAGAGCATCCGATACTCTTGATTTTAGACCTAGAGTTTCTGTATTTGATCCTACAAGTGAATGGAAATCTCCATTTGATTTTAGTGCTAGAAATTTTGGTACTAGTCCAAAATATCTATTAACATCAAATGAAGGTTCTATGGTAGGTTATGATTACTATTTACCTAGAATTGATAAATTATATTTAGATAAATTTGGTAAATTTATTTTGGAAAAAGGTGTATCTTCAAAATATCCTAAAGCACCCGTGAAGAATGATGCATTAATGCAAATTGCAACAATTAATTTGCCTCCATATTTGTATCATCCAAGAAATGCATCTATATCTTTAATTGATAATAGAAGATATACTATGAGAGATATTGGTAATATTGAAGATAGAGTAGAAAATTTAGAACAAGTAACTACATTATCATTACTTGAATTAGATACTCAAGTTCTTCAAGTTCAAGATGCTGATGGAAGAAATAGATTTAAAAGTGGATTTTTTGTTGATTCCTTTAAAGATTATACTTCAATAGATTCTAATTTGTCTGCAGTGCAGGTAAATACAAGATTAAATGAATTGGTTCCTATTGTTAGTAGAAATAGTATTGCATCACAATTAGCATCTCTTGATGAAGTTACTACACAAACTCAAGATTTTAATGATAATTTTCAAACTTTAGATCCTAATATACAAAAAACTGGAGATGCAATAACTTTAAAATATGAAGAATCTGATTGGTTAGAACAACCAATGGCAACAACAAGTGAAAATGTTAACCCATTCCATGTTGTTGTATATAATGGAAATGTTGAATTAAATCCACAAAATGATAGTTGGGTTAGAACTATTCAACTACCAGATAATAATATTCGAATTACTACTTCTCAGACTGTAGTTCAAAATCTTGAAAGTAATATAAACTTGGATTTGGGAACAATTAATACTGCCAGAATTACCCAATCGACTATGCGTGTTGCTTTGATAGATGACCAAGCAATGGCAGAGGCTGCAGCAATTGAAGCAAATGGTGGAATGAGTGTAGGAGAAACTAGAGTACTAAACAACAGTGTAAGTAGTAGCAGTGTTTCTAATCAATCAACTTCATTTAATGTGGATGATGTTAATACTAGAAATGAGTTAGTAGCATCTGGTGATGAAGAATTTATGAGATCAAGAAATACTCAATTTATAGCAACAAATCTTAAACCATCTACAAGATATTATCAATTCCTCGATGGTAGAAGTGATGTTGATTTTGTACCAAAATTAATTGAAATTGCGACAGATTCAACTTTAAATATTTCGGGTGCTACTGATGCATTTGTTGTAGGAGAGACTGTTACGGGTTATGTAGATGGTGTAGAGTTAATTAAATTTAGAGTTTGTAGTCCTAGACATAAATTTGGACCATTTAACAATCCAACATCAATATACACTATTAACCCATATGATAAAACTGAATCTATTTCAGAAACTTATAGTTCATCATCTAAAATCCTTAATGTTGATACAACAGCATTATCTACAGAAGCACAAGGACTATATTCTGGATATGTAACCACAGGTATGAAATTAGTTGGAGAAAATGGTGCAGAAGCTTATGTTAAAGATTTGAGATTATTAAGTGATAATTATGGAGATGTAATTGGAACATTCTTTTTAAGAAATCCAAATTCAAGTCCAGTTCCTTCAGTTAGAGTAGAGACTGGTACTAAAACATTTAAATTAACATCGAGTCCTACAAATGAACGTGGTGCTCCTGGAAGTAATGAAATTTCTTATGGAGAAAATAGATATACTTCTACTGGAACATTAAATCAATGGGAGAATACAGTAACAACTACATCTAATGAAACAGTTCTTGAAACAAATTTAACTACAAATGCAGCTGCAAATCTTCAAATTAATGAAACTGATTTTGGTATGACTGAAATAGAATATTATGATCCTTTAGCACAAACATTTATAGTTGGTGGTAATGTTGAAGCACCATCTGATATTGACCTAAGTGATGATATGAATGGTGTATTTTTAACATCTGTTGATTTGTTCTTCCGCACAGTAGATAGTGGAAATGCTCCTCTTAGAGTTCAAGTAAGGACTGTTGATTTAGGATTCCCTACTTTGAATGTTATTGGAAAAACTGTTACACTAAGACCTACAACAACAGATGCTAATGGAAATATTATAAGTAATATACAAACATCAGATGATGGATCTATCGCAACCAATGTAAAATTCCCAGAACCAATTTATTTGGCACCAGGTAGAGAATATGCCATAGTAATAATTTCTGCCAATAGTGATGAATATACGATGTGGACTGCTATAATGGGTGAAAAATCTGTAGAAGCAACATCTATACCACCTACTGAAAATGCAGCATCTGCAGTATATGAAAGGCAATTTGCACTTGGAAGTTTATTTAAGTCTCAAAATGGTTCTATATGGACACCAAATCAATATCAAGATCTTAAATTTAAATTATATAAAGCAAACTTTACTCAAGAAACGGGAACAGCCTACTTCTATAATCCAGATTTAAATAGAAGTAATGGATATATTCCAACATTAGGAATAGATCCTATAAAAACACTATCCAGAACTGCTATTATTAATATTAGCAAACTCAATGAAACAATTCCTAGTGTTAGCACTTTAGTTGGAATATTAACAGCAGGACGAAAACTTTCTGGTGTTAATGGTAAAGGTGGATCTGCTACTATTGTTGGTAGGGGAAGTTCCGTCTTTGACGTTAGTACTATAACTGAAGGAGGACTTAATTATACAACTGATAGTTCTGTAGACACCTTTAATTATGTTGGTAGTGGTTCTGGATTAAAATTAAATATTACTTCTGTAGATGCTACAACAGGAGCCATTGGTGTAGTAACATTTACAGGAACTGCTTCAGAACGTGGTACAGGATATCAAGATGGTGATGTTGTTGGCATTGTAACTAGCACTGTTGGTAATGCTACACTTTCACATGGAACAGGTACTGGTGCTAAAATCACTATTAAACAATCTGGTGATATAGACACTTTATTTGTATCTAATCTATTAGGTCAAGTTGGTAGTTCTGGAAATGAATTTGCTACAGGAATAGGAGTAAGTTACTATAATAATTCAGGTGCTATAGTTGGAACATCTGTTACTGTAACATCAGCTAATGCAACTGGTGGAGAATATTCTGGAAATTATATTAAAGTATCACACTTTAATCATGGAATGTATTCTAATACCAATAAGGTTATATTGAGTGATATTGAATCTACTGTATCACCAACTACATTGAGTGCATCTTTAAATAATACAGAAACTACTAATATAAATGTAACAAGTGGTACTAACTTTAGTACTTTTGAAGGACAATCTGTATCTGCAACTAATCCAGGGTATGCAAAAATAGGTAATGAAATTATTTCATATAATTCTGTTAGTGGCAATACTCTTGGAATAAGTAGTAGGGGTGTGGATTCTACTGTTATAACAGGACATAATAACAATGACTTAGTATATAAGTATGAACTTAATGGAGTTTCTTTGAGAAGAATTAATGATGTTGAACATACTGTTGCTAATCCTATTGGTATAGATGATTATCATGTAGCAATTAATATGTCTGCAAATGGTGTGAATAGAAGTGTTGATGGAGTTCCCACTGGATTCCCTGCACTTAGTTTCTCTAATGAATCTTCTGTTGGTGGTTCTAGAGTAAGATCCACAGAAAATATTGCATATACAACAATAACTCCTTATTATAATATTCGAACACCTGGATCATTAACTTCTGCAAGTGCAAGAATTAGAACTATTACAGGTACTAGTGTATCTGGTTCAGAATCTTCATTCAATGACTCTGGATACGAACCAGTTGCATTAAATGTTCCCAATAGTTTAACTTCTACTAGAATTATATGTTCTAAGGTTAATCAGGATGAATATTTGAGTGGTTTACCAAGAAATAAATCACTTACTACTGCAATTAATTTTAGAACTACAGATAATAATTTATCTCCAATATTACATTTAGATACTGCATTTTCAGAATTAAGAATTAGTCGTTTAGATAAACCTGTAGTCAATTATCCTACTGATGGTAGAGTTAATTCAATCCTAAATGATCCTCATTCTGCTGTTTATGTTTCTAAAATAGTTGATTTGAAAAATCCAGCAACATCTCTTAAAGTTCTTTTATCTGCTTATAGACATTCTTCTGCAGATTTCAGAGTACTTTATACATTAATAAGACCAGATTCTTCTCAAGTTGAACAAAAATTCCAATTATTCCCTGGATATGATAACTTAACGTTTACTAATGAGGATGGATTTAAGGTAGTTGATGAATCATTAAATAGTGGTTTACCAGATACATTTGTTCGTGCTAGTCTAACAAATCAATTCTTAGATTATGAATTTACAGTAGATGATTTAGATTTATTTACTGGATATGCAATTAAAATTGTAATGTCTGGTACAAATCAGGCATATGCACCAAGAATAAGAGAATTAAGGAGTATAGCAGTAAGATGATGAAAGTAGAGGGTCATCCACATCTATACAGAGATGGAAAAAGTGGTGCCATAATTAATTGTGATTCTATTGGATACAATCAGTATGTTAATTCTTTACGTCAAAAAGAATTACAAAAAAATGAATTGGATAAGATGAAAGACGATATTAATGAAATTAAATCCTTACTTAAAAAATTGACGATGGGAGATAATATAAATATCTAAAGATAATAGTATTTGCTTGAATAATAATGGCAGTATATGTATCCAATATCACAATTGAACAGGGTTATGATTTTGATACTTCCTTTCAACTAGAGGATACCAGAACTAACGAACCATTGTATTTAGTTGGAGCTGCCTGTACAGCACAACTTAGAAAAACATATACCAGTTCTACTGCAGTTGCTTTTGCAGCTACAGTATCTGATGCTGAGAATGGATTGATTTCTTTAACAATGACGGCAGCAAAAACCGTATCATTAAAACCAGGAAGATATGTATATGATGTCAAAATAGTTAATGCTGGAAAAGATTATAAAGCAGTTGAAGGTACAGCATTAGTACGACCCGGAGTAACTAGGTAATGCCAACGATAAACGATAGAATTGGATCTCAAAATGTAATTCGTGTATTATCCAATGCATCAGCACCACCAACAAGAATAGTAAATCTAACTGACGTTGATACTACACGTTCTGCTGAAGATGGATTGATACTTGTATGGGATAAAGGTCAAGAGACATTCTATATGACGGATGTTCTGGATGCTTATGGATATCATTTTACGGCTGGACCTGATGCGAGTGGAATAACAACATTTTCTGGAACAACAAATTCAATAAGTGTAACTACTGGTTCTGTAACTTTTGCTGGTGGTATAGGAGTAGGAAAGAATTTAAATTTAGGTGGACAATTAGCAGTTACAGGAATATCTACTTTTTCCAATACTGTTGATGTTAATGCAGATGTTGATATTTTAAGGGGATTAAATGTTGCTGGAATTTCAAGTGTACAGTCACTTAGCATTGGATCCACACAAGTAATTAGTAGTGCAAGAGAACTTCAAAATATTACATCACTTGATGCAACAACCACAGCAACAATTGAAACTGCTATTAAAGTTGCACCAAATACATTTACTGATTTAAAGATTACTGGTGTTTCTACCTTTATTGGTATTGCTACATTTGGTGGTGGTATTGCAGTTCAGGCAGGAGTATCGACTTTTGATGCTGCTGTTGATATTAATGCTGGATTAGATGTTGATGGACAGGCAGATTTAGATGAAGTAGTAATTGCTGGTGTCACCACACATAATGAAGATGTATATTTCCCTGGTGCTGCATATAATATGCAATGGGATAAAGCAACAAGTAAGATTAAGTTTGATGATAGTGCACAGGCAGTATTTGGATCCAAATCTGGTGGAGATTTAAGAATATGGCATGGAGGGACTCATAGCTTTATAAAAAATGAGACAGGTGATCTTAGGATACGTGGTGATGTCATAAAACTTAGAAATGCGGATGATGATGAGTCGCTTCTTGAAGCCACTGCTGATGCAGACGTAAAAATATTTTATAATAATATTGAACGAGTAGCTACTACTGCCGAAGGTATTGATGTTACTGGACGCACTGAAACTGACTTATTAAATGTCTCTGGTGTTTCTACATTTGCTGGTGCTATAGATGCTAATGGAAGTGCAAATATTGTAGGTGGATTAACACTTGATCAGTTAAATGTAACTGGTGTTTCTACATTTGGCGATGATTTTGTAATATCTGCTGGTGGATTAGATGTTACAGGAATTGTAACTGCTACTGGATTGGATATAAGCACTGGTGGAGTTGATATAGATGGGCAGACTGACTTAGATGAAGTTATCGTTGCTGGTGTTTCTACATTTCAAAGTGATGTAGTTATTGTTGGTGATTCAGCAAACGTTCAATGGGATAGAAGTCAAAATTCTTTAGAGTTTAGTGATAGTGGATATGCAACATTTGGTGATGGTAGAGATTTACAAATCTATCACGATTCTTTTAATACCTACTTAGATAATAATACTGGTACTCTTCTCATTAGAAGTGTTAGTGGAACTGGAGGAGGGATTTATTTAGATCCTACCAGTGGAGAAAGGGGATTAGTTGTTTCTCCTAATGGTGCAGTAGAAGCATATTGGAATGCTTTAAAACGTTTTGAAACATCAGGAATTGGTGTAACAGTAACAGGACAATTAGATAGTACTACTTTAAATGTCTCTGGTGTTTCTACATTTTCTTCTCTTGTTGATGTTAATAATCGTCTTGATGTAGTAGGTGGTGCTAAACTAGATCAACTAAATGTTACTGGTGTTACTACATTTTATGGTTCACAAACCACTTGGGATCTTGGTGGATTAGGAGTTCTTCACACAATCACTCCTGGTGGATTTTGGATAACTGGTATTGTAACTACCACCGATGTTAATATTAACAAAGGATTAAATGTTGCTGGTGTTGCTACATTCTCTTCTGCTGTAGATATTAATGCTGGTTTAGATGTAGATGGTCAAGCAGATTTAGATGAAGTTGTCGTTGCTGGTGCTGCTACATTCAGTAGTACTGTAACAGTATCTGGTAATTTAGATGTTGCTGATACAATATATCACACAGGAGATTCAAATACAAAAATAAGATTTCCTGCCAATGATACAATTTCTTTCCATACTAGTGGAAATGAAGCATTTCGTATAAATTCCAGTCAAAATGTTAATTTCTTAGGAGATCTTATTAATGTTAATGCTACTGGTATTTCTTCATTCGTACAACTTGATGTAAGCACTGGTGGATTAGATGTTGATGGACAAACTGATTTAGATGAATTAGTTGTTGCTGGAATAGCAACATTCTCAACAGATGTAAATATTACGGGACTGCTTACAGCAGGAGCGATTGATGGAGGCTCATTCTAATGTCAAAACCAGCAAGTAGACAAGAATTAATTGACTATTCTCTAAGAAGGTTAGGAGAACCTGTAGTTGAGATTAATGTTGCTGATGAGCAAATAGATGATTTGGTAGATGATGCCCTTCAATACTTCCAAGAACGTCATTTTGACGGTGTGGAAAGAATGTATTTAAAATATAAACTCACTGAAGATGATATTAATAGAGGACAAGCTGAAGTTGGAGGAACTAATACACTAGGTATTACAACAACATCAGGTATTTCAACTACTGTTAGTGGTATGTCCACTATGACTAATAGTTTTTATGAGACATCTAATTTTATACAAGTTCCAGATTCAGTAATTGGTATAGAAAAAGTATTTAAATTTGATAGTAGTACTATATCAGATGGAATGTTTAGTATAAAATATCAATTATTTTTAAATGATTTGTATCAATTTAATTCTATAGAATTACTTCAATATTCCATGGTTAAAACTTATCTTGAAGATATTGATTTTCTATTAACTACAGATAAGCAAATAAGATTTAATAAAAGACAAGGTAGATTATATCTTGATATAGATTGGGGATCTGAAGAAAAGGATAATTATTTAATTATTGATTGTTATAGGATTTTAGATCCTAATACATTTACTGGTGTTTATAATGATAGTTTCCTTAAAAAATATGTAACAGCACTCATAAAACGTCAGTGGGGACAAAATCTACTTAAATTTAGAGGAACTAGGCTTCCAGGTGGAGTTGAACTTAATGGTAGAGAATTATATGAGGATGCAGAAAGAGAATTGGAAGATATTAAACAAAGAATGACTCAAGAATATGAATTACCACCATATGACTTTATTGGATAATTATGGCATTAAATTCATATTTTTTACAAGGATCAACAGGTGAACAAGATCTTGTTCAACACTTAATAAATGAACAAATCCAAATATACGGCACTGATGTATACTATCTTCCTAGAAAAATATTTAAAACAGATAATATTATAAAAGAAGTTCAATCATCAAAATTTGATGATAGTTTTATCTTAGAAGCATATTTGAATAATTATGATGGATATGCTCCTGATAGTGATGTAATGACTAAATTTGGATTAAGATTGAAGAATGAAATAAATCTTACAATATCCAGAGAAAGGTTTGAAGATTTTATTGCACCCTTTCTTGAGGGTATATCATCTGGTATTAGAGAAGGTAGAATTACTGATTATACATTTGGCGATTTAGTCAGTAGACCAAAAGAAGGAGATCTAATATATTTTCCACTTGGTGAAAGATTGTTTGAAATAAAAAGGGTAGAATTTGAAAAACCATTTTATCAATTAGGTAAACTTTATACTTATGATTTAAGTTGTGAACTATTTGAATATGAAAATGAACTTATTGATACTAGTATTGATGAGGTTGATGATACTGTAGGTGATGAAGGATATATTTCAACTGTTAATTTAGTTGGACTTGGAATTACAGCCACTGCAACTGCAAGTATAGGAACTGGATGTATTAGAGAAATTATTCTTAGTAATGATGGATCTGGATATACTTCTACTCCTACTGTTGTTATTTCAGCAGCACCATCAGATGGATATACTGCAAGTGCTGTTGCTATTACCACGAGTGTTAATAATGTCACTTCTATTTTAAGACTAGAAATGACAAATGCTGGTTATGGATATACAGTTCCACCAACAATATCCTTTAGTGGTGGTGGTGGAACAGGTGCAATTGCTACTTGTTCAATATCAACCACCTCTGGCATATATCAAGTTAATTTGGGTACAATTGGTGATGGATATGCTAATGTTGCCTTTACAACGGTTACAACACCTCCTACAGGAATTAATACAGCAGTATTATCCCCAGTTATTGATACAAGTAATACAGGAATAAGTACTATACGTATAACTAATTCTGGTATGGGATATACTGTTGCTCCATCAATTGCATTTAATAGTCCATATTCAGGAATTGGTACTTATGTTTACAATGAAACGGTTACAGGACAATCTTCTGGGGTTACAGCAAAAGTTAGAGACTTTAAGAAAGATTATGATGCTGATAGTGTAGATCCTCCTACATATTTACGTGTATCACTAAATACTGGTAAATTCTATCCTGGTGAAGTACTTGTTGGATCAGCATCTTCAGCACAATATATAATTGATAGTCATGACCTTGATAGTTATGATCAAGCATTTGATTCTAATGAAGACATAGAAACAGAAGCAGATTCATTACTTGATTTTTCAGAATCAAACCCATTTGGACAATACTAATGTTAGGAACTTATTATTACCACGAAATTATAAGAAAAACCATTATTGCTTTTGGTACTTTGTTTAATAGTATTAATATTAAACATAAAAAAAGTGATGGTACTATTCTTGATGATATTAAAGTTGGTCTTTCTTATGGACCTCAACAAAAATATTTGGCAAAGATACAGGAACAGGCTGAGTTATCAAAATCAGTTGCGATTACTTTACCTAGAATGTCTTTTGAAATGAATAATGTGCAATATGATCCTGCAAGAAAAACTGGAGTTACTCAAACTTTTAAAGCAGTTGATAGTACTGATGATAAAATGAAGAAGGTCTATATGCCTGTTCCTTATAATATTGGATTTGAATTAAATATTTTTAGTAAATTAAATGATGATGCATTACAGATTATTGAACAGATATTACCATATTTTCAACCTTCATTTACTTTAACTGTAGATTTAGTATCTTCTATTGGAGAGAAAAGAGATATTCCTGTTATATTAGATAATATATCATTCCAAGATGATTATGAGGGAAGTTTTGAAGTTAGAAGAGCATTGATTTATACTTTAAGTTTTACGGCAAAAACATATCTATTCGGTCCAATCGCACAGACATCTGATGGACTTATTAAGAAAGTTATTGTGGATCAATATTCAGGTACTGATACTTCTACAGCTAAACGTGAAAGAAGATATAGTGTAGTTCCTGATCCAATTACTGCTGGACCAGAAGATGATTTTGGATTTAGTGAAACTTGGGAAGATTTTGATGATGGTAAAACTTATAGTCCAACATTACAGAAGGATACTTAATTATCATGTCTAGTTATGATTCTATAGATGAAGCACTTAATACTACAAGTAGTATTGAAGTAAGTACCACACCAGAAGGTGGATGTATTAAGAGACAAGATGCTCTTAAGAATGTCACTGATGATATTGATAAAGATTATGAATATACTCGTGCCAATTTATACTCTTTGATTGAAAAGGGACAAGAATCTCTTAATGGTATAATGGAATTAGCAGGTGAAAGTGCAAGTCCAAGAGCATATGAAGTTGCAGGACAAATTATTAAGTCAGTTGCTGATACTACTGATAAGTTAATGGAACTTCAGAAAAAAGTTAAGGAAATTGATGAAGATAAAGGAAAGACTACGCAAGTTACTAATAATGCTTTATTTGTAGGTTCAACAAGTGATTTATCTAAAATTTTAAAAGAGCAAGGACTATTCAAAAAATAAATTATGTCTACTAATGATGTATATCTTGGTAATCCCAATTTAAAAAAAGCAAATACTAAGATTGAATTTACACAAGAGAACATTGTTGAGTTCTTAAAATGTAAAGAAGACCCAGTTTATTTTGCAAATAATTATATGAAGATTGTTTCTCTAGATGAGGGACTTGTTCAATTTAAACCATATGATTTTCAAGAAAGATTAATTAATAATTTTCATGAAAATAGATTTAATATATGTAAAATGCCACGTCAGACTGGTAAATCTACTACGTCTGTAGCATATCTTTTACATTATTGCGTTTTTAACGATAGTGTAAATATTGGTATTCTTGCAAACAAAGCAGCCACTGCTAGAGATTTGTTAGGTAGATTGCAAATTGCATATGAGAATTTACCTAAATGGATGCAACAGGGTATAATATCTTGGAATAAAGGATCACTGGAGTTAGAAAATGGATCTAAAATCTTGGCTGCGTCTACCTCTGCTAGTGCAGTCAGAGGTATGTCTTTCAACATTCTTTTTCTGGACGAGTTTGCCTTTGTGCCTAATCATATTGCTGAAGCATTCTTCAGCTCAGTATATCCTACTATCACTTCTGGTAAAACAACTAAAGTCATAATGGTTTCTACTCCTCACGGAATGAACCATTTTTATAGGTATTGGCATGATGCAGAAAGAGGTAAGAATGAATATGTTCCTACTGATGTGCATTGGTCACAAGTTCCTGGTAGAGATTCTGAATGGAAAAGACAAACTATTGCAAACACTTCAGAGCAACAATTTAAAATTGAGTTTGAGTGTGAATTTTTAGGATCTGTTAATACTCTTATTAGTGCAGCAAAACTTAAAAATTTAGTATATGATGAACCATTAAAGAGAAATGCTGGTCTTGATATTTACGAAAATCCAAAAAAAGAGCATAATTATATAATCACTGTTGATGTTGCAAGAGGATTGGGAAACGACTATTCTGCGTTTATTGTTTTTGATACTACAGAGTTTCCATATAGGGTGGTTGCCAAATATAGGAATAATGAAATCAAACCAATGTTATTCCCCAATATTATACTTGACGTAGCTAAGGGATATAATCAAGCATACTTATTAATAGAAGTTAATGATATAGGAGATCAAGTAGCAAGTATTCTTCAGTATGATCTTGAATATGAAAATCTCTTAATGGCTTCGATGAGAGGTAGAAATGGACAAATAGTTGGACAAGGATTTTCTGGTAAGAAAACACAACTTGGTGTAAGAATGACAGCAGCAGTTAAAAAGTTGGGTTGTTCTAATTTAAAGACTTTACTTGAGGATGATAAATTACTTACTTCAGATTATGATATTATTTCAGAATTAACAACATTTGCCCAGAAACATAACTCATTTGAGGCAGAAGAGGGATGTAATGATGACTTAGCAATGTGTCTTGTTATATTTGCATGGTTAGTTGCACAAGATTATTTTAAAGAAATGACGGACAATGATGTTCGTAAAAGAATTTATGAAGAACAAAAAAATCAAATAGAACAGGATATGGCACCGTTTGGATTTATTTCTGATGGGTTTGAGGATATGGACAGTTTTGTTGATGAGGAAGGTGATAGATGGCACACAGATGAATATGGTGATAGATCTTATATGTGGGATTATATGTAATGCCTAGAGTTAAATTACCTGAGTGGCTCAGGAATGAAATTAAGAAAATTGTTAGAGAAGCAATGAATGAATGGACTTCCGAATGCCAATATCTTACACAGGATAAAGGAAACGGAACTTATTATTGTTCCAAAAAAGATTGTGAAGGAGTAAGATTTTCTGATGAAACTGACTGATGATAACATAATAGCAGTTCTAGAAGAACTACTACCATACATCGAAGCAGATGGTGGGTCTTTACAATATGTTGAGACTGAAGATGGTTATGTTAAGGTGAGATTAGGTGGTGCATGTGAGACATGTGCTATGAGTGTTATGACTTTGAAGCAAGGTATTGAAAAGAAATTAATGATGGAAATACCAGATGTTAAGGGAGTTATTCAAGTTCTATAGATGAATATAGAAGAACAGTTTGAATTGGGGGATTTACTTCTTGAAGAAAGAAGATGTAGAGTTTGTGGGGGAGTAAAAAATTTAATAGATGGTTTTTATAAAACTCATAAGAATAGATTGTCATTACCATCATCATATGCTTATGAATGTAAGGCATGTACAATAAAAAGAATTGTTGCTAGTAGAAAGAATAAAAAACCTTCTAATGAATGGATATATCCAGATTGGTAATGTTCATG